>ENA-ORXD01001953-ORXD01001953.1-sediment-metagenome-genome-assembly--contig:-NODE-1953-length-15040-cov-3.057074_pt1 | contig 15040 bp, 13 predicted proteins | sample MGYA00237862_ERZ511471 | MGnify/ENA metagenome assembly ERZ511471 | reverse complement strand
CTATTCTGAAAGACCTATCCCTGACCAACAAACTTTTAAGGGTTGTGAATTCCGCTTTTTACGGCAGTATGAGGGGAAAAGTGGCGACAATATCTCGCGCCGTTTTCCTGCTCGGTTTTGACAAAGTCCGCATGGCGGCCGCTTCCCTGATAATTTTTGACTACCTGCAAAATAAAAGTCAAACTGCCGACCTGAAAGACGCCGCCTTGTCGTCTTTTTTGAGCGCGGTAATTGCCAGAGATGTCGCCGATGACCTGAAATACAAAGGTAGCGAAGAGGTTTTTATCTGCGCCTTATTGCATAATATTGGCAAGCATCTGGTAATCTGTCATTTCCCGGAAGAATATGAGGAAATAAAAAAAACAATTGCGTTGCAGGGCATTGATGAACAGCAGGCATCAAAACAAATACTTGGCGTCTCTTACAGTGATCTGGGAATAGGCATTACCAAATCCTGGAATTTTCCCGATTCAATTATCGGCAGCATGGAAATAATAGGATCAAAACAAACAAAAGCTGCAGCAACCGAAATGGATATTCTGAAAAGCATCGCTAATTATGCCAATGAACTTTGCGCAACAGTAGCAGAAGTGAACGAGAGCAAACGAGAAGAAAAGCTGAAAAACCTGGCAGAGAAATATATGCTCAGCCTGCACATTCCCGCTGAACGCACATCGGATTTAATAGGAAGTGCGACGGCCAAGATTGATACTTATACGGATATGATTAAGATAGATACAAGAAACAGCGAATTAATGCGCCACCTAATATCCTATTGCCAGGAAAAAATTCCGCAAGATAAATTGCGTCATTTAGGCCTGCTTGAAGTTTCTCCGGAAGCAAGTGAGAATAGCTCTATTGACCCAATGAGTTCGTCATCCACCAGGGAAGCGCAAATGGAAATACTGAAGAGCTCCATCAAAGAAATAGACGAAGCTCTGCGGTCGGACAGCAGTCTCAGCGACACCATGTATATGATTCTGGAAACAATGTTTCGCGGCTTCGAATTTAACCGGGTTTTATTTTGTATGCTGGATCAAAGCAGGACAAAGATGGTGGCACGCTTTGGTTTTGGAGAAAACATTGACGACTTCATCGGCAAATTTGAATTTAAAATCGTCCGTTCTTCCGACTTTTTCAACAACGCGGTAATGCGGCTGCAGGATTTTCTCATTGATGATATGCTGGTTTCCGGCGTACGCGAAAATTTGCCCAACTGGTATCTGCAGAATGTCAGCGTAAGATCAATTCTGATTTATCCTCTGATCATCAAAGAAAAATGTATCGGCCTTTTTTACGCAGACAAGAAAACAACCGGAATCCTAAATGATGATCAGAAAGATTATATGAATATTTTACGCAATAAAGCAGCGTGGATCATCTTACATAAGCACTAATTGCATTTTGTTTTATTAAGATGTCAAAATTATTTGTCGAAGAGTATAATCAAGCAACTGTCAATTAAATAATTCACTTTATTGAAAATAAATATAATGCTGACTATTTTCCCTTTATAGGCATATTCAGAATTTTCATTTTTATTGATTATTTTCATCTTTTTATGATAGGGGTGAAAATCAATAATTTTTTTTAAAAGGAGGGTATTTCATGGCCAAAGAAACGGAAGTTAAATCTTCGATCCCCCGTTGGATTCCATTACTGGGAGGAGTTTTAGGATCAACCACTTGCGGTGCGCTTCTCTATGCCTGGAGCGTGTTTATCAAACCTTTGAACGCCGAATTCGGCTGGAACCGAGCAGACATTTCTATGGCATTTTCTATTTGCGTTTTAGTGTTCGGGCTCATTACATTCGTTGCCGGTAAAATGAGCGACAAATATGGTCCCAGGGTTGTTGTTGCTATCGGCGCCGTTATTTTAGGGATCGGCTTTTTTTTCGCCGGCTTCATTACCAGTAAAACGCAACTGTATTTGACATATGGATTGCTGGCCGGTTTGGGCGGTGGTCTTGTTTATTTACCGCCAATTGCCACAGCACCGAAATGGTGGCCGGACAGAAAAGCGCTGGCGACCGGTTTTGCCGTTGTTGGTCTGGGCTTGGGTTCATTTATTATGGCGCCGCTGGCCACTTATCTTATTAATGATCCCGCCTACGGCTGGCGCTATGTTTTTTATTTTGTCGGCATTGCGATGGGTATCATGGGTCTGGTATCCGCCTTTTGTTTGAGCAATCCCCCGAAAGGCTGGAAGCCCGCCGGCTGGAATCCGCCTACTGCGCCTTCTGACGCAGGAGTCGTAAAGGAAACAAGAGATTATACTTTCAGTGAAGCAACTCGCACATCACAATTTTGGATGCTTTACATAGGCTATTTTTGTGGCGCGTTTGCCGGTTTGATGGTTATCGGTCATATTGCCGGTCATGGCATTGACTCCGGTCTACAGCCCATGCAGGCCGCCATGGTGGTCAGCATCCTAGGCATATTCAATGCCGCAACCCGCATCCTGATGGGTTACGCGGCGGATAAAATCGGCTCCAAAGCCGCACTTATAACAATTTTTGTTTTACAGGTCGTTGCCATGGCCTTGCTCTATCCCGCGGGGAAAAGTGTAGTTTTCCTCGGAGTTATTGCCGCAATAATCGGCTGGAACTACGGCGGCATGTTTACCCTCTTCCCTTCAACCTGTTTACAGTATTACGGGCCTACTTCGCAAGGCTCCAATTATGGCCTTTTATTTACATCTTTTGGTTTAGCCGGTTTTGTAGGACCCTACGTCGGTGGCATGCTCAAAGACGTGACTAAATCATATTATATACCTTTTATTGTCGGCGCGGTTGTCGTTGCCATTTCTGTAATTATGATCTCGTTAACTAAAGCGCCACCCAAAAAACACGTCTAGAGTTCTATAGCGTTAACTGATTGGAAAAAGGGGGAAGGCAAATAATTATTGTCTTCCCCCTTACATCTATGATGAAGCAATTTACTGACATGACCGGCATCATCCTGGCGGGCGGGAAAAACTCACGCATGGGAAAGCCTAAGGCATTTTTAGAAATCAACGGGCAACGTCTGATTGATAAAACTCTCGCTCTTTACCGTGAAATATTCTCTGAAACCATTATCGTTACTAATGATCCTTTAGCCTACACCGAGTTTTCCGATGCTTTTATTGTTACAGACATTTACAAAGGCAAGGGTGCTTTGGGAGGGATTTATACAGGTTTATTTTACGCCACTCACCAATATTCTTTTGTCAGCGCCTGCGATATGCCTTATCTAAATAAGGATTTCATCATTTATCTGACTAATCAATGCGAGCAACACGATATCATCGTACCTGCGCTGACTGATTCGACCTCAGCCGAGACAGATTCCAAGACATCTGTGAAAAATGGAAAGGCCGATCAGAAAAACAAAAAATGTTTTTCAGCCACAATCTTACACTACCAGCCCTTGCATGCAATTTATTCCAAAAATTGCCTAGTTCCCATGAAAAGACTGATTAACGCCGATAAACTTAAAGTTACCGGCTTTTATAAGGAGTTACCTTTGCTGCAGATATCGGAAGAAAAAATCAGGCAGTTTGATCAAGAGGGACGCCTTTTCTTGAATTTGAACACTCCGGAAGATTTAATGGCACAGCAAGATCAATAAATTAAGCATCGTTCAATCATGGAGCGGTATGGGTTGTACCCACCTTTTATTTTCCCCGTCATAGAACCATTTATCGGGATAGCCGCGGCGGCGAATAAATGTAGGATTATCCGCCCAATGCAAAAGCTCCCGATAGGCATCATGCACCTTCCTAAAATTAATGGCCTGACCGCCAGAGTCCGGATGGTGCATTTTCGCTTGCCGGCGGTAGGCGTTTTTGATGATTTTGTGCAGGTCTATCGATCCCAGAACGGATTTATCAAGCTCCAAGCAGTTTAATGATGCCGTTTTGACTGTAGGCACCGCCAATATTTCAGGTTTTAAAGCCGTCAGGGACACAACATATCTGGTCGCCCGCTCCAAAACGAAGCGGGAAGCCAAATATTTTTTTCTTGTCCTTTTTTCTTCCTCCCACCAGGCGGTTCCCAGGATATTGGTCATTTTGCTGAAATCCTCCGCTGGTTTGTGCGCGGGAGATCTTTGTTCAGTAAATCGAAATATTTCTCTGAATCCGCGCGGAATGATATCAAGAAAAATGATTGTATCAGAAAAATAAAAAGTCGCATAGCGAGCATTCAGAGCTTGCAGCAAACCATTTCGGGTATTCAATTTCTGCCGCAGGTGCTGCCGGCAGCGAATCGAACAATAGCGGCGGCCTTTCATTCCTTGCAGTGTCCCACAAGAGAGGCACTTACCTATTTCCATTCCCTCAAATTTTTTATTCCTGACAATCTGATGTGTCATAAAAACATTCAGTAAAGATTAAAGTTATGGTGATTGTGAAGCTGCATGTAAAGCATCCTTTATTGTTTTTAAGCCAAACCGGATATTATCTCGGGCAAACACTAGGGAAACTATCCGTCACCGCGAGATTGATCAATTTGCTCATCAAGAATGAGCAAATTGATCAAAATCATTCAACGCAAGGCTTATTCATCCGGCATGACTTTATCTTACCGACGCAGCCAGATAGCCGCGCGCCAGATTAACATTAACGTGGATAACACCCTTATTCAAATCCTTCATCGAATAGTTTTCAGTAATCACAGGCAGGTTATCCGCTTCCTGCTGGGTTTTGATCACCGATCCGGCCGGTACGTAACGGCCAGCGGCAACTTTCACTCCCATCAGGATTACTGCCGGTTCAAGAACACAATTGCTGCCTACTGCAGACCGAAAGACCAGAGATTTCATTCCGACAAACGTATTATCCAGGACAACCGCCGGTCCGTGAATCTGGACCTGATGCGCCAGCGATACCCGTTTTCCCACATAAACAGCATATTTTTTCCCGGCAACTTCCATCAGATTTTTCTCAATTGATTTGCCGTTCATTTCTGTTTCCAGGGCATGAATCACCGCGCCATCCTGCACATTGGAATCATCGCCGATATAAATCGGCTGGCCTTCATCACCGCGCACGGAAGCGGCCGGCGCAACCATGATATTTTTGCCTAAAATCACATGGCCAATAACGGCGGCCAGCGGATGAACATAGGTCGTCGCATCGATCACCGGATCGTATACCTTTTCACAAAAATCAACTTTAACGTTTTTACCAATCATTTTTCCTCTCCCAAATTATGTATTACGCTGAATCGGTTATCAACGCCCAGACAAAATCATCGCTGATCAATTGTTTTACTTGCTTCCTTTTTCAGGAGTTCCCTCCAGACTGCCGCCGCTTTCGTTTCCGTCTCAGCCATAGTTCCCTGATTATCGATCACAATATCCGCCAATTTAATTTTATCGGTGATAGGCATTTGGCTGGCCAGCCGCAACTGCGCCTCTTTTTTCGTCAGACCATTACGCGCCATCAGGCGGGCAATTTGCTCCTCCGGTGAAATTATTATCAGCAAAGTCAAATCAAAGAGATGCTGTAATTTCTCTTCAAAAAGAAGAGGAACATCAGATAAAACAAGCGCATGTTCATTTGTTTTTTTAATGGCCTCCAGGCGGTTACGCCACTCCTGAAAGACATGAGGATGAACGATCCGATTGAGAACCTTCAGCTTTTCCCTGTCCTTAAACACAATCTGCGCCAGCTTATTGCGGTCTATCTTTTTTTCCGGGGAAAGAATTTCTGCGCCAAAAATCTGCACAATTTCCTGCCAGGCAGGTTTATCCGGCTCCTCAACTTCATGCGCAACTTTATCAAAATCAATCAAATGGGCGCCGTGCCGGACAAACATCTCCGCTACCGTCGATTTGCCGCAGGCGATGCCGCCAGTCAATCCCACATTTAACATGTTTTGACGTTCATTTTATAGATAATCAGCAAACCATCCAAAGTGAGCATTTCTTCAATCTTATCGATGCTCTTTGCTTCCTGAGCGACAATCTTAGCCAGTCCTCCCGTGGCGATTACCAGCGGGCTGGATTTTACTTCGGCTTTGATCCGCCCGACAATTCCATCCACCAGCCCGGCGTAGCCGTACATTATGCCCGCCTGCATAGCGCTCACTGTATCCTTCGTCACAATGTTTTTGGGCCTACCGAATTCCACTCGCGGCAGCTTTGATGCCCGCATAAAGAGAGCTTCACTGGAAATGACGATCCCCGGAGCGATACAGCCACCCATATATTCACCTTTTTTAGAGACATAATCAAAAGTGGTTGCCGTTCCAAAATCAACGATAATGGAATCTTGTTGATATTTATGATAAGCGGCAATGGCATTGACGATACGATCGGCCCCGACTTCTTTGGGATTATCGTAAAAAATCGGCATCCCTGTTTTAATTCCCGGCCCCACGATCATCGGCTTAATATTAAAATATTTAACACATAGAGGCTCCAGAATATTAAGCATCGGCGGCACAACGCAGGAGATGATGATGCCGGTGATAGCTCTGATTTCTTTGGTTTTAATCCTGCTGGACTGGTAAAGGTTAAAAATCAGCATGCCATACTCGTCAACCGTGTGATCAATGACCGTGCGAATGCGCCAGTCATGCATCAGCTTATCACCATCATACAAACCCAAAACTGTATTGGTATTACCGACATCAATTACTAACAACATTTTCTTCACTCCTCTGATACCGTTGCATCTGTATCAGAACAAGGGGTTGCAAACCCTTGTTCAAGCAAATTTATTAACCCTTTTTCACTATCGTTGCATCTCCCGCTGATACACTGATCATTCCGCCTTTTGCAGTCAGCAACATCAATGCTCCTGTTTCATCGATACCGAGAGCTTTGCCGGTAACCGTTTCTTTAAAATTAACCAGTTCAATAGTTTGACCGATCATCGGCGCCAAGGACAGCCATTTTGCTTTGATCGGTTCGAAGCCATAATTTATGAGCTTCGTATACCATTTTGCCAGATTTTCATACAAGCTAATTATTAATTCTTCACGTGCCATTTTCCGGCCCGTTTCTGCGCTTAAAGACGTAGCAAAATTATTTATCTCCGCAGGAAATTCATGGCGATGAATATTCACATTCAGACCGATCCCGACAACGACAAAATCAACTTCTTCCCCCCGAGTTTTCATTTGCGCCAGAATACCACAGACCTTTTTCTCATTTAAAAGAACATCGTTGGGCCACTTGAGAGCTACCTTGCCCGGAGAGTATTGTTCCAAAAGTTCGGCGACAGCCACACCGGCCATCAGGGAAATTTGCGGCGCTGCTTCTGTTTTCAAAGGAGGGCGTAAAATAATGGAAGTATAAATGTTGGCTCCGGCGGGGGAATGCCACACCCTCTGCATGCGCCCCTTGCCTTTGCTCTGGCTATCGGCTAAAACAGCCGTGCCTTCCGGCGCACCATCGAGACCCAACCGATAGGCTTCATCATTGGTTGAACCTATTTCGCCAAAACAATAAAGATGATGGCCGATTAATTTCCCCGCCAGCTTTTCTTTTAACAGATCTTCACTCCATCCCATATTTTACCTTTTGAGGTGTTTATCCAAATCTGTGTTTCATACAATATTTGCCTGGATAATGCTTATCCAAAATATATTTTTGATAATCAGTAACATTTTTTCGGGCTTTGCCGTCATTTTTCTTAAAAATTAACCCTTTTAATGTAATCCTTATTACCACAAAATACCAAGCATAAATAGTCCGTTTCTTGTTGATTTATATGAAGTATTTCATATTTACATTTTTACTGGAATGATTTAGTCTGGAATAAAATTTTAGAACAAGTTCATTGAGTATATTTATAGTTACATGCGAAAAGGAGACAGTTAAATGGCTATTCCGGATTATCAAAGCTTGATGTTGCCGCTTCTCCGGCTTTCGGCAAAAAAAGAAAGTGAAATATCAACAGGCGAGGCAGTTGCATATCTTGCAAAGGAATTAGGCCTTTCCGACGATGATCTAAAAGAAATACTTCCAAGCGGCATTCAGCAGACATTCGTTAATCGTGTCAGTTGGGCATCAACGTACATGAAAAAGGCAGGTCTCCTCGAAGCAACACGTAGAGGTTTTTATCAGATTACTGACCGGGGAAAGGAACTTCTAAAAAAGCAAACTAAAAGTATTAATGTAAAACTCCTCAAACAATATCCGGAATTTCTTGAATTTCAACAGCTTAAAGGAACGAGAAGAGGCGATAAAAGCATCGAATTAAAAGCTGCCGCAGATGCATCAACGGCAACTCCATCAGAGGCATTAGAATCTGCATATGAAAACCTTCGAGAGGAGTTGGCAAGCGAATTGTTGAACATGCTAAAGAAAACATCCCCGTCCTTTTTTGAGCGAATTGTTGTGGAGTTACTTGTCAAAATGGGTTACGGAGGTTCACGCGTTGATGCAGGTAAAGCCATCGGTAAAAGCGGCGACGGCGGTATTGACGGAATCATCAAAGAGGATAAACTCGGCCTCGATTTTGTGTATATTCAGGCGAAGCGCTGGGATAACAATCCGGTAGGAAGACCTGATGTTATGCAGTTTGCAGGGGCGCTTCAGGCTCAGCGAGCAAATAAAGGGATATTCATCACTACGTCAAGATTCACTGATGATGCCCGCAACTATGTTTCTCAAATTGGCAGCAAGATTGTCCTTATTGACGGTGAACAATTGACCAATTTAATGATTGAGCATGATGTGGGTGTATCTACAATATCCTTATATCCAGTAAAGAAAATCGACAGCGATTATTTTGAAGAGAACATCTAAAACCATCATCAGCCCGGTAAGGCAGGGCGTTATGTCTTACCGGTAGTATAGCAGTATGTGCAAACGAAAGGAAAATTCCCATGGATTTGCCTGAAGAAATAAAAAAAGTTTTTGCGGATCTCCCGGCAGAATTTTCGGAAAAGAACGGATTGGTTACGGTGCAATATGTCGTCGCCGAGCGCAAGTCGTTCCTTTCTAAAAAGAAACTGGTTTATATGACGAAATACCGGATAGACGAAGTTCGCCGGGAAATCCGCTTCATGGAAATGCTCAAAGAATCAGGATTCGGCTTTACAGGTGGCTGGGATTTTGGCAGCAGTCCCGGGTTTGGATTCAAAAAGGAGACGTACAAAACAGGTGGTAAAGCAAGAGAAGGTACCATCGAGGAGCAATCCAACCTTTTTGGCCAGCAATATAATTATCGCTTTGATTTTAAATCTATCCGCACAGCCGTCGAGAAAAAAGCGCAGGACGCAGGATTTGCCTTCAAATATCAAATAACTTCTTTTTGTTTATAAGGATTGTAAAAATAAATCCAGCCGTTTTTAGCAGTGAGACCGATGGCAAAGGGAATGTCGGCAAAACAATTACGGGTATGCTGATTACATGACGGTCATAATGTGGCCTTCTGTCTTGTCAAAAATATAAATATCATATATGAAATCATCAATAAATGAACCGCAAAACGAGTTGGCATGGAAAACGTATTTAATATCAACCGTCAGCTGATCCCCGGGCAATATAATCTTCCGGATATATATCCGGATATCCTCACTTATAAAATCATTTCCGGCATTTTCCCCGATGAAGCAGCAAGAAGAGATTGCCTGGAGAGCACAAAAGTATTTGTCGTAGACCAGCCTTATGAGATGTTCGTCAGCAACAGCGACGGATCAATCACGATTGGCCTTACGCACCTGCAGCAGGCAACGGACGAGGTACTGTATCTGGATATCATCCATGAGCTTTGCCATGTTCAGCAGCATCTGGAAGGACGAAATCTTTATGACCGAAGCAAAAGCTACGTGGATCGGGAAACAGAAATCGAGGCTTATTCAATAACTATTCGTGAAGCCCGCCGCATCGGTTTCACCGAGGAAGCCATCGCCAATTATCTCCGGGTCGGATGGATTACGCAGGAGGAACATCAAAGGCTCGTCCGGAAGTTGGGTGTGATTAATTCTGCAGAGCAATCAGGAGGATGAAATATGCCGGAAAAATATCCACGTATCGCTATTGTAACCGGTGCCACATCGGGCATCGGTGAAGCCACAGCCAGAAAGTTCGCGGCCGCCGGATTTGGTGTCGTCGGCAATGGACGCAATAAGGCAAAACTCAAAGCACTGGAGAGCGAAATTGGTTCATCGTTTATCGGTGTTGCCGGTGATGCCGCCGATAAAACTGTTCCGGAGAAGCTTTTTGCCGCGGCAGGCGATCATTTCAGAAAACCGGCAGACATCGTTATCGTCAACGCCGGGCGGGGCTTAGGTGGTTCCGTTAAAGACGCCGACTTGCAGCAATTTGACGATGTCCTGAAAGTCAACGTCACGGGCGCTTTGGCCTTAATGCAAAAAGCCGCCCAAAAGTTGGCGGATGCACCTCGTTACCCAGAGACAGCAGCGGATATTGTAATTGTGGGATCGGTGGTTGGACGGCACATCTCGCCCTTCAGTGCAGTCTATGGCGCGACAAAATTTGCCGTGCATGCGCTGGCGGAAGGGCTGCGGCGTGAATTGGGACCAAAAGGAGTTCGGGTTTCTCTCGTGGAGCCGGGAGTCGTATTAAGCGGATTCCAGGCCGGTGCAGGCTATAGCGATGAAATGCTGCATGTTTTTGAGGAAAAATTCGGCCCCCTGCTGACCGGCGATGAGGTGGCCAATGCTATTTACTATATTGTCAGCCAGCCGCCGCATGTACACATCAGCGACATTATTGTCCGCCCGACGCGCCAGGATTACCCGTAACTTCAGCCGAGGTAAACTGAGGTAATTAGATGAAGCATTCTTGCCGACATCAGAAAACTTCGGGAGATAAAAATAATGCAAATCCGCCTTCTGCGTAATTTAGCCGCTTTTTTGACGATCCTGGCCATACTCCAAAACGGCTGTGCAACCAATGGCAACAGTACTGCTGAACAGTATTGCATTGACAGCGGTGGCCATGTCGTAACAGAGATGGATACAAACGGCTTCATTCTGGAAATGTGTGCCGTTACGGAAACCGTTCAATTCGACGACGGCGATTTCGACTTTACACGCTACTGTGAATTACAGTCGTTTCTGGAAGGTCGGTGCGAGGAAGAAGCGACAGCCGACGCGCAAAACCATTACGGCACTTCCACCGATACTGCTTCGGGAACGGTTCGAGACCTGCTGTATGAACGGGCAGATCGTGTGCTCTCGAAACTGAAGAATACCGGATACTCTCACAGACCCTTCAGCCTCCGGCCGGATTACGACGGAGCTGATACCGCCGAAACCTTCAACCTTTTTATAGACTGTTCGGGCTTTGTCGGCGCCTATGTTGTCCGTGGTATTTCGCCTAAACTCTACGATCAGCTTCCGCGCAAATATTCCTGTGGGCCGCTGACAGAGGAAGCCGGGGTAATTACACTGCCAGCACGGCCGCTGGCAGCGGATTTTGCCGATTTTTTCAAAGACGCGGAAACAGTGCCGCAGGTCAGCGACGACAACGTTGCCCATACTTCCGATTTGCCTGATGATGTCTGTTGGGGCCGCGTTATGCATATCGCCGACGCTCGACGGGGAGACGTCCTGGTTTATTACCACGAGGAGAATATCAATCTTCACACCCGTTATTGCTGCCACAAAGATGGGAATGTATATAAGACGAGGGAAATGACAGCGGATGACATTTGCAGTGACGGACGCGTTATATACAAGATGAAATGCAAAAATGATACGTGCAGCAAGCGGAAGAACAGCGGCCATGTCCTGTTTGTCATGGAGAGACCCTACCTGAGCAGTCGCTGTAAAGACAACATGTTCGGTTGCGGCATTTACCAGTATCTTCTTCCCGGCAATTTTCAATGGGTCGTCAAAGTCGCCGACTCCACCACGTCCCCACACACTTACGACAGCCGTCATCTGGGAGCCAACCGATCTGATTACAAAATCAATTTTTATACTGCCTGGGAAAAGGGCGAAGAGGGTTATCTTGAGCGCTGTAACGACGGCAGCTATCAGCGCAGTTGCGGTTCAGATGTTGGTCTTGCGGAGAAGATCTACCTGGATACCGATCACAAACATACTCCTACTGGCATCGGTGCCGGTATAATGTATGTCAATGACGGTATGGATGGGTATCGAACTGCTTATGGAGTTAAAACCGAGGCATCCAAGGTTTTTCTCGGGCGCCCGGTCAGATGTCCATGATTGAGGTGTACTTGACACTGCAAGCAACGCTGCTCCGTCACATCTATCAATTTCACAATGCTTAAAAAGCAAGTAAATATTCAATGGCAATTATTAGGACTGATCGGGACTAATCAACAACGATATATCAGCGGCACGGACCGAGTTCGTAAGTTCACCCACGGAAATAAAATCAACACCGGTGGCGGCAATTCCCGCAATATTTTGCAGGGTGACATTTCCCGATGCTTCCACCAAAGCCCTGCCGGCAATAAGAGTAACCGCTTCTTTCATGGCGTCAATGCTCATATTATCCAGCATAATAATTTCCACCTCGCATTGGAGAGCTTCCTGAACTTCCCGTAGATTTTTGGTTTCCACTTCGATTTTAAATGTATGCGGCAGACAATTCCTTTGTGCTGCAACGGCTTTGGCAATACTGCCGGCGGCGGCAATATGGTTGTCTTTAATCAGCACTCCGTCGTAAAGCCCCATGCGGTGATTAAAACCTCCGCCGATGCTGACGGCCATTTTATCGAACAGGCGCAAGCCGGGTATAGTTTTGCGGGTATCCAGAATTTTAGCCTTAAAGCTTCGAACAGCTTCCACATATTTTCGAGTCAGGGTGGCAATGCCGCACATGCGCTGAAAGATATTGAGGGCCACACGTTCGCCCTGCAAAATATAAAACAAGCTGCCGGTAATGTCGGCAAGAACATCGCCTTTTTTTGCTCTTTTGCCGTCAGCCAGCAGTGAGTTGATTTTTACCTGCTCGTCTAAAAAGACGAATACTTCTTTGAATATATCAATGCCCGCAACAACAAAATCAGCTTTGGCGACTACCTGCGCCCTACCCTTTTGATCGCGGCGGACAATGGCGCCGGTGGTAATATCGCCGGTGCCGATATCTTCAAAAAGAGCTGCTTCAACAATTTTACTAATTTGTCCGGGCATAGGCAATTGCGCCATAATTTTCCCTCTCCCAATAGCCGTTTTTGTGCGGGTCGGCAATATTTTTATCTATTTTTATACGGCGATATCTTTCAACTGCTTATAAGCTTTTCCCAACGCGGCAAAGTGCTCCTGAAATTCGCTTAATTTTTCTTCTTCCTTTTTGATCACGGCTTCGGCCGCCTTTGCGCGGAAATCTCGATTAGCAAGTTTTCGGGAGCACTGCTCAACATCTTTTTGAACTTTAGCTATTTCTTTCTCCAGGCGCGCTTTTTCACCGGCGATATCCACAATACCGGTCAGGGGAACAAAAACACGCAGCGGACCGACAACCCCTGTCGCTACACCTTTGGGCTCGAGCAAACTTATCCCTACGGTGATACCCTCTAAATTAGCCAGATTAATGAGATGATTCTCGCCCGTCTCGATAACAGCCTGCAGTTTTTCGTCCGGAACAGAAATCATAGCCTTCAGTTTACGCGAAGGAGGAATGCGCATTTCCCCGCGAATATTGCGGACGCTGGAAATGATTTCCATCAGCAATTCCATTTCTTTCTCTGCTGTTTCATCCTTCCATTCCTCAGCGGCAACAGGGAAATCAGTGATCATGATTGATTTAGCTTCCCTCTGATGGAGTACCTGCCAAAGTTCTTCCGTAACAAAAGGCATAATCGGATGAAGAAGCAGCAACATGTTTTTAAATACAATATATAATGCTTGCTGCGCCGCGAACCGCCGCTCCGGCCCTGACTTGCCGTAAAGTGCGGGCTTGCTTAATTCCAGATACCAGTCACAGAATTCATGCCAGATAAAGCGATAAATGGCTGATGCGGCATCATTAAAGTGATATTCATCCAGGCTCTGTGTAACTTCAGCAATCACTTTTCTCAACCTGGCCTTGATCCATTTGTCAGGCAGAGCATCATGTACAGGTACGGCCGACGCCTCATCATAATCTTCCAAATTGGCAAAAGTAAGCTTCGCGGCATTCCAGATCTTATTGACAAAAAACTTATAGCCTTCAATCCTTTCTGCCGACATGCGAACATCACGTCCCTGCGCTGTGTAGGCAGCCAAAGTAAAACGAAAAGCATCTGTTCCATATTTATCAATCATCATCAACGGGTCAATAATGTTGCCTTTTGATTTGCTCATCTTTTCCCCTTTTTCGTCGCGGACGAGAGCATGTAAGTAGACATGTTTAAAGGGAACGTCTTTCATGACATAGATACCCATCATCATCATCCGGGCCACCCAGAAGAAAAGAATATCAAAACCGGTAATGAGCAGTGATGTCGGATAGAATGTTTTTAATGCCTTTGTCCTCTTCGGCCAGCCCATGGTTGTAAATGGCCAGAGCGCGGAACTAAACCAAGTATCGAGCACATCTTCATCCTGCCTTAATGAATTGCTGCCGCAATCGGGGCATTGATCAGGATCGATTTTGGATACGATGACTTTACCGCAACTATCGCAATACCATACCGGAATCCGGTGCCCCCACCAAAGCTGACGCGATATACACCAATCGCGGATATTATTCATCCATTCGAAATACGTGGCTTCCCAGATGCTGGGAACGATTTTTGTTTTTCCTTTAACCACAGCGGCAATAGCTTGTTTGGCCAGCGGTTTAATCTTCACAAACCACTGCTTGGAAACCATCGGTTCAATATCCGTCTTGCAGCGATAGCATTGCCCGATGCTATGAACATAAGGCTCTGTTTTAACGAGATAGCCGCCTTTCTCCAAATCAGCGACAACTTTTGCCCGCGCCTCGTAGCGATCCAATCCCTTATAAATACCGCCAAACTCATTAATAATTCCACGACCGTCAATTACTGTAATTATTTCCAGATTATGGCGCTGAGCCATGGCAAAGTCGTTCGGATCGGAACCGGGAGTAATCTTCACGGCGCCGGAACCAAAGTCTTTTGTTACATAATCGTCCGCGATAATTGGAATTTTCCT
>ENA-ORXD01001952-ORXD01001952.1-sediment-metagenome-genome-assembly--contig:-NODE-1952-length-15041-cov-4.349171_pt1 | contig 15041 bp, 13 predicted proteins | sample MGYA00237862_ERZ511471 | MGnify/ENA metagenome assembly ERZ511471 | reverse complement strand
CTGGAGCAGGCCCACGCCAAGGGCGCCACCGACCTGGACTACCTCATCCTGGTGGCGACCAGCGGCGACACAGGCGTCGCGGCGCTCAACGGCTACGCCGATCGCGCCCACACCCGCATCTGCGTCTTCTATCCCGAGAACGGGGTCTCCGCGCTTCAGGAGCTCCAGATGGTCACGCAGCCGGGGGACAACCTCACCGTCGTGCGGCTGGCCGGCGACTTCGACGACTGCCAAAACGCAGTGAAGGCGGTCTTCGACGACGCCGGCTTCGCCGTCGAGCTGGCCGCCGAACACGGCCTCGCGCTCTCCTCGGCGAACTCCATCAACTGGGGCCGGCTGATGCCGCAGATCGTCTACTACCTGAGCGCGTGTGCCGATCTTATGGTGAGCGGCGTGCTGGGGCCGGGTGCGCGCCTCGACGTCTGCGTGCCGACCGGCAACTTCGGCAACATCCTGGCGGCGCACTACGCCAAGCGCATGGGGGCGCCCATCGGCCGCCTCATCTGCGCCAGCAACGCCAACAACGTCCTCGCCGACTTCCTCGACACGGGTGTGTACGACATCAGCGGGCGCGGACTGGTGAAGACGCCCTCCCCGAGCATGGACATCCTGATCTCGTCCAACCTAGAGCGCCTGCTTCGTGACCTCTGCGGCGACCCGGAGCGCCTGCGCGCATGGATGGGCGAGCTGCGAGAGCGCGGGCGCTTCCAGGTTGACGCCGAGACGATGGCGAAGATCTCCGTGGAGTTCGAGGGTGCCTGGGTGGACAATGCGACTTGTCTACGCACCATCGGCGAGGTGCAGCGTGAGTACGGCTACTTGCTGGATCCGCACACGGCGGTCGCATGGAAGGTCGCCGAAAGCAAAGCCCTGCCAGGCAGGCCGATGCTCGTTGTGAGCACCGCGCACTGGAGCAAGTTCGCCGCCGACGTCGTGCGCGGGCTGCTTGGCATCGCGCCCGCGCAGGCGGTGCCCAGCGCGGGCGACGACATCGAGCTTCTGGACCGCGTCGTGGAGCTCGTGCCGGATATCGTTGTGCCGCCGCAACTCGAAGCGGTGCGGCGGCGTGCGGTGCGCTTCACGGCGCGCGTCGAGAAGGGGCGCGACGCCGTAGAGGCGAATCTACGCGCCTGGCTGCGCGGCGCCGGCTGAGCGTCGCTACGGCTGCCGGCGCGCGGCTAGCGCGCCTGAGCTGAGCCAAAGGCGCGGACGCTCGCGACGGCGGCTCGCCAGCCGCTCAGCAACGCATCCCGATCGCAGTTCGGGTTCGGCGCGAAACGCCGCTCCGCTCGCCAGTCGGCGTGCATTGGCGGCGTCTGCCAGAGGCCGACCGCGTCACCGGCCAGCGCCGCCGCTCCCAAGCCCGTCGCCTCGCGCTCTGCGGCGCGCGCCACGGGCAGGCCGAGCGCGTCCGCCTGTATCTGCATGAGTACGTCGTTGGCGGCGGCGCCGCCGTCGACGCGCAACTCGTCAGGCCGCAGCCCGGCGTCCGAGATTACGGCCGTCAGGAGATCGTTCACCTGCAGCGCGATGCCCTCCAGCGCGGCGCGCGCGAGGTGAGCGGTCGTCGTCCCCGCCGTGAGGCCGAGAAAGGCGCCCCGGGCGTGCGCGTCCCAGTGAGGCGCGCCGAGGCCGGCGAGGGCGGGGACGAAGTACACGCCCTCGCTGGTCGGCACGCCTGCCGCCAGTGGTCCGGACTCTCTGACGTCGGCGAAGAGTTGCAAGCCGTCGCGCAGCCATTGAATCGCCGATCCCGCGGCGAACACACTGCCCTCAAGAGCGTACTGGCGCTGCCCGCCGCGTTGCAGCGCCACTGTGCTTAGGAGCCCGTTCGTCGACTCGGCCGGCTGCTCGCCGGTGTGCATGAGGAGGAAGCAGCCGGTACCGTACGTCGCCTTGGCCATGCCGGGCCGGGTACAGGCCTGGCCGTAGAGCGCCGACTGCTGGTCGCCCACGAGCGCGGCGATGGGCACACCGCCGAGGCCCTGCGTCTCGGCGGTGGCGACGACGCCGCTCGTGTCACGGACTTCGGGGAGGAGGCCGCGCGGCACGCCGAACAGCTCCAGCAACTCGTCGTCCCAGTCGCCGGAACGTAGGTCGTAGAGCAGCGTGCGTGACGCGTTCGTGGCGTCGGTGACGTGTTGTTGCCCCTCGGTCAGACACCATGTGAGCCACGTGTCGATGGTGCCGAAGGCCAGCTCGCCGGCCTCCGCTCGGGCGCGTGCTCCCGGTACGTGCTCGAGCAGCCAGGCGAGCTTGGTGGCCGAGAAGTAGGGATCGAGGACGAGACCGGTCTTTCTTCGCACGAGCGGCTCGTGGCCGGCGCTGCGCAGCCGCTCACAGTGCTCGGCGGTGCGCCGATCCTGCCAGACGATCGCCGGGGCGATCGGCCGCGACGTTCGCCGATCCCACACGATGGTCGTCTCCCGCTGATTGGTGATGCCGGTCGCGGCGACCCGCGAGTTGTCCACCCCGGCGCGCTCGAGCGCCGAGAGCGCCGTCGCATGCTGGGCGCGCCAGATCTCCTCCGCGTCCTGTTCCACCCAGCCGGGTTTCGGGAAGCTGCGCGCCAGTTCGAGCTGGGCGACGGCGAGAATCGCGCCCTTCTCATCGACGACGAGCGTTCGTGAGCTGCTCGTGCCTTGGTCGAGGGCCAGGACGACCCTGCCGTGCTTCGCGTCGTGCGTCATCGTCGCTCCCCTCGTCAACCGCTCGCAAGTCTCCGAAGCCTACTCCGCTCCACGACGCCGGGGAAGTTGTGCTCCGCCGCACATGGGCCTGACGCGGGCTTGCCAAGGGGGTACCATGAACCGCACGGTGACTGCAGCCGAGCATCGCCTACAATGTGAGGAGGCTTCCATGACGTGGCGATCCATCCTGGAGCGCGAGCACAGACTGCTCACCGAGGTCCTTAATGCAGCCGAGAAGGAGTGCGACCACATCGAGGCAAGCGGCTGCTGCCGCGTCGACCTGCTGGCCGACATCATCGAGTTCCTCCGCTACTTCGGCGACGGCCTGCACGATCCCAAGGAAGAGGGTCTCCTTTTCGCTCGCTGTCATCGCCGGGGCATGACCGATCAGGACGAGCCCCTAGAGCAGATCCTCGGCGAGCATGAGTGGATGCGCGGCGCCGTGCACGACATGCAGACGTTGCTGGACGAGCTGAAGGCAGGCGACACGAGTGTCGCGCGTCCGCTCGCGAAGCTGCTGCGCGAGTACATCGAGGTCAATCGCCTGCACATCAAGGTTGAGGAAGAGGTCTTCTACGAGACCGCCGCCCACTATCTCACCGAGAAGGACAACGAGGAACTCACGGCCGAGTTCGAAGAGGTCCACTACGATGAAGTGGAGGAGGGCGTGCAGGCCTTCTATGAGCAGCTCGCTCACCGCGTGTTTGCCGCCGAGCAGGAGGTCTGCGGCTAGCCGCTCGAGTGCACGGCGCCGGCCGCCACTGGGGTGCGGTGGCGCTTAGGGCCAGTCGCGGTCGCCGCTCGTCAGGTAGGCGTCCATGTCTTCAGCGGCGCCGCGCGCCGCGCCCATGGCGAGAATGACCGTCGCGGCGCCGGTCACGATGTCGCCGCCGGCCCAAACGCGAGGAATGCTCGTGCGTCCCGAGGGCGAGTAGGCGCGGATGTAGCCGCGTGTGGTTCGCTCCAGCCCGCCGGCGTCCTCGAAGAGTGCGGTGTTCGGTCCGGCGCCGACCGCGACGATCACCATGTCCACGCCCATGAGGAACTCGGAGCCGATCGCCGGCACCGGGCGGCGGCGGCCCGAGGCGTCGGGCTCGCCCAGCTTCATGCGCACGCAGCGCATCTGCTTGACCCATCCCTGCTCGTCGCCCTCGTAGGCCACGGGGCTCGTGAGGAATTCGAAGCGCAGTCCTTCTTGCTCGGCGTGTTCTATCTCTTCACTGCGGGCGGGCATCTCGAGCCGGCTGCGACGGTAGATGAGGGTCACGTCGCGGGCTCCCATGCGCAGTGCCGTACGGGCACAGTCGATGGCGACGTTGCCGCCGCCGATGACCGCGACGATGGTGCCGTGCGGCGCAGGCGTGTCGTACTCGGGAAAGCGATACGCCTTCATCAGATTGATGCGCGTGAGGTACTCGTTGGCCGAAACGATGTTGCAGAGGTTCTCGCCGGGGAGGTTCATGAAGCCCGGCAGGCCGGCGCCGGTGGCGACGTAGACGGCGTCGTAGCCCATGTCGAAGAGCTCGGTCAGGCCGTAGAGCTTGCCGACGATGCTGTTGAGCTCGAAGTGCACGCCGAGACGCCGCAGGTAGCCGGTCTCGGCCTCGACGATCGCCTTCGGCAGGCGGAACTCGGGAATGCCGTAGACGAGCACGCCGCCCAGGCTGTGCAGGGCCTCGTAGACGGTCACGCTGTAGCCCTTCACCGCCATGTCGGCGGCCATCGTCAGGCCGGCAGGCCCGCTGCCGACGACCGCGACCCGCTTGCCGTTCGCCGGCGCCCTTGCCGGCAGCTTGACCATGTCGGTCTCCCGCTCGTAGTCGGCCGCGAAGCGCTCGAGATTGCCGATCGCCACCGCCTCGCCGTTTCCGGCCAGCACGCAGAGCTTCTCGCACTGGTCGTCCTGCGGGCAGACGCGGCCGCAGACGGCGGGCAGAGCGTTCTTCTCGCGGATGAGCTGAGCGGCGCGCAGGTACTCGCCCTCGCCGATGAGCTTGATGAAGCCGGGGATGTCGATGTGCACGGGGCAGCCGTCGACGCACTGCGGCTTCTTGCATTGCAGACAGCGGCTCGCCTCGACGCGCGCCGTGGCGGTGTCGTAGCCGTAACTCACTTCGTTGTAGTTGCGAACGCGGAGCCTGGCGTCTTGTTCGGGCTTCTTCTGACGCGGTGTCCCGGCGCGCACTTTGGCGCGCGTCTGTTTCGGGAGGCCGTACCAGTCGCAGCCCGAGCGCGTACAGAAAGAGAGGGGCGCCGCGCGAGTGTGCAATGAGATGTCGACGGAGAAGGCGGGGGCGGCACACGTCTCGCAGTACGCCGCGCGGTCGACGAGCGACGCGCGGCAATGGGGGCAGCGGACGTCATCGGCGATCGTGCCGACCGGCCAGAAGCTCCCCTCGGCCCGCTCGCAGCCCCGCAAGCGCGGGTCGACAAGCACCGCCTCGGTCTCGTCTCCCGCTCGTACCTCGAGACGCCACCAGACACGGCGCGTCGCCGGGTCCCAGCGGTTGAGCGGTGTGTGACAGGCTGGGCAGAGACTCGCGAGATCGCCTTGCAGGCTGAGAGTGGCGAGCTCGAGCTCCGTGAGTCCCATGGTCTAGTGGGCCTTCACCGAGGCGAGCAACGAGAGACGCTCGTCGCGGGCGTACATCTGGTTGCGCTTGATGAGCTCGTCGAAATCGACCTTGAAGGCGTCGAACTGGGGCCCGTCCACGCAAGCGAACTTGGTCTCACCGCCGACCGTACACCGGCAGCCGCCGCACATGCCGGTGCCGTCGATCATGATCGGGTTGAGGCTCACCTCAGTCGGCAGACCGTAGATGCGCGTCATGTCGGTGACGGCGCGCATCATGACGAGAGGCCCGACGGCAAGCACCTTGTCGATCGCCGTCGGGCGCTCGACGAGAGCTCGCAGCGCGTCCGTGACACGACCGTGCGTGCCGTAGCTCCCGTCGTCCGTGGTGACGATCAGCTCGTCACAGAGGGCGCTCATCTCCTCCTCCAGGATGAGGAGGTCCTTCTGGCGCGCGCCGACGATGCCGACGATGTGGTTGCCGATCTCGCGGTGACCGAGGAGTAGGTGGTGGAGGACGGCGATACCGGAACCGCCGCCGATGCCGACGACCGTCCCCACGCGCTCGAACCGCTCCGGCGTACCGAGGGGTCCGCAGACATCCTTGACGGCATCGCCGATCCTGAGCGAGCCGAGGAGCGCCGTGCTCTTGCCCACGACCTGGAAGATGATGGTGATCGTGCCGCGTGAAGGGTCGCTATAGGCGACGGTGAGCGGCACACGTTCGCCGGCTTCATGCACGCGCAGAACGACGAACTGACCGGGCTGGATCTTGCGCGAGACTTGGGGAGCCTCGATGGTGAGGCTGATCAGGTCGCGGCTCGAGAGCACTCTTCGATCGGCGATAAGGTACATTGTCCGCCCTGAGCTCGTGGCTGCGCCGCCGGCGGCCGGCGGGCCGGGGCTTGCCGGCCTAGTATGCCACAGCTGCCCTGCGGTCGCGCGGGTTCGGACCGCCGCGTGCCCTTGGGCGCACCCGCCGCGTTGAGCGGCCTTCGGACAGGCGATTCTGCTCTGGTCGAACTGTTTGAGCGAGATTCTGTTGCCGAGACTGGCGACGCTTCGAGCTCTCGACGGCGGCTCCGGGTCGCGTCGGCGGGACGCCACCTGTGCCCGTGAACATGTCATATGCAGGGAGAATTACGGGGAACTCGGGCCGGTCCGGGAACGCAAACGGTGTCCGAGCGGTTTCATCCAAACGCGCCGCGGCCTAAGAGCTAGACAAAAGGACACTTCCGCCCGACGGCGAAGATAGTTGACAATGTAAGCGGCTCGCGCGCGGGCGCCACGGGACGTATGGACACGTCACGTGGAACGCGTGAGCGGCACATTTCTGCACAACGCACTCGGGCGGGTGCTTCGTGGGGGAGAGGGACACAGTGACGGTGTACGAGGTCATGCTGCGCATGCCTGTCTGCCTGGGGCAGAGGCTACTTTCGTTCGACGAGGTCGTCCTCAGTGGACGACCCGCGATCTTCTCGGACTTCGGCGATCTTCTTGCTTATCTGGACGGAACCGTGTTCATCCTCAAGGGCTGCGACGTCGCGGGACAGCCGCTGGCCAATCCGCCGGTCTTGGACCGCGGGTCCATCGTGCGCGCGGTCGGTATCGAGACCGGTTGGCGTCACGCCAGCGACTGCGACTGCGACATCTGCAACGCGAACGAACAGGCCGCCTGAGACGCAGTCTGAACGGCCGGTCCTCCATCTCCCGCTGTTCCGCCGAGGTATCGCCGCTTTCGTGCTCCCGCTTCAGGTAAGGCCCGAACGCGCGTCTCTGTGGGGGGCGCCCGTGGTACGACGAGTGCGCAGATCGTTGACCTCTCATCAGGTGCCGAGTAGACTCGAAGTCAATCCAGCCACCTGTTTGCAGGGGCGGTGTTCGCCACTCTAGCGCCGAGGATCGTATGACCTCCATCGTCGTTATCGGCGGCAGTTTCGCCGGCATCAATGCCGCCTTCGAGCTCGAGCTCGAGCTGGGTCACGCCGCGGAGATCATCGTCGTCTCACGCGACCCGCGCTTCGTGTTTCTGCCCTCGCTCATTTGGGTGCCGCCGGGCTGGCGTAAGCCCGGTCAGATCAGCCTCGAGCTCGAGCCGATCCTCTACAGGCGCGGCATCAAGTTCCGCCAGGCCACGGTGGAGCGTATCGACCCGGCCGCCAACGTCGTGCACACCGACAAAGGCGAGGTGCCCTACGACTACCTGCTCATCGCCACGGGCGCCAAGTACGACTGGGCAAGCGCCCCCGGCCTGGGCCCGGAAGCGGGCGGCTCGCACTCGGTCTGCAACATCCACCACGCCATGGAGTCGGCCGAGGCCTGGCTGCGCTTCCTCGAGGATCCCGGCCCCGTCGTCATTGGTTCGGCGGCCGGGGCGAGCTGTTTCGGGGCCGCCTACGAGGTCGTCTTCAATATCGATCGCGCTTTGCGTCAGGCAAAGATCCGCAAGCGCGTGCCGCTCGCCTTCGTGACCGCCGAGCCCTTCCTCGGCCACTTCGGCCTCGGTGGCATGTTGGGCGGCGAACCCATGCTCAAGGCCTACTTCCGGTTGCTCGGCATCAAGCCCTTCGCCAACGTCGGCATCAGCGCGGCGGAACCGGGCGCCCTGACGCTCTCCACGGGCCAGGTGCTGCGCCACAAGTACGCCGTCATCATCCCTCCCTTCACGGGCGTGCAAGCCATCTTCGACTCCCCCGGCCTGGGCGACGAGCGCGGCTTCATCCCGGTTGACGACACTTACCGGCATCGTGACTTCGCGAACGTCTACGCCGCCGGCGTTGCCGTGCAGATCAAGCCCCAAACGGCGACGTCCATCCCCACCGGTGTACCCAAGACGGGCTGGATGGCCGAGGTCATGGGCAAGGCCGCGGCGCACAACATCGTCGCGGCGGTCAAGGGCGAGGAGCCTCGCGCAGTGCCCTTTGCGGACATCAAGCCGCTCTGCATCATGGACGCGGGCAGCCAGGGCATGATCATCGTCCTCGAGCGTGTCTTTAGGCCGCGTCGCTACGAGATCATGATCCCCGGTCCATGGTCGCACTGGGCCAAGCTGGTCTTCGAGAAGTACTACCTGATGCGCATCAAGCACGGGCTCGTGTACTTGCCGTAAGTTCCGTGCTCGCCGCGCGTCACCCTCTTCAAGCCTGCCGGGGTGCCTGGTCGCCAGACGCCATCTGACCCATCTGCCGGTGATCGTAGGTGAGCTTATGGCGATGCGCACGGTGAACCTCGAGGGCTCGAGCCCATGAGCAAGCTGCGGCCGTCATGGAGCTGTTCCGGGCGGCTGGATGCGGCCGGTGCTCACCTTGGCGGTACACGCGGCGGACGACATCGTCGTCGACGGAATGGGTCGATGGCGGCTCGTCGAGCAGTGACTTCACAGGAAGCGGGTGATGCCGTGTGCGCCTAGCCGATCTTGCCTCGCGAGCGGCGTCCTGGGGTTGCGCGTCGTTCGCGCTTCCCTGTAGAAGGGTCGCATGAAACAAGACGTCGCGAGGACGGGAGGCAAGCGGCATGGAGATGAAGATCTACTTTCCCGGTAACCTCCGTGTGGACGCGGAGTACAAGGGGTTCACGATCCTCACAGACCAGCCGGTGACCGGCGGCGGCGACGGCAGCGCCCCGGCGCCGTTCGATCTGTTCATGGCTTCGCTCGGCACGTGCGCCGGCATCTTCATGTTGAGCTTCATGAAACAACGCGGCATCGACCCTGAGGGTTCCGGGCTGACGATGACGACGGAGCGCGACCGAGAGACGGGCATGATCGGGCGTGTCGACTTCATGCTGCATCTGCCAGCCGCCTTTCCGGAGAAGTACGAGGGCGCCGTCGTGCGCGCCGTCGAGCAGTGCTCCGTGAAGCGCACGATCCACAATCCGCCGGCCTTCAGTGTCGGCACGTCTCGTCAGGCCTGATCGCTGGCGCAGGCCGGGTAGGAAGGCAGACAGGAAGGCAGACATCGTGCCCGCGAACGTGCCCGTTGTGGTTGGTGTCGACGTCGCTGCGAGCAGGCCGTCGGTGGCCGCAGCGTTACGGGTGGAGCGCAAGACGCTCGAGATCCTGAGCTGGTATGAGGCCGACGAGCGCGAGGCGGGCGATCGCGACCGTCTCTTCGACTGGATCGAGGCCGTTGGAGCGCTCGCGGTCGGCTTTGCCGCGGCGCAGCGTCCTCGGCGTGAGGGCAAGCACACCGGACCGCGCCTCGCCGAGGCCGAACTTCTGCGCCGTCGCATCGCGGTGACGCCGGTCCCGACGCGGGCGCGAGCGGAGGCCGGGGGGCCGCGCGCCGCGCATGTGCGTGCCGGCTGGGCGTACTTCAGGGAGGCGCGCCGGCGCGGCTACGAGGCGCCGGCGCCGGGAGCGCTGCCCGGCGCGCTCGGGCAGGCGGCCGTCGCTCTCGAGGTCTATCCGCACGCCGGCTTCGTGACGCTGCTCGGCGGCACGCCGCCCGCGAAGACGACGCGCGAGGGCGCGCATGTGCGCCTGCTCGTGCTACGCGGGCTGGGTCTGCGCTGGGACGAGTACTACGATCCCGCCTCGATCGATGCGCTGATGGCGGCGTTCACTGCCTGGCGGTTCGTGCAGGGGTTGGCGACATCCGTGGGCGACGAGCGCGACGGCCGCATTTGGCTCCCGGTGGCGCCGCACGAGCTGCAGGCCACGTATGGTCCGCTCGCAAGCGCGGCGGCGCGGACGGCGGCGAGGCGGCTGGCGCTGCGCTGATCCGGATCCGCGCTTACATCACGATCTTGTTGAGCGGGAACTCGACGATGCCCTCGGCGCCGGCGGCCTTGAGGCGGGGAATGATGGTGCGCACCACGTTCTCCTCCAGGATCGTGTTGACCGCCAGCCAGCCCTCGTCGCTCAGGTGTGAGATCGTCGGCTTGCGCAGCGCGGGGAGCACGGCGAGCACCTTCTCGAGGTCGGCCGACTGCACGTTGAGCATGAGGCCGACCTTGTCCAGCGCGGCGATGGCGCCCTGCAGCAGCATGACCATGTCCTCGATCTGGGCGCGCTTGACGGAGTCGGCCCAGGCTTCTTTGTTCGCGATGAACTGAGTTGTCGATTCGAGCACGGTGTCGACGATGCGCAGCTTGTTGGCGCGCAGCGACGAGCCCGTCTCGGTGACTTCGATGATCGCGTCGGCTAGGTTGGGCAGCTTCGCCTCCGTGGCGCCCCAGCTGAACTCGACCTTGGCGGCGACGCCGTTCTCCGCCAGCCAGCGCTTGGTCACGCCGACGAGCTCCGTCGCGATGGTCGTGCCCTCGAGGTCCTTGACCGATTGAATCGACGATGCCTCGGGGACGGCGAGCACCCAGCGCACGCGGCCGAAGCTTTGCTTCGCGTAGACGAGGCTGCACACGGAGTGGACGTCGGCGTTGTTCTCGACCACCCAGTCATAGCCGGTCAGGCCGCAGTCGAGAGCACCGTCCTCCACGTAGCGCGCCATCTCTTGCGCGCGCACGAGCATGCAGGAGATGTTGGGGTCGTCGATGGCGGGGTAGTACGAACGCTCGGCAACCGACACCTTGTAGCCCGCCCGATGCATGAGGTCGAAGGTCGCGTTCTGGAGGCTTCCTTTGGGCAGTCCCAGCTTCAGTGTCATGCGTTTCTCCTCGAATGGATGGGCGGCCGCCAGGCAGGCGATGCGGCGGCTGCCGGGCCGCGTGCGGGGGAGAGTCTACCGCAAGCGTGTGGACTCGGATAGGCAGAGGTGGCGGAGAGTCGATACGATCTCCTCATGCAGTATCGATCCTTCGGCAAGCTTGCCTTCCGGCCCTCGGCTCTGGGTTTCGGCGCCATGCGCCTGCCGGTGCTACGCGACGCCGACGGACGGCCGGATCACAGCCGCATCGACTCCGCGCGCGCCACGGCGATGCTGCGGCGCGCCATCGACGGCGGTGTGAACTACGTCGACACCGCCTGGATGTACCACGGCGAGCAGTGCGAGGCGTGGCTCGGCGAGGCGTTGCGCGACGGTTACCGGCAACGGGTGATGATCGCCGACAAGATGCCCGTGTGGCATGTGAAGAATGCGTCCGACTTCGACCGCATCCTCGCGATCCAGCTCGAGCGCCTACAGCAGGACTCCATCGACTTCTACCTCCTCCATAGCCTGGACGAGATGAACTGGCGGAGGGTGGTCGAGCACGGGCAGCTCGCCGCCGCCGAGCGCGCGCTGGCCGACGGCCGCATCAAGCACTTCGGCTTCAGCTTCCACGGCGAGTACCCGCTCTTCGAGCAGATCCTGCAGGCGAGCGATCTTTGGGAGTTCTGTCAGATCCAGCTCAACTACATGGATGAGGAGTATCAAGCGGGAAGACGAGGGCTCGAGCTGGCGGCCGAGCGCGGCCTGGGAGTGATCGTCATGGAGCCGCTCCGCGGCGGCGCCCTGGCCGGCAGCATTCCACCGGCGGTCGACGCCGTCTGGAACGCCGCGTCGGAACGGCGTACGCCGGCGGAGTGGGCGCTCCAGTGGGTCTGGAGCCTTCCCGAGGTGTCCTTGCTGCTGAGCGGCATGAGTACTATGGAACAAGTGGAGGAGAACCTCGCGTCCGCGGAGCGCTCTCGACCCGGTCTCCTCAGCGACGAGGAGTTGGCTCTGGTGTCACGCGTGCGCGACCTGTATCGCGAGATGCGGCCCATACCATGCACGGCCTGCCGGTACTGCTTGCCTTGCCCGCAAGGTGTTGCCATTCCCGAATTGCTCGCCCTGTACAACGATCTGCGGATGTACGGCGACCTCGCGCGGCAGCGCCTCTCCTACAGCTGGGTGCGCGAGGGCGAACGCGCCCACAACTGCAATGCCTGTCGCGCCTGCGAGGAGATGTGCCCGCAGAGCATCGCGATCAGCTCGTGGATGCGCGAGATCGACGAGGTGCTCGGGCAGCCATAGGCCAGTCCCGCAATGCGCGGCTCCCGTCAGCCGCGCGCCTCGCCGCCTCTGGCGACGGCCATGTAGGCGTCGTGCAGGCGCTCGTGAGCGTCGGGCGCGAGGTAGGGAGCGAGTCGCCGGATGAGGAAGACGAGGTCCGGCTGATCGGCGACGGCGGCGTCGATCGTGAGGCCCGCCGGCGCGCAGGCGGTCTCCGCGGCGACACGGGCGGCCGCGAGCGCGCGCACGGCGTCGGCGAGCGAGTACCAGGCCGCGACGTATTCCGGAGAGTACTCTTCCTCCTCGCGCCGGCCGGCCGCGACCCTCTCGTGCTCTCGCGCCAACTCCATCTCGGAGAGGCGCAGGTAAGCCTCGTGGGCGCCGGCGGTGGAGAGGACGGCATCCTTGAAGCGCGCCAGGGCGGTGGCGAGGTTCGGCGCCTCGCCGGTCACCTGCGGCGCCGGCGGGAACGCCGCCGCATCGCCCGCCGGGGCGATGGGAGCGGGAGAGGACGGCGCCGGGTGCGGTGCGGCCCACGTCGCGACTGTAGCGGGCGGATACGCAGGTGCTCGGCCCGCGGCGTGCGTGACGCGCCGCGCGACGACCGTGCAGGCGGCGAAATCGCCGAGGCGCTTGTGCCGCTTGCTGATGAGGCACGAGAGCGCACTCGGGATGTAGTAAAGAAAGACTTCCGGGATACGGACGAGGTTGCGCACGACAATGGCTGCGCCGGTCGCCGGCCGGCCGTCATCCATGCGAACCCGCAGGCCGAGCGCGAGCTTGCCGACGCTGCCGCCGGCGATCCCCTCGAGGAGCGCGTAGTAGGCGAAGATCAGGAGATACGTGGCGTAGATGGTCCAGGTGGGCGTCTCGATCGGTGTGGTGAGCAACTCCTGGAGATTTGTCGTGGAAGGGTCGGGCAGAACGACCGAACCGGTCGCGGCGCCGATGCCGACCATGACGACCATCAGGAAGAGGAGGATGACGGCGTCGATGAGCGTGGCGGCGACTCTCCACCCCAGGGTGACGTCTTCCCAGATGTTGTCGTGCTCTCCGTTCACGCCTCTCTCCGCCCGCCTTCAGCGGTCCGCCGGGACGGCGGATCGTGCCGATTGTAGCGCGCTCGTGGCGTGGTCATCGGCGCGCGCCGGCCCTGGGCGCGCGGGGGCATCGGGCAGCACGCGCCGTCACGGGGCTGGGAAAGGCGACGCCGCGAACCGGAACGGCACGAAGCGCGGGCGCGGGCAGACGTGGAAGGAGTAGGTACCGGACAACCTACTGAAGCCCCGCGAACTCCAGCGACGCGATCGCGGGGCCATGAGTGTCTGCTTACGCCGGACCCGACACGATGATCAGGGCCGTGAGTGCGAACAGCATCGCGGCCACGAGAGCGGCGGGGAGTCTGCTGGCTCTTCTCTCGCTCTGGTACTGCATGGCTCTTCCTTCGGTCGCGGTGTTGAAGAGGGTGTACCCAGACGAGCCGGAAACGACTCCCTGCGCTCGTCGCCCGTGTCGCCGCGACCGTCAACAGGCCTGCGAGGGCCCCGCGCGGCCTGGCAGGCTCACCACCTGAGCGGGTTCCCGTGCCGTCGTGGTGAAAAGACTCGCCGTCGCCGGATGGCAGGTGAAGAAAAGGCACTGGCCCCGGGCCGCCGATGCGGCGATGAGTCGCGCCATGGCGGCGGCCCGCTGAGGATCAAAGTTGACGAGGCAGTCGTCCATGATCATGGGAAGCTCGTGGCCGCGCTCGGCGAATTCCTCCACCAGGGCCAGGCGGATGGCGAGGTAGAGCTGCTCGCCGGTTCCCCGACTGAGCTGGTCGGGACTCAGGCGTGCGCCGTCCCATTGCTCGACGAGGATGGTGTCCGAATCGCCGCCCGCGTCTTGTGCGACGGTGCGAAACCTCCCCTCGGTGACGGCGGCAAACGCGGTCGAGGCCCGTGCCAGCACGCCGGGCTGGCGGTCTCGCACGTAACCCTCGAGCGTTGTCTGAATGAGGCCCGAGGCCGTCCGCACGACGCGATAGCGTCGGAGCGCTGTGGCGAGCTCCGCGCGCAGTGACTCGAGCTCGCCCTGGAGCCGCGGCACGTCGGCGGAGAGCTCGAGACGCTCGCGTTCGCGACGTGCGTCGCGACGCTCCTCGATGGTCGCGGTACGCTGCGTCTCGACGTCGGCGATCTCCGTCGCGAGGCGTTCGATCTCGGCCCGCCAGAGCGATGGATCGCCGCGAGAGAGCTCCACCTCGGATTCCTCGGGTTCGCCGAGCTCCGCGAGACCCGCGTCGAGCCGTCGCCGGCAGCCGGCGCGGCGCTCGAGGGCCGCATCCCGTTGCGCGAAGCCGTCGCCCGTCGCCTCGAGCGCGGCCTCGAGGTCCGCCTCGGGCAGCGTGGCCGCGAGGGGGACGGTCGCGACGAGCGCGGCGCGCGCGTCGCCGTTCCACGCGGCCCTCTCGGTCTCGATGCGGGCGATCTCCTCCTCCGCCTCCGCGAGCGCCTTTGTTGTGAGGCGAGTCGCGCGCACCTCGTCGAGGAACTCGCCGGCGCCTTCGGGGGAGAGTGCCGGCAAGTCGCGCTCGGTCAGCCAGTGGGTCCAGTCCGCCTGCAGGGCCTCGAGCTCGCGATGGGCCTCGCCCGCCGCCTTGGCTGCGGCATCGACCTGACGCTCGGCGCTGTGGATCTTCGCCTCGAGTTCGCGCAGCTGCTTCTCGGTGCCGTCACAGGCGATGCGCACGCCGCGCGCCGTCGAGACTTGTGCCTCGGCGGCGCTCAGCTCGGCGTCGGCCGGAACGGCGCTGAAACCGAGGCGCTCGCTCTCTTCGGCGACCTGGGCGCGCTGAGATCGGAAGAGCACACGTCTGAACTCCAGTCACATCACGATCTCGTATGCCGTCTTCTGCTTGAAAAAAAA
>ENA-ORXD01001951-ORXD01001951.1-sediment-metagenome-genome-assembly--contig:-NODE-1951-length-15041-cov-67.184509_pt1 | contig 15041 bp, 16 predicted proteins | sample MGYA00237862_ERZ511471 | MGnify/ENA metagenome assembly ERZ511471 | reverse complement strand
CTGGCGGGCGCGTTCTCCCCTATCAAGGTGACGGGGGACTTCTACACCATGGCCCTGCCGGTGACCTTGATCATGTATGGCGTACTGGTCGGGTTCATGTACATGAACAGAAAGCTGAACCGGTGGACGGGCGTCGCTTTGGTCAGCATATTCGTTCTCTATCTGACGTTGATATTGATCTGAAGAGGAATGCCTTCGCACGAGGACCCGGTTTAAACTGGCCACGGTGATGCGGTTCGATGCGGAGTGGTGAGAACGGATAAGCGATCGTGTTGAAGGGACCTACCGCGAACCGCGAGGATCATCATACTTCGTTCTTCCTAGATTGATTTTCAACTGCGTCTGAACGTTATGAATCTGGGATTTACCAGGATGTTTCTCTCTCTTTCCCTTCCCCTATCCAGCTTAGACGGGGATAACTGCCCATGGTCCGCGATCTCAACTGCGCCCCACGATGTGACCTATGGGGCGTCTTCATCGAGATCGTGGTCGTCCATAGATGATGAGGAACTGTTAATTTGCGGTGAGGACCTGGAACGGACATGGATGAATGGACCATTGCATCGCGAATCGGAACCTGGTTTGGTTCGATCGTTCTGAAAAGCTCCGGGCCTAGACCATTTGAACTAACAGCCCGGTCAGCATGGTCACTATACCAGCACAGAGCAGTGGGACCGTATACCTCAAGGTCACCGTCCTAACATCCTCGTTTGTGATCCTGGTTATCAGCCAGAAGAACGGGTCCGTCACGGTGGAGAACATGAAAGCCCCCCCGCAGATCATTAGGACTATCGCAACCGGATCGAGCGTTGATGGAAGGGTCGTGGTGGCGATTATGCTGGACGTCACCGCAGCAGTGACCACCCTGGACCCCTGGGCCGCCTGTATGAACATGGCCAGGACGAACGGGAGCAGGATCGATGGCAGGAAACCGCTCACCAGATCGAACGCCTCAATAGGAAATGAGCTGGCCGCTATGACCGCTCCGAACGCTCCAGCCCCACACAGATCGAAGATGATGAGACCTGCGTTCTTCGTTCCATCCGTAAGCGCCTTCGACCGTACATCCTGGCCCACGGTCAATAAGGCCACAACCATGGAGCCGAAGAGGGCGATGTTTATGTTGGATAGGAAGGAGAGCGGAGGAACGGTCAGTCCGACCCCTATCAGGACGAACGGCATCAGAACTGGTAGCCATGCCCTCCACCTTTCAACATCCGGTTCTGGTATGTGCTCTATGCTCTTGACCACCCCCTTCCGCCTCAGTATCAGACCCACGGCGGTCAGGAAAGTGATGAGGAGGGCCAATGAAAGGGGGATCGTGAGGTAATCTATCTGCCAAGGATCGGCCATCTGTTCGGCTAGGCCTTCCACGACGGTCACTACCACCGGTGAGGGGTAGATAAGTACGTAGGAGAGAGTGGCCCCGACGGCACTGGCAAAAAGTGTGTACTTCACCACCACCTCGTTCGTTTTCAAACGGGAGAGAATTGGTGAGACCAGCACAAAGGTGGTGATGCCGCACATCAATGGTATGGACAGGATGTATCCGGCCACTCCCCCGGTCCTATGAGGGGCTTTGATCCTGTTCTGAAGGTCGCTTACGATCCTGTCGATGTTTCCGCTCTCTCTCAGGACCCTCGCGATGATGACCCCGCTGAACACGATGATGCCCAGCACCTTGAATATTGATGAGGCGCCTCCTGTAATGGTCGAGACCAGTAGGTCCCCGCCCATACCTTCCAGGGCTCCGAAGAGGAACGCTGCTGATACGAGAGAAACGAACGGCGGTATCCTGAACCTGGTGGTCAGGATGATTATCATCAATATACAGATGAGGAATGACAGGATGACGCTCATTCAAGAGGTCTATTGGCAGCGCGTGATATTAAATCACTCTGCGGACCAGGTGCTTCGATAAATTAACTAGACGATATTGAGCGCCTCCAACTGTATGTTTTTCTGTGAAATGGAAAAAATTGAAAGCGGTTTACTTTATGACGGTCTCCTTCTAAAGATCAGGAAGGCAGCGACGATGACTATCACCACTACCATGATGGCGATGATCACGAAAGTCGTGGTCCCGTCCCCTCCTTCTTCATCCTCTTCGATGGCCATCTCCCCGAGGATGGATATGAACGCCCCATTTTGTCCATTTAGACTGTCATGACAGGGATTGACCATCGGAAAGTCGGATGACCAGGTGCTCCCGACCATACAAACGTTGCCATTGGGAAGGATCGACATTCCATAGCAGATGTCCTCCTCGCTCCCACCGTAGAAGGAGGCGAAGATGGGCTCACCGTCATTAGTAAGCTTGATCAAAATGGCATCACCGTCTCCGTTGTTGCTTTCCTGATAGGCGTTGACCACTGGAAAGGTAGTGGATCCCGAATACCCTGCCACATAGATGTTGCCAGAACCGTCAAGGGCGAGAGAGAATGCGTGGTCCCATCCCAAAAGATTCCACCCGGATCCACCATAGTAGGTGGAGAAGTCAAGGGCGGTCCCGGACACGTTCATCTTTGTTATAAAAATATCCATTTCTCCGGCCAAGATATTCTGGGTGGCATTGACGGTGGGGAAATCATCGGAATAAGTATACCCAGTCAGATAGATGTTACCGTCCAAATCGACCGCTAGCGATTGTGCTGAATCAGGCCCTTTTCCTCCAAGGAACGTGGAGTACTCCAGACACCCGATGGGACACATCTCCAAGATGAAAGCATCACTCCCGCCGTAGGCATCCCAATCTCCGACCTTTTTGGTATCTTGGAAGGCATCGACAAGAGGGAAATCTTCCGAGTACGTAGCACCAGCGATAAAGATGTACCCAGCAGTGTCGAGGAATACGTCATAGGCGAAATCATCAACAGCCCCACCAATATATGTGGAAAAGATTGGTGCGCCGATCGCATCCAGCCTGACCACGAAGGCATCGGAGTCCCCAGAGCAGTTCTCTTGAGGGGCATAGACCACTGGGAAGTCAGTCGATGACGTATAACCACAGATCACCGCGTTACCACCACTATCGACGGCGATGGATGTGCCAATATCTTCGTTGTCTCCTCCTACATAGGTCGAGTAGATCGGTTCACCATCTGGATTCGTTTTCAAAACGAACGCGTCATATCCACCTCCCAGTGTGCTCTGGAACGCGTTCAATAGCGGGAAATCTGTGGACGTTGTTAAACCCGTGATAAAGACGTTGCCATCTGTGTCAACCGCGATCGATTTTCCACTATCATGTCCGCTTCCACCAAAATATGTGGAATAAATGATGTTGCCCCCTGGGCTGAGCTTGATGATGAACAGGTCGCTCTCACCTGCTATCTCATTCTGATAGGCGTTCTTGACAGGGAAATCGGTGGAGGAGGTTGAGCCCAGAATGTACATGTTATTGTCCGCATCGAAGCTTACTGCACTCCCTACATCGTTACCACTGCCGCACATGTAGGTGGAAAAGGTCAGATTATCGATGTTCACATTTTGGTCTAATACCAATAATCCAGCTTGGAGATCGTTCGTCATATCATCGGCCGATGACCTCTCTGAAAAAAGCGAGATGGTTGATAAGGTCAAACAGCTGACCGTCAGGATGATCGCCAATATCTTGACTTTACTTTGATTCGTTCTATCCAAACGCATCATTTCACCATCCGTTCAGGGAGGGAGAATGAGCATTCGATTGGTGCACCACCGCATCGTATTTGCTTCACTTATAGATCGGTAGCGCACAGGATGCGTTCATCCGGTGGAAAAAAGATACCCATCACATCGTAGGGCATGACGGCTTACTTCGATCTATTATGAATGGTGAATGTTCCCTTCCTCAACCTCCTTAACGATGTTATTTTTTTCAAGCGTATTAAGATTATGGCGGATCAAATTGAAGTAAAACTTCGAATGGATACTTCCAGCCTTATGATCACTATTAGGTGACCATCGTCATCGAGTCTTCATGGTACCGCTGAGTGCCATCTTATGGTAGAATGGGTATTGATGGAATTTCAGATGAAAATTGTAGTGAAGAGGGAATATATGGCGCGAAGGGGGGAACCCGCCCTAAGCGTAGCCAGCATTGTCGAATTTTCGTTCAATCAAGGGTTTTTGGTACACGGGGGCATTTTCAGGGAGTTTTACCTCCGGTTGAATCGCGCTCGGTTCGTTGGTCCAAGCCGCGTTCAAGGCCGATAGCGCCGATTGCGTCTTCATTCGCCCGTAGTAGGTTTCCGTCGTTTTGGTCGAGGAATGACCCATTGCCACGGCCACCGCGTCAGTGGTAACACCGCGATCGATGTTCTGTTGGCAAAACACAGCTCGGAAGTCCTTGATGTTGAACGCGATATTCGCATCCAGATCAAGATTGACCTTTCTCTCGAGCTCGGCTTTCATCCGTCGGAATCCGGTGGACGAATAGACCCCGCCGTGATATGCCGGGATCAATACCTCGCTCTCTACGCCTAGCTTTGCCAATCGGTCCTTCCTATCTTCCAAGTATCGTAGAACGGCCTTTCGAGCCGGAGGTAGGATTGGAGCCGTACGCTGCCTGGCGTACCGCTTCTCTCCTTTAGGATGTCGCACCCAGATGGTCCAGTTCTTAATGTCCAGGTCCACCAGATGCGCTTGCCTTAGTTCACTGGCCCTTAGTCCCGTGAAGGGATACATCCATGCCAGGAACCTTGTTACCTCACCACTCCATCCGTTCAATCCTTCCGCCGCTTGCAGGACCTTTGCGAGGTCCTCTTCCGACATAGGATTGAGGTCCTTCGGCGTCTTCTTGGGAAGCTCTATGCCGTCCGCCTTCATCTGCACGAATACATTGTTCCCGGCAAACTGGCATATGTCCTTGATAAAGCCCAGGTTCTTGACCTTGTAGGCGTTCTGATGCTCTTCTTCATCCATCCATTTGATGATCGCGCGGATGTCCGCTTCGGTCATCTTGCGTGGGGATACGGTGCTGATCCGCTTGGATTGCTTAAGCTCCACCAGGACCTTATTCAGATACCTGGCTTTCCGCCTAAGTTCTTCCAGGCTGGACTTCGCCAAGGACACTTCCCTCCGTTCCAGATACTGTTCCGCGTAGGCTAGGAAGGGATAACGGCCCATAGACCGCGGCCCCCTCTTTCGCCCCGTTCGACACCTACCACGGGCGCTTTCGGTATTTTCCGCATGAGCGCCCTCGGGTGCGGATGGTCCGGGAAGGTAATTATTACCTTCCCCCAGTATTTCGGAAAGTGTTTGGCCTATGGCGATCACCAGTCTTTGTTCTGCATGACCCATTCGGTCGCTTTCTTGGGCGACTTGAACCCACACTCCCTACGCTTATCCGCCCCGGCCGGTCCTCCGAAAAAACCTAGCATATCCTTTTCCGTGGCCCTCATTCTTTTGAATGATTCAAGGAGTGTTTGCCTGGCGGCTTCAATGTCCGCTTGTTTCAGCTCTATCTTGCTTTCAGCCTCGGCCACCAATTGATCGAGCTGTTCCTGGAAGTCCTTTATCCTGGCTTCGGCGTATTCTCGGTCCTTCATCGCCTGTTCTATTCCCTCGCGTAGACGCAGCATCTTCCTTAAGGTGGCCGGATCGTCATATAGGCCGGAATCGAGAAGGACCAGCTCGGAGACGTAGGCGGATACATTATCATGGCTGTGGACTAGATTATAGACCTCTTCACTCCCATAGACGGTGAACCTCCGTTTGGTTGGACCATAACTTTTAGGGCGACCAGCGGGCGTTCAGCATCCCTCCAGCGATTTGGACGGGGAGGCCCAGTAAATTGGAGTGTTACAATAATTCAAAATCAGTAATACAGAAATTCTATTTCTGAAGAAAGAAGAATATAGAATTAGAGTATTATTAATATTAATTAAAGTATGAGTATTATTATAATTATTATTAGTCTCTCTCTTGCTCGGATTCTCTCCCTCGGCAATCCCGCCGAACATCCAGCGGTTGAGGGTCATTATCAGTTATCCTCCGAGTAATAGACATAACTCGCCTGTCCCGATTCGTCAATAATGAAAGCGGCGTTGTCCCTGGCTCTGCATTCGGCGTAATAGTCTTTGATCCAATGATTAGAGTCCATCTTCTCTATCGTAACGAACTGCATCGCCCCCGGTATCTTAACGGAGAATCCAACTTCGTTGGCTATCCTGTGGACCGTCGACCTACCGTAATTGTTTGATAGATCGGTCAGGATGGCGTCAAGGATCGGGGATGTGAAGCCACCCACTTCGTATAGGTACTTCTTCGTCTGGAAAGTATATCTCGGATCGCCAGATGCTTTGGACTCGTTGAGGTTCTCTAGCCAATCGATCACGGTTGCGTGGCTTACGCCCCTCAGACGTTGGTAGTGTTTCATTCCTCGACCCCCTTAGCTCCTGAACTTCGGCGGGTACGGCGTTACGAAAAGCTCGTAGAACGCCGCCTTTTTATAGATCAGCCTAACGTCGTGTTGGGACTCTAAGAGGCCCATCACTTCTGCCAGCTTGGACTCTGGCATGTTCAAAATCACGGTTTACGCCCCCTGATCCGGCCAGCTCGATGGCTGGTATGGGGTGATGTAGAGCTCGTACCGCGCCAGTTTCTGGTATATGATGGTCGCCGACGGGACCGAATCCAAAAGATGTAAAATATTGTCAATTGCGGATTCGGGCGTTCTAATTACCAAGGCCATTGTTACTGGGTGGTCCCGGTCCTGTGTGCCTTTTAAGGCACTGGTCGAATTCATTATTATTTCTCCTGGTGTTTCTGGCTCGCGTCGAGCGCGATAATTTGTTTGCCCAGATTGGAGTCTGGTCTATCCAGCATGGTGTTCAAACGTTTGTTATCACCACCGGCAAGGTTCCATAATGAGTAGAACACGATTACATACTATAGCAGTATTCACCGACAATTGAAAATGAGAACATTCTGATAATTATTCCAGTTCAATATTAAATACTGGACATTTACCTTCATTCGTGGAAGGTCGTTGAAAGTGTCCATCATTCGAACTCTTTGAAGATGATACGGTCCCTATGGCAATCCTTGCATGTTTCCCTAGATGGCGTAAGATTTCCACACCGACACGCTCCCCCGCCGGATGGCGCTGATGTCTCTGGGTGGTCTTTATCCTCGAACCAGATGAACGGACATGGAAATTTTTCGTCGGGAAGGTCAACGGACCGTTCCAGCCTTTTTAGTCGATTCTCAAAGGTCATTATTCAGCATCCCCCTTTACGAACTTGACCATGATACAGAGGTTCGGGCAATGATCGCAATCCTCAGACGTCGGGTGCTCAAAACGGTCACAGGGCCCTTCGAGCCCCTCGTATCGGACGCATATTGATGATGCCTGGGTGATTCGCCCTTCGAGCCGAGACAGCCGGTGCTTCATGGTCACGCCAGCCCTCCCGCTTTGCCGTTGCCTCTGGTCAATACTTCCTCTTCCAAACGGGATAATCGTTCTTCCAGGTCGGTGGTCTCGATTAGCTTCAGGAGCAGCCCTCCGAGGCTCGCTAGGGCGTTCGCGGTCCTGGGGTGGAATCGCCCCTGGCCACCCCGTTGAAGACGCGCTGGACCGCTTCCTGAAGGTCATCTGCGGATTCAATCTGGATGTCCTCCCAGCCGGGGATAGCGTCGCTTTGGCTTTTCTTGCCTCCCTTGCGAGATGATCGGTCCCGATATTCGGCCATTTCTGGGTCGTGCCAATAGCAGTAGTCGGAGCCTTTCACCTTGAAGGCATTGCATCGCGTCCCGTCTGGCTTGACGTGGGCACAATGCGGGTCATTCGTCGGTATCGGTTGCGGAGTAATGGGGGGTGATATCTGGTTCATCTGGATCACTTTCGTTGATGTCGTCTTTCAGCGGACCTCGCTTCAAATAGAAATGAAGAAAATTGGCCAGGGGCATGAACGAAGATAGGACCCCTGGCCCCGCACATGCGAATATCCACCGCGCACGGTGGCCTCCAAGGAGGGGACTGTTCATTGTGATCAAATGAGGGCGTTGGTCGTGGCTTGGAATCCGTAAGCTTCTCCGCACTTCGCACAGCGGATTGATTCGCTTTTAACCGGTGCGGGATCGTCAGCTCTTCCAATGTGGTTGTTGCGCCACTGCCATAGCTCGATCAGCGCGCCTCTAGGCCGGGTGTGTGGCTCACCGCAGAAAGGGCATTTAAAGTCTAATTTCTTGAGGGACTTGATACGCTTGCCGTTGAATACCATCGAATAGTGATCATTCCAACCCTCGATGATGTCTGCCACGGCCCTCGTTTCTTGCATAACTCTGGCATCCTCCGAAAATTTCTGCCGGGCCGCCCTTTCATTGGCCTTGTCGATTAGGTTCTGTATCTCCCTTTCCATCATGGTTTCGCGGAGGGGTTTTCCGGTTAGCTGGCGGTTTTGAGCGTCGAGGACCCCGGCGGTCGGCCCCATTGACTCGATCAGAAAGTCCACTTTTTTTGATGCGATCTTCCTCATTTCCTCTTCGGGGGTAAGTACGGGGTCCGGCTTGATGATCAGGCGGGGGAACGTTAGAACTTTACTGTCCATCATTATACTATCAGTTTACAATCATAACCAATGGAGCAGTAGCATCTTTTCTGGACCGACGCGGAGGCGTAATAATTGTACAATTTATCCGGTTTATCCGGGTGGCCAGTGTTTATCTGTTTTGTACAATTTGTATATAATTTTCCCAATAATATTTATAAACTAGCAGGTGAATCATTTAATCATGAGCGGTAAAACACTCATCAAAGCAAACGTAGACGGATTTGAGTTTGAGATCGAGATGGAGAACGACTTAGGACACGAAGTCAACCTGGACCTGGGCGGGATTAGGCTGTACGTGCTTGATGACCGGGCGGGCATGATTAAGGGTTGATCGGCCATCTCCAAAACGCCGCCATACCGTCTATTGGCGGCTCCATTCTTTCTTTTTGTAAACGGCGTTCTTTTTTTTCTGATTGTGAAAATTCAATAAATTAAAATTTGTTTGAAATTAAGCGCTGTGGCAAACCCAATCATGTTCCACCCATCATTTTATCGAGGAAACGTTCGACCCAAGAATTGACTCGGATTAATTCTTCTTGGCAATTGTCTTTCCCTTTATGGACAATTTCGTTTAAAAAATCCAATTTTGCTTGGATTTCCCTCCATACTGATTGTTCAATTATGTTGGCGGACTTTAATCTATCATTGAGTTTTCCAGCCATATCCTTTCCATCAAATTCAATTTCATTCATTGAACAGATGGCTCTTAATCCTTGCTCTAAAGATAACCTTGTTAGAACCCCAGCACATAAACAATTTCCACTCCTTACCATTTCACCAGACTTTACAAGTGTACTATCAAGTAATTTGAGAGCAACTGGATTCCCAACTTTAGTATCAATGTATGAAGCTAAGTGATTTAGTACGGATAGGGTTTGAATGCACTTAATTCGTGGGAAATTGTTCCGTTTAGAAGTCGAAGTTTGATCGTCATATTTCGGGATATAAACATCTATTTCTTTTTCTGGAAATAGTTGTTTTGCCAATTTTAATAATTTAATTGATTGCTGATAGTATCCTTCTGCTAGGCTATCACTCAACCTATTCTCTTCACTCCTTACGATTTCTTGAGACAACGTTTTAATCTGTTTTCTCAATATTAATATCTGTTCATCAACCATAATATCAATCTAACCTTTGATAATCAATTTGTATGGGTGGTTAAGACCTTCCGCAGTCCTTCTTATTCTATCTCGGAAGTCATCTAGTTCATTCATGTTCTTAGGACTGCAAACAACGACAATAACACAGCGATACGCATCCAAATGGCGGAATATCTGTCCGAAGGCTCGGTCGTAATCTGGACCTCTTGGAGATTTTTTCACCTCAATGGGATATTTCTGATCCACTAAAATATCGACCAATGTTTCTCCAGTATCCATTCTTGTATGATGTCCCTTCCCAGTTAGAAACATATTCAATTCTGCTCGATAACCATCTTCGGTTGAGTAGGATTTTGATGGTATCCAAAGTTCAATTTCACCAATTATTGTATCAAAGCCATTATCGGTTTTTTGCACGGGGGTTTCATTTTTTCCAGTAAATAATGGGATAATTGGCATTTTTTTGTTATCCTCATGTTGACGATCAATATCTTCGAATTTTACGAAACCGAATAACATATGCATTAATTCGTTAACCTGGTCCTCTTTGCTTCTTCTCCTGGGTACATCGTAAGTTGTTGCTATGGATTGAAGTGAGAAACCATCTAGACGATTCAGGACCATTTTTGGTGATCTTTCATTCGCATCCATAATTCGAAGGATTAGATCCTCTTTCCTACCACTTACTGGGAGGTCCTGCCTAAGGAGAACGGTTTTTAAAGAATCTTTGTCAACCTTGTTCATAACCTCAAAGAGTTTCCTTGAAATGTCATCTGTCAGCGTGTATTTTGGATTTGGCCCAACAGGCGAGGATTGAGGAGCTTGAGGTTGCTGAGTTATTGAAGAAAAACCAAAACAACCCGATAAAATCTCGTTCACTTGCTCCTCTTTTAAACGTTTTCTTTGTACCCCAAATTGGGATGCCAGATATTGAAGATTAGCTAAATCAATCATAGGAATTATTAACTGAGGGTTTCCGTCTTGGGAATTTATCAATCGAATCACTATTTCATTCTTATTACCGGAAACTGCTAACCCCAGTCGGTTCAGTACGGACTGAATCGATTCCTTATCAAGATTCATTAACAAATCGAATAACTTCTGTCTAGATGGGTTCATTGAAGGATTAGATGACTGAGAGGTCGCGGGAACGATTTGCTGCAGATGTGGTTGAGGAATAGAGGTGGAATATTTAGGCAGAGTTGTGACTATCGCGCTATTGGTTTCATCTTGCACGATTTCTCGGAGTATGATATTTACCAGTTCACCTTTTGAAGCTAGGCCCATTTTTGACAATAACCCAGCACTCGTTCTTTCATTTCTTACTATATTAACTAGGACCGCCTGAGGTAGCCGCGTTAGGAGGGGTGCTGCATTCATTTTATTGTAATGCCTTTTTACTAAAGCCAACATATCACGTTTTGACCCATTGGAAGGCATGCCGGAGGATTTCATCATAATCGAAACATCCCCCTTAGATGCATATTTGTCCAATACCTCGATTAGCAGCATCACGGCCATGAGGTGATTGAATTAAATTAAGGTTTACTGATGTATTCTTAAAAATAAAAAATGACATCGATGTGGCTGATGGTTAAATCCCATATTTTTTCATAACTTGGTCTATCGAGGAACACATAACAGTGCATGACTCAGTAATTGGATTGGGATGCGAAAGTGAGTAATTAATATATTTCCTAGAATACATTTTGATAGCCATGGTGGAATTGAGTGTTATTTTTAAATTAGAAACAGGATTGACATCAACGAATAAAATTGAAATTTCTACCAATAGAGCAAGAGTTATATTTTACCCATCGGAATCTGAATCTCATATAATTGCTAAGGCGGAAGTAATTACGGAAGGGCCGACTGAAGTAGGGGCTGTTACAATCGCAAGACATGAATTAATTAAAGTTCTTCTTAGACATTTAGGTCCCAAATCAAAAATTTTGGATCACTTTGAGGAAATCCGATTATTAAATAATCCCAAGCCAGGTGTTGATACGGTTCGGAAAGAAATTACCTCTGCGGCCTACATTATTGGCCCTCAAAATTCGTCGTCACCACACAACCTCAAAATAGATGTAAACGGAGACATTGTAGCCATTCTCCAGTACTACGAAGCATTGATAAGAGAACACCCAGTAGATAAGTATAGAGAATTATTCAAAATTATCGAATATTTTAGTGAGGTTCGGTCATCTGGAGGTTCGGGTCGAAAACAAATAAGAGATGGTCTGGATAAAAAATGGTTTATTCCTGAGGGGGGTTTAAAAAAGGATATTAAAAATATTAATTTATATAGAGACGGAAAACTCCTTAGAAACCCGTCGGACATTTTATGCGAACTCAGAGACAGATCAAGTCATTTAAAAGTAAGATATGGCACCAGACCGAATGATGAACGTGATCGAAAAAAAGTGGAAAAGGCCCTTCCATACCTTGAGAAGATTGTTAAATATTCATTAGAAACTAATAAAAAAACTAGAGAGAACGTGTAATTAATTACTGGCCATTTATTGGTCGCTTAGTCCTAGCATTAGTAATTAATTGAGAAATCTTACTCTACCATTTAAATTCAGTAGTAATCTGACATCATCGAGGAGTTATTATGGAGGATGACAGACCATTAATATCCAAAAATAGCGATCGTTTCCACGATTGGTCTTAATTTTCTCTATTGTGTTTGTATTGGGAATAATTGTTGGTATTTTCATAGGTCCAATGATCATAGGGGAAAGCGAACCCGACGCTGAGATCGTACTGACCTTGAACTGGTGAATGAATCCAGTCGAACAGTGCCAATAGCAATAATGCTCAATGGAGATATTGTCTATGAAGGAGGTATGGAATCCGATTCTGTTGTAATTATAACAATCGATGTGCATTATCCTGACGGTGCAGTTGAAGGTCAGCAAATCTTGACTTTATTATCCCCCGGCGGAGTTTTTGAGACTCAAACAAGAATCGTGGATACTGAGCTTGGAGAATATTACCAATTAATCTTACTCTATTAGAAAAGAATAATAGAAAGTGGTTTTGGTAATTATTCATTCTCTGAGTATTATATCCATTAATGTAGCAATTAAGAGATGATTCCAGACTATTTACTCTGCTCATTATTAAGCAGATCTATTGCGGATTTCATCGAGACATTGAGAAAATTCCGTGTTTTTAGTATCGTCTTGTCAAAGGATTCGATGAATTCTTCACAAGTAGAAATTTTACCATTAAGAATCATTGCTTGCAGTATCTGACAATAATAATCCGTCTTTCCAATTGCAAAATTTGTATAGACTGATGCGATAAGAAATAGTGAAAGAATTGCAATTAAAATACTTTGGATTATTAAGTCTGATATTAACTCGGAGAACAATATCCAAGAGATTGCTCCCAATTCGATAATAATTAGATTTACATTGTGTAGCCTTGTTTTTGCATCCAATTCTCTAACTTGGCTAATATAATCAAAGCACATCCTCAGATCTGCATGATTATTACCATTCAGTTCCCCAGCCATTATTGTTAATAGTTTTTATTAATCATAATTGTTATTCATCAATGAATTGGAGTATAAACCGAGTCTATTTATTGAATTAAATAAAAAGAAAACGGTTTGTTTTCTTATTTTACTTAGCCAATATTCATTTAGGGGATTTTCTTGAAGTGACATTCATTTGAGGGAAATTTGATACTTAAACAAGTCAGAATTTTTTTCATTGTTACAGATTATTGATTTTAACTTCCTGTTTGGTGAGCATTTCGTCTATCCAGCTTTGAGGCATGCTGTAGTCTAGATATGTTCCAAATTTTAATAATCCAATTACATTTTGTTCTTGGAAAACATAGCACTTAACGTTTGCGAAAGTAAGAAAACCGATTTCAAATTTGAAGCATTGATCAAAATTTCCGGTGTCATTGACAACGTAGTTACCGAACTCTGAAGTGATGTTCAAGTATCCGAGAGAGTAGTATTCCTCGGCATCCCCAACCGAGTAAAATGTGATGATTTCGATTGCCACATAAGCATGTGGAGTTGATTCGTTGTATTCGCCACTGGTGTTGAATTCGAACGCGGTACAGTCTTTGTAAGGCACGTGTATATCATCAGGTGAGCTGAAAGTATCTATCAGGTCAGAAACTTGCCATCCTTCGGGAAAATCTGATAATGACAGCGCCAGTTCGCCCGGCGTCCCGGTCACCAGATCATCATTATTAGAATCGTTATCGGAAATGCCCAAAGATGCTGCAAATAGCCCAATTATTACTATGGCCACTATTGCTAACGTAGTGATTACGATAAAATTTTTCTTGCGTCTATCCCTGTTGGCAGGGGAAATAGGCTTTTTTTTATAAAGTGCAGTAGTGGTTTGTTCAGCGGGTATTTGTTGATCTTCATTCGATTTTTCATGTTCATCAGTCATACAGGGCATTGTTACCTGATTCCAAGATATAAGTATCCCGAATTTTCTAGAAAAATAATTGAAAAATGGTTTCGGGGCACATATCGGTCAGATGCCCTTTATACGAAATCACCCTGATTGACAAAAAAATCGGACTTACTGGATAGAGAAATGGCGCGAAGGGGGGGATTTGAACCCCCGGGTCCTTGCGGACAATGGATTAGCAATCCATCGCCTTGCCGGGCTGGGCCACCTCCGCTTTTTTGCTGCAAAAGCAGGAGCCGTTATTAAACCTTTTGTCAGAGCGTTCACTTTGCCCAGATTGGTGATGTCTCCGAAAGTCTGGCCATCGTGATTAACGGATTATGTCAGAACATTACTACGCACTATGCGAAACGAGCATAAATCGTTCGGTCCATAAAGCACGAGCTGCCGGGCGTTGTGATGAGATGAACGTGTCGAACATTCCTGGTATACGATATGCTTAATGATCATCATTTTCAGTCTGGCATGTTCGAATTTTACGGATGAGGTGGTTTTCGGGACAAGGCCGATCCTCGTGAAATCTGGACCAAAATGACTCGTTAAACGGAAAAGGTGAAATAGCCGATGTATAATGGCCATGATGGAAGCGTTGAAACCGCTTCGTCTGAAGCGTCTTATGCGCTTCAAAATATGAGAACCCCGAAACGGTTATATATAAGACCGAAGTTAAGGGGATTCTGCGCTGAAACACAGCGTCAAAAACGCCGAACTGGATGCTTGCATCTAGGGGGGCAAAAAGAATGGGAATGGAGAACCAAGATCTCCGTCGAAAGGCGTCGACGTGCTCTCTTGGTTCTGACGCTCGATGGCAGTAACATTTCTTCGGAAGTGGTACTGCTGGTGAAACTTGGTAACTCTGCCAATTTCTACAAGATACACATCCTAGGCGATCAATTAATAATGGTTGTCGAAGGATCAATTCCGGTTGATCCTGCCGGCGGCCACCGCTA
>ENA-ORXD01001950-ORXD01001950.1-sediment-metagenome-genome-assembly--contig:-NODE-1950-length-15046-cov-3.857372_pt1 | contig 15046 bp, 13 predicted proteins | sample MGYA00237862_ERZ511471 | MGnify/ENA metagenome assembly ERZ511471 | reverse complement strand
TGTCTTCGAAAATACGTGCCGCCTCCGATTTCACGGCGCCGGCCATGCCCACAATAGCAACTAATCTCAAAACGCACACCCGGTAATAAAACGACTCATTATAATGAAAACGCGTCTTTTATGACAATGCCGAGGATTGAACCCTGCCGGGGGCCGGTCAACGGCCGGTAATATCCGGCCGGTAGAAACGAACGGTGGCTTTTTCCTGCGTGATAAGCCCTTCCCTGATGACTCCGTTAACGGCGGATAAAAAGGCGTCAATCTTTTCTTTACTGTCGACAATTTCCACGATTATGGGCTGGTCAAGCGAGAGGCGCAGTATCCTGGTTTCATGAATACGGCTGTTTGCCCCGAAACCCATTAGACCGCGAAGGACGGTGGCTCCCGCCAGGCCGTCGCTGCGGGCTTTGCGCACCAGCCACTCATAAAGCGGCATACCCTCATACCTGTCGGATTCACCGATAAAAATCCTGAGAAGAACCCCTTCTTCCGGTAAAGTCATTTCAGGTTATATCCACCTGCCGATAATATATCCCAGGCCGGCCCCGCCGATCCCCGGTACTACTTGTAGCATGATGTTGGCTCCGGCGGCAAGTACTTCCCCGCCCTTGAGCAGAGAAAAAGTTTCGTAACTGAAGGTCGAAAAGGTGGTAAAGCCGCCCAGTATTCCGATAAAGACAAGCGCCCGGCTTTCCGGCCCGAACCAGTGACGGCTTTCGGTAATGCCCATCAGCAGTCCGATAGCCAGACAGCCGATCAGGTTTACAGCCAGCGTTCCCCACGGGAAACCGTTGGAGCCGCTCAAGTTTTGAGCCCAGCCGGAAACCAGGTAGCGCATCACGGCGCCGGCAAACCCTCCGGCGCCGACCAGAACTAATATAAGCATACGGGTTTACCGCCCGGTTCAGCCTGGTAGCCCATCGTCATTCTCAGCATATCCTTGTCAGCCTGGGATTGGCTGTAATACCGGGAATACGTCCGCGCTTGGCAATAGGCCTGCCATCGATTTCATGCAGGTCGGCGGTGAAATCTATGGGCCGGGCGCCGCTTATATAACTGCCGACACCGAAGCCGCTGACCGGAGCGGATGATTCCGCAAACAGACGGATACGCCCGGCATCGAACCCGCCGCTGACAAAAATTTTTACATGCCCGTGCCCGGCCTGATCGAGCCTGGCTCTCACTTCCCTTACCAGTTCAACTGTCACCCCGCCTCTTTCGGCCGGGGTATCCAGGCGTACGCTGGCAAGCTTGTCGCCAAGGGCTTCGGCTACCCGGAGGCTTTCCTCGGCTTCATCCCTGAAGGTATCCACCAGCGATACCCTGGGGATGTCATCGGGCATGTGCCGGTCGAAGGCAAGGGTTGCCTTGACGGTGTCCCCCATTACCAGGATTAAGGCATGCGGCATGGTTCCCGACGCCCTTGTTCCGGTAAGCTCGGCCCCCGCGATGGACGAACAGGCCTGGCAGCCACCGGTGACAGCGGCATAATCCATGAGCCCGGCTACATTGGGGTGGACATGCCTGGCCCCGAAACTGATTACCGGAATTCCTCCGGCGGCCTCGACGCATTCCCCGGCGGCAGTAGCCCAGCCGCTGGACTGAGCCAGCATGCCGCAGATGGCGGTTTCGTACAGCCCGAAACTGAGGTAAGGGGCTTTGATTCTCAGCACTACCTCTTTAGCCTGCATCGGCAGGCCTTCATCCAGAGCCCAGATTTCACCCTGTCCCTCTTTGATGACTGTCTTCAGCAGGGCTTTGACTTCTTCGATGCCGCACAGCAAGCCGGTACGGTTGGGGAACACTTCCATGGTCACTTCAGGGTTCAGGCCTTCGGCCTGGAGAATTTCAACAGTCCGCCTGAAATAGATGTCAGCCGTCCTGCCACTGAGTATGTCCCGGGATGGTTCGAAAATGCTCATTATTCCTGCTCCTCGCCGGTGAGACGGGCTCCCAGCACTGCTTGCATATGTTTGAGTGCCCATTTGTGTGCTTCGGGGTCGAAAGAGGTAACGCAGTCAACCGGCACCTCGACCGGGTAGTCCCGGTTGCGGGCATCGGCTACGGTATGCATTACACATATATCGGTACAGACTCCGCACACAATGAGTTTTTCCGGTTTGAGCTCTCTCAGTTTTTCATCCAGCGGGGTGTTGAAAAAAGCGCTGTAGCGCTGTTTGTCAATCCTTTCACCCTGAAACCCGGCAAGCTCATCGATTATTTCACTTTCCGGCGAGCCGCAAATGCAGTGGGGAGGGAACATTTTAAATTCCAGGTCATCGGGCTGGTGGGAATCGGCGATAAAGAAAAGCCTGCTTCCTTTTTCGGTTTCTTTCTCGAGCAAACCGGCAATATTGGGTGTTATCGCGCCTGCGCCTGGTCCGCAGTATAATGGGTATCCCTCGCGGCAAAAGCCTTTCAGCATATCGATGACAAGGACGGCATTCGGCATGGCACTCTCCAGAAAATAAAATGTTTGGCTATTATACATCAGCCGGCTTGTTTTCATCACCGCCCTACCGGGCAAGCACTTCCTTTACGGCCAGGCTCCAGCCTTCCGGGCCGACTGCCTTTATCTTGCAGAGCCTGTTTGTTTTTACACCAGCCCAGCGGTTATCCGCTCTTTGTACCAGGTAGGGTTCATCGACTGCCGCCAGCATTGGATGGTCGTTTTCGCTGTCCCCGATGGCGGTTGTTACCACTTCGCCGAAATTCAACTTGTAAAGTTCGGTGAGGATTTTGACTGCTTTGCCCTTGTCGTTGCCTATCATAATTTCATAAAAACTGCCGCCGAAAACATAGTCAAGGCCTGCTCGGTGCAGCGCATCGAGCGAACTCTGGACCTGACGCCTGTTTCCTTCGATGACCAGGGTTTCACTGTATTCTCTTTGCCTGGCCATTTCGGCAGCTTTAAGGCTCAATCCGGTTTTCACGGCCACTTCCTCAACGGTCATATCGGTAAAACCGGTAAGGCTCAGCCCCGATTCCTCCCTGGCTTTCTCCAGCCGCAGACGCACCTCTTTGAAGTGCTGACCCAGTTCGATGACCAGGCAGTCCTCATGTTCACGGTCGTAAGCGAAAGGGAAACGGAAATACCCCCGTGGTATGAAAACAGCCCCGCCGTTTTCCACGATAAACGGGTCTTTGACGCCGAGTTCTTCTCTGAACACGGCTTGCTCTGAGCGGGTTTTAGCCGAACAGAATACCAGGGGTATGCATTTTTCCTGCAGAGTCCGCAGGGCCTCCAGGGCGGCTACGTAAGAATGGCTCACCGGGTGAAGCAGGGTGCCGTCCAGGTCGGTAAATACTACCTTGGCCGGTTTTTCCGGTTTGGGAGGTGGTACGAACCCCGGCATTTTACTGGTGAGGATTACGCCCGACGGCGCAGAATACAGCGGTAAATGCTTTTCGAGGCTGCTTTTGAATTTTGCCATATCCAGCTTTGCCGGCGGCGGCATCAATTCTAGTCCGGGCACGTCCTCGCCTTCGGCAAGGCAACCCTGATCCCTGAGCTGGTCTATAATCAGGTTTCTGGTTGCAGGTCCTGCCAGCGGGCTGTGGTATATCACCGAAAGAGAGGGCAGGAGCATTTCCTGCAGCAGGTGCTCTTCACCCTTTTCCTTATGTATATGAGGATTAATCGTTTCAGTCTGCAGAATTTCGACACCCTGTTCGGCCACTTCCCTGTCGGTAACAGGCGTGATACCGCCGAATTGTTCCAGGATCGATATTAACTCCTGGGTTTCCACGCCGTAGCCGGAGGCATAAGACAGCCGTTTGGCCAATTCCAGGCTCATGGCATGCTCTCCGGCATTGGCGGTTTTTATTATTTCGGTTTCGAAGTTTGAGCGTTCGGAAATGCAGTGATTAAACTGGCGGTTGGTAATTTCGCTGACTCTGCCCCAGCGCTTGAAATAGAGTTCCCCGCTTACCTTGGGCTTGTAACGCCACTGGATTCTTACCATGCTGTAAGGGGATTTTAGCAGGTTGAAACCCAGGGCATAATGCTTGACATATTCAAGTACGGCACCTGGGATATAGTTGTCCGTATCGATAAATCCTACGTACTCCCGTCCGGAAAGCATAGCCATGACTATGCCGAGTATCATGCCTTCACTTTTACCGCTGCGCACCATGCCGACGCTGTCCAGGATTTCAGGATAACCGGCCTCCTCGAATGCCTGGGCAATAAAGGCATCTTTCTGGTGTACAATCAGAGCTTCGCGCTCGGTATCGTGGCAGAACCTGCTAAGGACATCGTGTTCGCGCTTGTAATTATCGATATCCTCGCGCGAACTGTTGGAAACGACTATCATCAGGCAGTCATGGGGTATGCCGGAAAGGACACCTTCGAATACCTTCAAGTCCTCATTTTTCAAGGGAAGTACAATAGCCAGACGCTGTTCTATGTTTCTGATGGCTTCCAGCGATACCTTTTCAGTTTCCGGTTTGCCGCGGGCAGTCGTAGTTGTCGCCGAGCCTGAATCGAGCTCCAGCATACGCCGCACGCCGTAAATCTTGACCGAACCTACGTGTTCGGCTGTGCTCGTGTTTTCTATACGCATCCCCTTTCTCCTCCCGGGCCAATTTTAAGTGATGACAGGGTTCATGGCAAGGATTTTTGGCCGGGTTGGAAAGAGAACTTGCTGATTGACAACCGGCAGACGCCGGGGTATCAAAACAACAGCAGAAATAACCAGTAAACCAGGATGTTGACCGCTGTGAGCGGCAGGCCGACCCGGGTGAAATCACGAAAGCCAAGCGTCTGGCCGGCTTTTCGTTCCGCGTTCTGGATTATTATGACGTTCGAAGCCGCCCCGATTATGGTAAGGTTGCCGGCGATGGTACTGCCTGCCGCCAGGGCCATCAAGGAAACAGTCTCCGGCACCGGCTGGGCGAGCATCGGTAAATACAGGGCCACCATAGGCACATTGGAAATGAACTGGCTGAGCACTACGCTGATGCCCATGATAGTTGCCGGTTCAACCGGGTTTAACCACGTACCGGAAAGTATCTCCTGGAAGAACTGTGCCTGCCAGACGGACTGCATCAGGATAAACATGGCCCCGAAGAAAACCAGCGTAGGCCAGTCAATCCGGCTTAAAAGGCTTATGCGGGATTTGTGAAACGCAACAACCGGTAATGCGGCTGCCAGGGCGATATAGGTTAGCCGGAAGTCGAAGGCGGGCAATAGAAAGACACAACCGATTTTGGCTGATATCATGAGTAACATAACAACTAAAGAGATCCGGCAAAGCCGGGCCAGCCGCTGGTTGAGTATCAGTTCCGGGGAATGATCAAGAGGGCGGGCGTTAAAATGCCTGCGGAAAACAAGACGGAGCAGGATATAGGCTGCGCCCAGGTTGATAATTGTCGGTACAAACAGATATTTAATAAAGGTAATGAAAGGGTTGGGAAGGTTGCCCTGGCTGGCTATGAGAAGGTTCTGCGGATTGCCGATGGGGCTCATGACACTGCCGATGGTCACGCCGAAGGCCAGCGCCAGCAGCAGGATCTTGGGTGAAGCGTTATTCTTGCGGGAGAGCATTAATACAACCGGCGTACCTGCAATAGCCAGTGTGTCATTCATAAGCACGGCCGATAACAATCCCATCCCAAACAGGATGGCCAGCACCAGCCCATCAACAGAACGGGTTCGTCTGAACAGGATATAAGCCAGATGGGCCAGGAATCCGCTCTCTTCCAGAGCCTGGCCTACTATGAACATTCCCAGCAGGAAGCCCATTACATCCGGGTTTATTGATTTGAGCGCCTCGGCGGCGGTAATCTCGCCGAATGCCAGGACTGCTGCGGCGCCGCCGGCCATTATGTGCCATATCTGGAGGCGGACACGCCCAATTTGCCTGACGGCAATCAGCACAAAAACAACAGCCAGGACTGTTAGAGAAATCATATGTTTCGGATACTCTGCTTAAAAATATAGCACCAACGGCCGGTATTTGTAACACGCTGATAATTACGCTCAAATCATGTTATTATTAGTGTATAAATATACAGGAAGCACCAATGGAAACCAGAATCGTAGCCAGCAACCGCAAGGCTTATCATAACTACCACATACTGGAAGTGTCTGAAGCGGGCATAGCGCTTTCCGGCAGCGAAATCAAATCCATCCGCGCCGGAAGAATAAGCTTGAACGAAGCCTATATCAAACCCCGCGAGGGAGAACTCTGGCTGGTCGGAGCACATGTGCCCCGCTATGAAGCTGCCAGCGCTTTTACCAAAAGCCACGAGCCGGCCAGGGACAGAAAGCTGCTGCTTCACCGCCAGGAAATCAACGAACTGATCCGTAAGGTGGCTGAAAAGGGCTATACGCTGGTTCCGGTAAGCCTGTACATCAAAGGTCATCTGGTAAAAGTGGGCGTCGGGCTGGGGCGGGGCAAGAAGCAGTATGAAAAGAAAGATGCTATAATAGAGAAAGAAGCCAAAAGGGAAATCAATCGCACATTAAAAAGACAAACCTGATACCTGTAAATGCGGGGACGCGCGGTTTCGACAGGGAAGGTGAGTTACGGAATTGCAGGTTGAGGCGCCGTGGCCCTCATTAAAAAGCGGCAAAAACAACAACTGGCGAACCTGAACTGGTTCTGGCCGGCTAACTAAGCCGTCCCATCCACTCCAGCCCCACCCCGACGGGCTGGTACTGGGTGACGAAATGCCGGGGTGCCACCCAAATGACGCCGATAACAGGGTGAAAGAAAATATCGGCTGGCCGGGTCTGAGCTTTTGCCGGTTAATTTCAGCCCGGTAAGATTAAAGTAACCGGATAAACCTGTAGTATATTCCGGGCTGCTTTTTCTGGACGGGGAGTTCGACTCTCCCCCGTCTCCACCAAAAACGATATTATAATACCGTCTCGTCTTTAGGCGAGTCCCTGATCTTAGAATTTAGCCCTGAAAAGCCGGGTTGAACCTGGTTGAACGGGGGGAAACATATATGGAAGAAAGAATATCCCGGGCGCAAGCTGAATCCCGGCGCCATCAGGCCGAAACAGAGGCCATGCTCAAGGCAACCAAAGCCGTATTGCGCATGACCAATTTTCAAACTGCCGCCCATTCCATTTTCGATATTGCCAAGGAGATTATCGGAGCCACCGGCGGATATGTGGCATTATTGAGTGACGACGGCGCGGAAAACGAAGTCCTGTTCCTTGATTCCGGAGGCCGTCCATGTTCGGTGGATGAAAACCTGCCTATGCCTATCCGCGGCCTGCGGGCTGAAAGCTATCATCTCCAGAGAGTTGTATATGAAAATGATTTCCCATCCTCACGGTGGCTCAAATTCATGCCCCAGGGTCATGTTTACCTGGAAAACGTGCTTTTTGCGCCCCTCATTGAGGCTGGCAAAGCGGTTGGGTTAATTGGCCTTGCCAACAAGCCCGCCGGTTTTAATGATAATGATGTCAGGATAGCCGGAGCGCTCGGGGAAGTGGTTTCCATAGCCTTAATAAACAGCCACCACCAGGAGCGTTTAAAGGCCAGCGAAGAGCTTTATCGCAATAAGACAATGGAGCTGGAAAAAGCCTTAAGGCAGGTCAAGTCACTCAGCGGGCTGTTGCCTATATGTGCCTCCTGTAAAAACATCCGGGATGACAGGGGCTACTGGCAAGCCGTGGAAAGCTACATAACAACCCATTCGGAGGCTGAATTCTCTCATGGCCTGTGTCCGACCTGCATAAGAAAACTCTACCCTGAAATGGCAGACGAGATAATTGCCAGCCTGTCAAATTCAGAAAACGACGACCAATCTTAGAAGTGCCACACCCAGCCTCTATTTTGACCCCGCAAATTCGATGCGTTATAATCTTCCAGTGATAGGCATTAATCCCGGAGATGCCCGGTCCGGTCTTCATGAAGCATGCGGTGTATTCGGCATATACTCCCGCACTGAAGATATATCCCGCATAACCTTTTTCGGGTTATTCGCCCTGCAGCATAGAGGCCAGGAGAGCGCCGGCATTGCCACTTCCAACGGCAGGGAAATCCAGTTGTTTTCCCGCATGGGCCTTGTTTCCCAGGTATTTGACGAAAAGGCTTTGAAGCGGCTCAAAGGCCATATCGCCATCGGCCACAACCGTTATTCCACCACCGGCTCCAGCCGCCGTCACAACGCTCAGCCCATAGTCGTCAGTGATAATCACAATGAAATTGCCATCGCTCACAACGGCAATATAGCCAACTCCGAAGCCCTGCGCGCTGAACTCGAAAGCCAGGGCTTTACTTTTAATACCACCACCGATTCGGAAATTATAGCCCAGCTTATCCTTTCGGCTCCCCACAAGGAGTGGCATAAAAAGATGCGCTATGCCATGCACCGGCTCGAGGGGGCGTTTTCGCTGGCTATAATGACCCGGACGCACCTTTTTGCCATGCGCGATCCCCACGGCGTCAGGCCGTTATGCCTGGGCCGGATCAACGGAAGCGGACATGTAGTAGCTTCCGAGAGTTGTGCCCTGGACCATATAGGAGCGGAATTTGTCCGGGAAATCGAACCGGGTGAAATTGTCTCCATCGATGATGAAGGCATCAAAAGTTATAAAGAAGCCTGTCGTAAACGGGCTTTTTGCATTTTCGAGTATATCTATTTTGCGCGGCCGGACAGCGTTATTAACAACCGCCTGGTATACCAGGCCCGCCAGGCTATGGGTGAAAAACTGGCGGAAGAGTATCCGGTCGATGCCGATATTGTTATCGGCGTGCCGGATTCGGCGACGCCGGCAGGTGTGGGATATTCGCTCAAATCCGGTATCCCGCCGGCTACCGGCTTAATAAAAAACCGTTACATGGGGCGCACTTTCATTGAGCCCGACCAGCGCTTGAGAGACCTTGGCGTCAAGCTCAAGTTCAACCCCATGCCGGCAGTGTTGGAAGGCCAGCGCGTGGTGCTGGTGGATGACAGCATTGTCCGCGGTACCACCACCCCGCAGGTTATAAAACTGCTGCGCAAAGCCGGGGCCAAAGAAGTGCATATGAGGGTCTGCGCACCACCCATATGCCACCCCTGTTTCTTCGGCGTGGATATGGCTACCCGGTGGGAACTCCTGGCATCCCGCAAATCCGTAGAAGAGATCCGCCAGTTCATCGATGCAGATTCCCTGGGATATCTTTCCATCGAAGGTTTGATAGAAGCCATAGACCTTCCCAGGGACCTGTTCTGCCTGGCCTGCTTTACCGGTGACTATGCTTTACCGGTCCAGCTGGAAATGGACAAGCTTGCTTTCGAAACCTTGCCCCGCAACGGCAAGCCGGTCAGAACCAAGCCTCAGTGCATGGCCACCCGGGACGCAGCGCCTTATTAACCACTTGCTCCCGGTTTGCCTAAGCCCTCTATACAATAGTAAAATGAAATTTACCGGCCCCTGAAATTTGGAGGAATATAATCAATGAGTTTTCTTGAGTCCAGCGACCCCGATATATATTCGGCCGTACAGGCCGAATACGAACGGCAGCGTTCTACCATTAACCTTATCGCTTCCGAAAACTACTGCAGTGCAGCCGTTCTGGAAGCTCAGGGTTCGCCCCTTACCAATAAATACGCCGAAGGGTATCCGGGTAAAAGGTACTACGGCGGGTGCGAAAACGTAGATATTATTGAAAATATCGCCATAGAGCGCGCCAGAGAACTTTTTAAGGCAGAACACGTCAACGTTCAGCCTCATTCCGGTGCCCAGGCCAATATGGCGGCATATTTCGCTCTGCTGAATTACGGCGACCGGGTTATGGGTATGGACCTTTCGCACGGCGGACATCTGACCCATGGAGCCGGTTTCAACTTCTCCGGCAAGTTTTATAAATTTACCGCCTACGGCCTGGATCAGGCAACGGAGCGGATTGATTATGTCGAACTTGAGCGGCTGGCAAAAGCCTCCCAGCCAGCTCTTATCGTAGCCGGCTCGAGCGCCTATCCGCGCATCATCGATTTCGAACGCATACGCCGCATCGCCGATTCTGTCGGCGCCAAACTCATGGTGGATATGGCCCATATTGCCGGAATGGTAGCCGGCGGAGTTCATCCTTCACCGGTTCCTTATGCTGATATAGTCACCTCTACAACCCATAAGACCTTGAGGGGCCCCCGGGGCGGATTCATATTGTGCAAAGGCGAACTGGCCAAAAAAATCGATTCAGCCGTTTTTCCCATGATACAGGGCGGCCCGCTGGTTCACGTAGTTACCGCCAAGGCGGTTTGTTTCAAGGAAGCCCTGGAACCGGAGTTTTCTGATTACCAGCACCAGGTCGTAGCCAATGCGGCCGTGCTTGCGGACGAACTCAAAAGTTACGGCTTGAGAATTATCTCCGGTGGTACCGATAATCATCTTATACTGATAGACTTGAATGAACTGGGCATTACCGGCAAACAGGTAGAAGATGCCCTGGGCAGCGTGGGTATCGTTATAAACCGCAATGCGGTTCCCTTCGATACTTACCACCCGCCGGCGGTGGCCGGCGGTATACGCCTGGGCACGGCAGCCGTTACCAGCCGGGGTTTCAAAGAGCAGGATATGAAGGATGTGGCGCGTTTGATTGCCGGCATCACCTTCAATATCGGGGACAGTTACTTGAGAACGGTATCGAAGGATATCGTATCCCGCATTTGTGCCCGGTTTCCGGTTCCCGGAATAGATACCAAGGAGGCAGTATAGGCTCTTATGAACGAAATGAAGGTATTTGCCGGCACCGCTCATCCACAACTTGCCCGGGCTGTAGCCGAATACCTGGGAATACCCCTGGGCCAGTGTGAAGTATTCGATTTTTCCAACGAAAATACATTCGTAAGGATCCTGGAAAATGTGCGCCAGCGGGATGTTTTTGTTATCCAGCCTTTCTGCAGCCCGGTCAATCACAATATCATGGAACTGCTGATAATGCTGGATGCATTCAAGCGCTCCAGCGCCGGGCGTATCACCGCCGTAGTTCCTTATTATGCTTATGCCCGCACGGACAAGAAAGACCAGCCCAGGGTGCCTATTACCGCTCGTCTGCTGGCCGACGTGCTGTCCGTTGCCGGCGCCAACCGTATCCTTACCATGGACCTGCATGCCGCCCAGATACAGGGATTTTTCAATATCCCGGTCGATGAGCTTACCGCGCTGAATATCCTGGGCAATTACTTCAAAAACAAAAATCTGGCCAACCCGGTGGTGGTGGCTACCGATATCGGCATAACCAAACGCGCCAGGGACCTGGCGGCTATTCTGGACGCCCCGCTTGCCATCATGGAAAAGAGGCGCATCGGCAATGCCGACCGTACCGAGACTCTCAATGTCATCGGTGATGTTGCCGGCAAAACCGCTGTAACCGTCGATGATGAAATCGATACCGGCGGCTCGCTGGCCAATACCGTCAATACCCTGGTGGCACGCGGCGCCAGCGAGGTTTATTCGTGCTGCACTCACCCCGTATTTTCGGGGCCGTGCCTTGAGCGAATCGCCGGCTCGCCCGTTAAAGAGGTGGTGGTTACCGATACCATCCCCCTGAGAGATAACCCGGGCGGGAAAGTAACCGTTCTGTCAATTGCTTCGCTTCTGGGCGAGGCAATCCACCGCATCCATACCGGTAAATCGGTTGGAGCTTTATTTGAGCAGCAATTTTAAACTGGTTGAAGTATACCGCGCTTCGGGCGAACTGGAAGCTCTTGCCATCAAAGGTATGCTGGAAAGCTTCGGCATTCCGGCGATGCTCAGATCCAATGCCGCCGGTTCCATTCATCCCTTTTCGGTGAACGGCATGGGCCTGGTAAGCGTGATGGTAAATGAAGAAAATTATGCAGAAGCCGAGCAGCTGGTAAACAGCAGGAATGAAGATGTTTAAGTTATTTGGATTGGGCGATTCAAACGAAAAAGAAATTAAAAAATTAAAACCCCTGGTGGAAAAAATCAACCAGCTCGAACCGGACTTCAATACCTTGACCGATGAAGAGCTGAAATCCAAAACCGCAGAATTCAAAAGCCGCCTCGAACAGGGAGAAAAACTGGATAACCTCTTGCCCGAGGCCTTTGCCGCAGTCCGTGAAGCTTCAAAGCGCAAACTTAAATTAAGGCATTACGACGTCCAGCTTATCGGGGGAATCGTTTTACACCAGGGCAAAATCGCCGAAATGAAAACCGGTGAAGGCAAAACCCTGGTAGCCACCCTGCCGCTCTACCTGAATGCACTGTCGGGCAAGGGCTGCCACCTGGTGACGGTCAACGATTACCTTGCCCGGCGGGACGCTTACTGGATGGGCCCGGTGTTTGATGCACTCGGCTTGAGTGTGGCCAGTATATACCCCATGCAAACCCCGGATGAGATGCAGCCTGCCCGGCTTTACGACCCGGAGTATGACAGCGGCAGGGAAGACGATCCCTGGCGCCACTTCAAACCCGTACCGCGCCGCGAAGCTTACCAGGCGGATATCACCTACGGGACGAGCGCCGAATTCGGCTTCGATTACCTGAGGGACAACATGGTAATGAATCTGGAACAATGCGTTCAGAGCGAGTTGAACTACGCGGTCATAGACGAGGTAGACAGCCTGCTCATCGATGAAGCCAGGACGCCGCTTATTATCAGCGCGCCTGACCGGGAGTCCCCCAAAAAATACCAGTATTTTGCCCGGCTGGTGCCGCGTTTGAAACCCGGTGAGCACTATGAAACCAGGGAAAAAGAACGCTCGGTCGAGCTTACCGATGAGGGTTTTGCTGTCCTGGAAAAAATGCTGGAAAGAGATGGTCTGCTGGAAGGCTCCAGTCTTTACGATCCTTCAAGCGCCGACCTGATGCGTCATCTTCGCAACGCCCTGCAGGCCAAAGAGTTCTATCGCAAGGACCGGGAGTACATGCTCAAAGAAGGGGAGGTTATCATCGTCGACCCGTTCACCGGGCGCCTGATGCTCGGTCGCCGTTACAGTGAAGGCCTGCACCAGGCGATTGAAGCCAAGGAAGGCGTAAAAATCCGCGAGGAAAGCCGCACGTTTGCGACCATCACCATTCAGAATTACTTCAGGATGTATGAAAAATTAAGCGGCATGACGGGTACCGCCGCAACCGAAGATGAAGAGTTTGCCCGGATTTACAAGCTGGACGTGGTGGTAATCCCACCCAACAAACCCATGATAAGGGAAGATCTGCCGGATAGAATCTATAAGGATGAAGCCACCAAGTTCAAGGCCCTGCTGGCCGATGTCAAGGAGATACACGCCACCGGCGAGCCTCTGCTTATTGGCACGGCTTCGATCGAAAAATCCGATTATCTCAGCGAGATGTTGAAGCGCAAAGGTGTTCCGCATAACACTCTGAACGCCCGCCAGCATGAGCGCGAAGCCGAAATTATCGCCCGTGCCGGCGAACCGGGCGCGGTCACGGTGGCGACCAACATGGCCGGGCGCGGCGTGGATATTATCCTGGGCGGCAAAGAACCTGACGGGAGCGATGAAAAGGCCTGCCGGGAGTGGCAATCCAGGCATCAGAATGTGCTCGAACTGGGCGGGCTGTATGTTATCGGCACCGAACGCCATGAAGCCCGCCGCATTGATAACCAGTTGAGAGGCCGTTCCGGCCGTCAGGGAGATCCCGGAAAATCGCGCTTTTATGTTTCCCTGGATGATGACATCATGCGCCGGTTCGGTTCGGAACGGATCAAATCCATCATGGACTGGGCCGGCATGGATGAAAACAGCCCGATCGAGAACAAGCTGGTATCAAACTCCATAGCCGATGCCCAGAAACGTGTCGAAGGGTACCATTTCGATATACGCAAGCAACTGGTCGATTTCGACGACGTGGTCAACAAACAGCGCGAAATCATTTATGCCGAAAGGCGCAAAGTTCTGGCAGGGGCGGATCTTAAAGCCAACATACTGGATATGGTCAGCGCTGAACTCCGGGAAATGGTGGCAAGCTGCAGCGCCAATACATATGAACCGGATTACCAGGGTTTGTTATCCGAAGCCGGTACCCTGATGCCGCTGCCTCCGGAACTCAAGCTGGAAAACATAAAAGACATGGAACCCAAACAGGTAGAGCAGGCATTGATCGAGCATGCCGGGCGGATGTATGAGATCCGTGAGCAGGAATTCGGTGATGAAAAAATGCGCCTTCTGGAAAGGGTGCTTTTGCTGAAAACCATCGACTCTCTCTGGGTGGAACATCTTACCAATATGGAATACATGCGCCTGCAGGCAGGATGGCAGACCCTTCAGCAGACCCGCGCGGCTGATGCCTACAAGAATCAGGGGTTTAAACAGTTTCAACTGCTTTTGGATACCATCCGCCACGATGTTGCCCATGCTATTTTCCGTATGGCTATCGTAAAACCGGGAGAACGCCAGGTCAAACCTCCATCCGGACTCAGGGCTTTCAAGCCTGAGATACCGGGAATAGCGGCGCCGCCCGGAGCAATCTCTGCTGGCAGGCCGGCCGCTCCTGTTGTGAAGGCCGGCGGTAAAAAAGTGGGCCGTAACGAGCCCTGCCCATGTGGCAGCGGCAGGAAATATAAACACTGCTGCGGCGGCTAGCCGGGAACAACCGTAATGAGCGTACTTCCGGTAAGTTCCCACCAGGAAATCGTTAACCGGCTTAAAGCTTCGATCGAATCCGGAAAACACTGGTACCTGGCGTTAATTGAAGCCCTGCGTGATTACCCGGAGGATGATTATACTATCGCCGGGGAAGCCCTGGACTGGTTGAGGCTCGTAAAACTGCTTGCCGGGGAAGCCGCCAGCCTGATAGACGCCCAGGAACTTGCCCGCTTTTTTCGTTATGGAAAAATCCCGATGAAAATTTCCAGCCACGAGGCAAGGCATTTGATTGGTGGTAAAAAGTACAATTTATATCTCAACTACCTGTACGGCGTTACCGTGGAAGCCGCCCTGCTCGAAGCGGTCGGCCGGGAAGTGGAAAAAGAATACCACAGCCTGGGATTGCCCCGACCCGATGATGCCGGCAAGCAAGCTTTCACCCGTATATACGGTGCTGACCGGTACACGCTGAAAGAAATTTTCAACACAGCTCACCCCCGGTTCGACACGGTTGAAAAGGCCGAGACGG
>ENA-ORXD01001949-ORXD01001949.1-sediment-metagenome-genome-assembly--contig:-NODE-1949-length-15049-cov-3.268034_pt1 | contig 15049 bp, 11 predicted proteins | sample MGYA00237862_ERZ511471 | MGnify/ENA metagenome assembly ERZ511471 | reverse complement strand
ACAGGCTGGCGCCGGCCAGCAGCTTATGGGTGGAAAGCCCACGTGGGGGGTCCATTTCTACCGCAAAGATGAATTTGCCCTTGCTTAACTTCTGCGCCAAGCGGGTCGGGCCCTGGGCAGCCTGACTTTCTTCCTCAACCAACGTTTCAACTAGGCTGACGCCGTTCATGGCGACAACCTGAGTGTTTGCGAGAGCCTGCGCCATGGCAGAGATGTGGGCAGGCGTGGTGCCGCAGCAGCCGCCGATCACATTGGCGCCCGCACGCCAGAATGCCAGCGCGTAATCGCTGAAGTAATCCGCTGAAGCCGGGTAAAAAATGCGCCCGCCCATCTGCTCCGGCCAGCCGGCGTTTGGTTTTACCCAGAACTTACTCTGCGGAACGGCGGAATGCATTTCTTTCAGGATGCGCAGCAGCTGGTTGGGGCCGCCTGAGCAGTTGCTGCCGATCACATCCGCGCCGTATTCCTGCAGGGTCAATGCCACCTTGCGCGGGCTGTCGCCTAGCAGGGTGCGGTCATCGCGCGTGAAGGTCATGGAAGCCACAATGGGTATCTCGGTTGTGATCTCGCGCGCAGCGCTGATCGCCTCGCGCATTTCAAACAGGTCGGTAATGGTTTCAATTACCAACAGATCCACGCCGGCTTCCAACAGGACTTTGATCTGCTGGCGGAACACGCGCCGCGCTTCCTCCGGCAGCACGCGGCCGAAGGGCGCCAGGCGGACGCCCAAAGGGCCGACATCACCCGCGATGAGCACGTCCTTGAAACTGGCCAGCACCACCCGCCGCGCGAGCTCAACCGCGGCGCGATTGATTTCTGTCAATTGGCTGCTTAAACCATGCCGTTCCAGCTTGAAGCGGTTGGCGCCGTAGGTGTTGGTCAGGATGATCTGCGCGCCCGCATCAATATAGGTATGGTGGATATCCGCCACCAAACTGGGCTGGCTCAGGTTGAGCTCATCAAAGCATTTCTCAAAGCTGATGCCACGCTCATGCAGCAGCGTGCCCATGGCGCCATCCGCTAATGCGGGTTTGCCGCCGGAAATCAAATCGGTAAAGGATGTATGGCTCATATCTACCTCACGCAAAAGTTTCCGCCGCAAAATAGGCTGCCTGCGGGTGGTGCACGATCAGTGCGGCGGTGGAATATTCAGGGATGAACTGGAAAGCGGAGGTGAGCTGAATGTCCAGCTCCTCCTGCGCGGGCAGCAGCTGGAACAACAGCCGGTGCTGAGAGAGATCGGGCATGGCCGGGTAGCCCCACGAATAGCGCTTGCCCTGGCCTGCCTTAAGCCCCAGTTCCTGGCGGATGCACTGGTGCATGTATTGGGCGGCAGTCTCGGTCAATTGCACCGCCAGACCGTGCGCATAGAAAGCCTGACTGATCTCCCCGCGCGCCTGCAAGTCACGCACGTATTCCACAGCAGCGCGGTGCAGGCTGACAATTTGGAGAGCCGCCAGGTCGGCTGGCCCTGCCCGTGCATCCCTGAAATAATCGCTCAAGCATAAGCCCTCGCCGCTCTTCTGGCGCGGAAAATGGAAGCGCAGTGCCGCCGCTGCTCCCCCCTCATCCGCGCGGCATATCAACAAATCGTCGCCTTCGGAATGGCAGCGGAAAAAGCCGTAAGCAGCCCTGGCCTGCAGCCAGCCTTTTGCCAGCGCATCAGCCTGCAGCTCCTGCAGCTTGATTGTGAAATCGCGCTGATACTGCGACCATTTTTCACCACTGGCGTTCTTGACCCCCCAGGAAACGCGGAACAAGGCGCTGCGGTTCAGTCCTGCGAACAGTTCTGCCAGCGGCAGCTGCTGCAGCACTTTGGCTCCCAGGAAGGGCGGCTGGGGGATGGACGCCGGTTCTATTTGCGTCTTGGAAGATGGGGCTGCCTTTTGCGGGTTGGTTTGTGCTGCTGCCTGGTTCTGCACTGCGGCACCAGCCGGCTGCGGGCTGGACAGGCGTTCATCCAGCACGCGTAGAGCGTCGAAAGCATCTGCGCAATAGAACACGCCGCCCGCGTAGGGCGCCTCTGCCGCGCCGTTCTGGATGCGCTGCGCGAATTCTGCGTTGACCGCCGCCCCGCCGATCAGCAGCGGCAGGCGCAGCCCTTCTTTTTGCAGCGAGGCCACCACCTGCGGCATCTGCTGGCTGGTGCTCACCAGCAGCGCGCTCAGCCCGATGGCGTCGGCCTGCCAGGCGGCGGCCTGTTCTACGATCCTTTCCGCCGGCACCTGCTTGCCCAGATCGAGCACTTCATAGCCGTTGTTGCTCAAAATGGATTTGACCAGGTTCTTGCCGATGTCGTGCACGTCTCCGTACACGGTTGCCAGCAGCAGGCGGCCTTTTTTGGCAGCCGGGCCTTTCTGCAGGTACTGCTCCAGGTGATCGCTGGCGGCGCGCATGACCTCCGCGGATTGCAGCACAAAGGGCAAAATCAGTTCTCCGCTGCCGAATTGGTCGCCCACCTTCTGCATGGCAGGCAGCAGCACGCGCTGCAGCACTTCCTGCGCTCCCTCTTCGACAGTCTCGCCGTGAGCGTGAATGTATTCATCCAGGTCGGCGATCAAGCCCTGGCTGCGGCGCGTCAGGATGCGCTGGCGGATGCGTTCCTCCAACGGCAGGTTTTCAAAAGCGTCGCTGAGCGTGGCTGCGGCATCCGGCGCATCGGTTGTTTCAAAATGCGCGCTGAAATCCGCCAGCGCCTGGGCATGGCGGTTGAAGAGCAAGTTTTCAGCCAGTTCCTTTTCCGCAGACGGGATGGCGGGGTAGGGCAGCACCTGCGCGGCGTTCAAGATGGCCATATCCAGCCCAGCCTGCAGGGCGTGGTAGAGCAGCACGCTGTTGAGCACCTGCCGCGCCTGCGGTTTGAATCCGAAGGAGATATTGCTGATTCCCAGGGACGTAAAAACACCCGGCAGCTCGCTCTTGATGGCACGCAGCGCCTGCAGGGTTTGGAGGCCGGCGTCCATCGTTTCCGGGCTGCCGCTGGCCAGCGTGAAGGTCAGCGGATCAAACACCAGGTCATGCGCGCGCAGCCCGCATTCCTCCACTGCCAGGCGGTAGATGCGCCGCGCCACGGATAGCTTCTCTTCGGCGCTGCGCGCCATGCCACCTTCATCGATGGTCAGCGCAATGACGGCTGCGTTGTATTGGCGCGCCAGCGCCAGCACGCGCCGCGCGCGCTGCTCGCCGCCTTCCAGATGGATCGAGTTCAGCAGGCAGCGCCCGGGCGTGGCCTGCAGGGCGGCTTCCATCACCTGCGCGTCGGTGCTGTCGATCACCAGCGGCGCGTCCACGCGCCCGCTCAACAGCTGCACCAGGCGGCGCATGCGCTCGCACTCGCGCTCATCCTCGGTCAGCGCCGTGCACACATCCAGCGCGTGCGCGCCGCTGCGCAGTTGTTCCTCAGCGATCGCCAGCGCGGCGGGGTAATCCTGTGCCAGCATCAGGCGCTTGAAGGCGCGGCTGCCCTGCGTGTTGAGCCGCTCGCCGATGATCAAGGGGGCTGGCTCCTGGCGCATGGCCAGCGCCTGAAAGGCGGATGCCAGGGATGGGTTGGGGATGAAATGGCGGGCATGTTTCTTCTGCCGGGCGAGCTTTTCTATCAAAAGCCGGATGTGCTGCGGGGTGGTGCCGCAGCAGCCGCCCACGATCTCAATGCCCAGTTCGTTGACGAAACCTGCCACCTGCCCGGCGAAATCCTCAGGCGACAGCGGGTAGCGCACACCCTGCGCGCTCTCAAGCGGCATGCCGGCGTTGGGCAGGCAAGAGAGCGGCAGGCTGCTGTAACGGCTGAGATAACTGAGCGGCGCGCGCATGGGCTGCGGACCGGTGGAGCAGTTCAGCCCCAGGCAGTCGATTGGCAACCCTTCCAGGATCGCCAGCACTGCGGCGATATCCGTGCCCAGCAGCATGCGCCCGTTGGCGTCCAGCGTGACCTGCGCCTGGATGGGCAGCCGGCGGCCGGTGCGTTCGAAAGCCAGCAAAATGCCGCTAACGGCCGCTTTCAGCTCCAGCAGGTCCTGCTGGGTCTCCAGCAGCAGCAGGTCAACCCCGCCCTGCAGGAGCGCTTCAGCCTGTTCGGCGAAGACCTCGCGCGCCTGTAGAAAATCCAGCTGCGCTGCGTCCGCCTGCGGCAGGGAGAGCAGCTTGCCGCTGGGACCGATCGAACCGGCCACGAAGCGCGGCTTTCGCGGACTGGCATAGCTATCCGCCAATCTGCGCGCCAGCTGCGCGGCAGCGGTGTTGATCTGGCGCACCTGCGCCTGCAGCCCGAACTCGCTGAGAGTCTGGCGGTTGGCACGGAAGGTGTTGGTCTCGATCACATCCGCCCCGGCTTCCAGGAAGGAACGGTGCACCCGTTCAACCGCTTCGGGGAAGGTGAGGCAGAGATAATCGTTGCAGCCCTGATAGCGCCGGCCGCCGAAATGGCGGCTGCTGAGCGCCTGCGCCTCCAGGCTGGTGCCCATGGCTCCATCGAAGATGACAGTGCGCTGGCGGATGGTTTCCAGATATGCGGATGGCTTGCGATCGCTCAAAATTTTCCTCATGTGATATAAAAAAAACCTCTCTGGAAGGAGAGGTTGTCGTCAAACTACCCTCATCTTCCAGAACCCGATGCATCGGATGCTGCCGGAATTGGCACCTGCGCTTGCGCGCGGTTGCCGAGGTATCTGCGGGCCGGTCCCTCCACCTCTCTTGATGAGACATGTTAATGGTGCGAATTGAGCGCTATCTTACCACAGAACTCCGGCGCGTACAATGATTGCGAGGCGTGAATTTATGCCTGCTTCCCAGAATTGGCGCGCCCTGTATGACTGGCGGGGGAGAAACAGTCTCTATTTTTTTTGTCACTCCAAGCCCGCAGGGGTAACAATCCCGGCGGATCAAGCAAGGCCTGCTGAATGTTGAATAAAGAATGCCAGGCCGATATGCTTCGTTTTGCTCAGGATGACATTGGCGGGCGCCTGACGGGTAGGACGCCCGTCAAGAGGTTGATTTTCGAGCAAATTTTCATATACTCTATATAAAGAATGGAAACGGGAGGGTTACCGTGCAAAAGAATCGCATATATCTGATGTTGTTGGTCATTATTTCCGCTTTCCTAGCCGGCGCGGCTGCCCCGCCCGCCCAGGAGCCGAACCCGGATGCGCCGGATGAGGTGGTCAAGCTGATCTTCATCCACCATTCCTGCGGCGAGAACTGGCTGACGGACGGCTATGGAGACCTGGGGCGCGAACTGGGGAACAGCAATTACTTCGTCAGCGACACCAATTACGGCTGGGGGCCAGACGCCATCGGCGACCGCACCGACATCCCCAACTGGATCGAATGGTTCCGCAGCGACGCCAGCCCCACCTATATGGAGGCGCTTTTCAATGAGAGCGGCCAGCATTCCGGCTACACGCGCACGCTGGAGGACCCGGGCGGCGAGAACCAGATCATTATGTTCAAATCCTGCTTTCCCAACTCGGCTTTAACCGGCAGCCCGAATGACCCGCCCGGCAGCTACGAAGAACTAAGCGTGGGCGGCGCCAAATACGTCTATAACCAGCTGCTGGAATATTTCGCCAGCCGACCTGACAAGCTGTTTGTGGCCATCACTGCCCCGCCGCTGAGCGAAGGCAGCTACGCGCGCAACGCGCGCGCCTTCAACTTGTGGCTGCTGAACGACTGGCTGGAAGAAGCGGATTATGAACTGAACAACGTGGCGGTGTTCGATTTCTACAACATCCTCAGCGATCCAAACGCCCATCACCGCTACCATGACGGGCGCATCGAGCATGTGCAGGGCGCGCGCGATACGCTGGCCTACCCCAGCGGCGACGACCATCCCTCAGAGCAGGGCAGCCGCAAGGCTACCGAGGAGTTCATCCCGCTGCTGAACATCTTCTACCAGCGCTGGCAGGTGGATGCGCCGCAGGCGCCGCCCGCGCAGTCCGGCGCCGCCGAACCCGCGCAGCAGGAACCGGCAGAGCAGGAACCCCTCTCGGCGAGCCGCGGGCAGCCCATGGCGGCGGAGAGCATGCTGGATGATTTTGAAGGCGGGGCGCCGGCCGGCTCGCAGGGCTGGCAGGCTTTTTGGGACGAGGCTACTGCCACGCGCATCGCCTGCGCGGCAGACGGCGCCAGCGCCTACGCGGGCGCTCAAGCGCTGCTGGTGGATTTTGACGTGGAAGCCGATTCCTGGGCGACCTGTGTCCTTTTATATGAGGAACTGAAGGACTGGAGCGCGGCTGAGGGATTGACCTTTTACCTGCAAGCTGATCAGCCAGGCTTGATTTTTGAAGTGGAGGTTTACGGGGGCAGTCTGGACGGGCTCGAAACCTACCTGTACAGCATAGAGACCACCAATGAAAGTATAGAAGGCTGGGTGCCGATCACGCTGACCTGGGCGGATTTTACACGCGCAGCATGGGAAGACAACCCCGGCGCGGTTTTTGACCTGCCGGAGCGGGTGGTCGGAGTGGGGATTGGCCTGCCAGCCTATGAGGATATACCCCATGCAGGCACGATCAGAATTGACGACCTGGCGCTATCCAGCTCATACCAGGCGGTTGAACCAGAAGCGGACGCGCAGGAGACGGAGGATGGGGAAACACCCGGCAAACGCGGGTTCGGACTGCCATGCGCCAGCGGCTTTCTGCTGCCGGCGGTGCTGCTGCTGGGCGTGCCGCGCCTGCGTAGGGGATGAGCAAATTGATAAAAAAATTCGTTAGTGGATATTTGAATGCAAAAATTTTTTGATAATCCTGATAAATGTGGTGTAAGAATAACGTGCGAACCAGTGAAGGAAAAAAGTATTTGTAAAACGCTAATAAAAAAAATTCCCCCGGCGATATTTGTCGGAAATAAAATAGAACTTGAGTTTACATTCGAGAAACTAAAAAATTTTGACGAGAATTTTTGGCATGGAAAAAATATAGTTGAAAAATTACCTGGTTTTGATGCAAGGCATTTTTCTCATATAGATTTAAAAAATAAAAATATAGTAAAAATGAGAATAAATACCGATCCTTTATCTTGCGAGGGTGTTGCAGAGTATAGAATATCAACAACATACCTTCAAGCGGAAAAATCATTCAATGATGTTGATGCTTTCTCAATTTATTCAACAAGCGTCAGAGATAAAGGGTGGTTATTTTGGAATTGGTTATTAGGATTAACAGGTGCAATAATTGGAGGGTTAATACTGCATTATTGGGATAACATTTTTCAGTAAAAAAATATTTTTGATGTGATGCAAATTAATTGTCAAATATCAACAATAACAAGGGCAATGCAGATGTTTAGATTAACATAAATTGATCTCTTGAAAATAAACAGTGGGCGCGGAGGGACTCGAACCCACGACCTTACGGATGTGAACCGTACGCTCTAACCAGCTGAGCCACGCGCCCAATAGGGATTGCCTGCAGTTGCTTTTCTGCACCTGCATGTGCATTATAACAAAGAATTGCTTTTCCAAATATCTCTTTTCAAAGATCCTTGTCTTCCTGACACGTATTTGTGCAGTATATGAATTTTATACAAATTGCCCAAATTTAATAAAAAATTTATGCAAAACTGCTATGATGAATGCATAAAAACAAGAGTGGATATGAAAAGAAACCATCGGCTCAACTTCAACGATCCCGCGCCCGACCTGACGCTGCCGGACACGCAAGGCAAAGCGGTGCGGCTGGCCAGCCTGTGGGCGAAGCGCACGCTGCTGCTGGCGTTCACGCGCCATTTCGGCTGCACGCAGTGCAAGGAAATGCTGGAGGAACTGGCGGGCGGGCGCGAGCGCATCCGCAAGGCCGGCCTGGGGCTGGCGGTGGTCACGCAGGGCGCGCCTGCGGAGGCGGCGCTGTTCGCTGCCGAGTTCGCGCCCGGGCTGCAGGTGCTGTGCGACCCGCAGCGCGAGGCCTACCGCGCCTACGGCTTGGAGCGCGGCAGCCTGCTGCAGACCTTCCTCAACCCGCATGTGTGGAAGGCGGTGGCGCGCTCGCGCCGCAAGGGCTACGCAGTCGAACCGCCGCCCGAGGGGCAGGACGCGCTGCAGATGTCGGGCAGCTTCGTCATCAACCGGCGCGGGCGCATCCTGATGCCCTTTTATTACGACGATATCGCCGACCACCCGCCGCTGGAGCTGCTGCTGAAGGGCGTGCTGGATACGCCCTGGGAGCAGGATTTTGAGGGGCCGATCGGGGATTTTTCCGCGAAATAGGAATCATTATTCAATATTTGGAGAACAAGGCATGAAAAAGACAATCTTGGGAAGCATTTTGCTGGCACTGACTGTAATCGGGCTGAGCGCCTGCGCGGGCAAGCGCGAAGCGGCTGAAGGGGCGGCCCTGACCGCCCAGCCGAAGACCATCATCGCCGAGGGGCGGCTGCAGCCGCTGACCACGCTGGACCTTTCGTTCACAACGGCGGGGCAGGTGGACAGCCTGCTGGTGCAGGATGGGCAGCAGGTGCGCAAGGGGCAGGCGCTGGCGCGGCTGGCGGACGTGCCTGAAGCGCACGCGGTTCTGGCGCGCGCCAGGGAAGAAGCCGTGCTGGCGGAACTGGAGCTGGCGGATTATCAGGCGGCGGCCGAGCGCAACATCGCCCAGGCCGAGCTGGAAGTCATCCTCTCGCGCAACCGCTACAAGACCGCCTATGACAACTACATCAGCGGCAAATCGCGCGAGCGCAAGGCGCGCATGGACGAAGCGGACGCCAACGTCAAGCTGGCGGAGGCGGCTCTGGAGCGCATTGTGGCCAACGCCGGTTTGGACCCGCAGCAGGTGGACGCGCTGCAGGCGCGCCTGGATGCCGCCCAGGCAGCCGTGCGCAGCGCCCAGGCGCAAGTGGACGCGCTGGAGCTGGACGCCAGCATGGCCGGCATGGTGGTGGATATCCGCGTCAGCCCGGGACAGCAAATCGCCGCGGGCGAGACGGTGATGGCGCTGGCGGACTATTCCAAGTGGATCATCAAGACCGACAGCCTGACCGAACTGGAAGTGGTGCAGGTGCAGGAAGGGCAGGCAGTGGAGGTGATCCTGGACGCACTGCCAGACCTGGCGCTGGCGGGGCATGTGACCGACATCAACGCGCGCTTTGAGGAAAAGCGCGGCGATATCACCTACACCGTCAGCGTGGAACTGGATGAGGCGGATGAGCGCATGCGCTGGGGCATGACCGCCGCCGTGTATTTCCAACCTTAACGCGGGAGCCTGCATGAAGCACATCTTGTCCATTTCCGCATATCTGGCAATTAAAGAAATCTGGCGCAACCGCGCGCGCTTTCTGCTGGTCAGCCTGGTGATCGCGCTCATCACGCTGCTGGTGCTGTTCATCGCGGCACTGGGCGAGGGGCTGGGCAACGGCAACCGCGAGTACCTCTCCAAGCTGGATGCCGAGTTGGTCGTCTATCAGGCCAAGTCTGACCTGCTCATTTCCGCCAGCCGTTTGGAACGCGACAAACTGGCCGCCATCCGGCGCGTGCCGGGCGTGCAGGATGCCGGCGTGCTGGCGACAGCCAACGCCAATATCATGCTGGCAGAGGGCCAGGAACCGCTCAAGGCGGCGCTGCTGGGAATCGAGCCCGGGCACAGCGGCGAGCCGCCCGTGCTGGAAGGCCGTCCATTCAGCACCAAGCTGGCGCAGGAGGTCATCTTGGACCGCAACGCTGCCCTGCGCAGCAAACTGGAAGTGGGCGATACGTTGGAACTGCGCGTCACGCAGGGCACGCGCGACGAATTTTACAATCTGCGCGTGGTGGGCATTTCCGATGGGCAGCAGTATGCCCTGCAGCCGACGATCTTTGTGCCTTTTTTCACCTGGGAGCAGATCCGCCCCAAAGCGGAAGCCGAGTTTGACAATCCTGATCCGGTGGCGAATGTCATCCTGGTGAAACTGGAGGATGGCGAGCAAGCGGAATCGCTCAAGCAGCGCATCGCGCAGCAGGTCAACAATGTGGAAGCGGTAGAGGTGGCGGATGCCATTCAAGCCCTGCCGGGTTATTCCGCCCAGCAGAGCACGCTCAACACGCAGGGCGCCTTCACGCTGTTCATCGGCGTTCTGGTGATCGGCGGGTTCTTCCAGATCCAAATTCTGCAGAAGGTGGCGCAGATCGGCGTGCTGAAAGCCATCGGTTCGACCAATGCGGTGGTGGCGGCTGCCGCCATCCTGCAGATCATCCTGGTGACCATAGCGGGCGTGGCCATCGGCGGGCTGCTGACGGTGCTGTTCTCTTTGACCTTCCCGCCGACCGTGCCGATCGTGTTCAACGGCAGCACTTCCGCAATCGCGATCGCCGCGCTGCTGCTGATCGGGCCGCTGGGCGGTCTGATCTCCATCCGCTACGCGGTGCGCATCGAGCCGCTCAAAGCGCTGGGGTTGTCCACATGAGCCGCGCCGCGCAATCCCCGTATTCGATCGAGACGCGCTCGATCGTCAAGACCTACGACAGCGATTTCGGCACGATCTACGCGGTCAACGAGGTATCCCTGCAGGTAAAGCCGGGCGAGTTCGTGGCGCTGGTGGGTCCGAGCGGTTCGGGCAAGACCACCATGCTCTCCATCCTGGCTTCGCTGCTGCAGCCGACTGCCGGGCAGATCCTGCTGGATGGGCAGGATATCAGCCAGATGAATGATGCCGAACGCGTTGCGCTGCGGCGCGAGAAGATCGGCTTCACCTTTCAGGCCAACAACCTGCTGCCCTACCTGAGCGCGGTGGAAAACGTGGAACTGATGCTGCGTTTGAACAACCGGCTGGATAAAGCCGGCCGGCTGCGCGCGCGCGAACTGCTGGCGCGCCTGGGTTTGGGCGAACGGTTGAATAACCTGACCGGGCAGCTTTCTGGCGGGCAGCAGCAACGCGTGGCCATCGCGCGCGCTTTGATCCACAACCCCAGCCTGGTGCTGGCGGATGAACCCACCGCCAACCTGGATACCGAGCGGGCTTTCCAGGTGGTGGAGACCTTCGCCGGCTTGATCCACGAGCAGCAGCGGGCGGGCATCATGGTCACGCACGACCTGCGCATGTGCGCCTTCGTCGATCGCGTGCTGCAAATGCAGGATGGCAAGCTGGTGCGCAGCTACAACAGCAAGAAAAAAATTGCTGATCTGATACGCGGCAGAGAATGAATAGATTGATAGGTTAGGAACTATTCTTTGCGATTTCCCAGCGAAAAAAGTATAGTCGGGTAACGGTTTCTGATATAGAAGAACAACGCGTGCAGCAGCAAGATTGCGCCAGCGATTTCCATGGTTTCCTCGATGATCTCCATCACACAATAAGTGAGTGTTTTTTCGCCCAACTGGTGAAGAATTCGCCCTTCCACTAATTCGAAACCGATTGCTCCGCCCAAGTAAAGGGCAGCTGCCAGAATGAATTGCCAGCGGGTGCTTTTGGGCAAAGACCATAAAAACCTGGCGTATATTAGTGCCACAAAAACAGAACCGATCAGGGCTGGAATTGTCCACGTAAAGAAGAAAGAACTTGGATTGCTTTCACCGATCAATCTGCGAGTAGGGTCAACCAATAATTCATGAATAGATGCACCTTCATCGAAGGTTAGAAAAAAGAAGCCTAAGCATAGTACTCCCCAGGCTGTCTTATATCGACCGTTCGATTCATACTCTTGCAAAGTGATGAAAGCGAACAAGAGCGCATTCGTAAACAATATCCAAACAGAGAAAAGAGATGGAATGTTTAACTCACGGCTCATGCTGAACAGGTTTACCCAATTCAAGCCTTCAATGATACCCACACGAAAGTTTTTCATCTGACCGAGGATATTCGCAATAATGATTATGACTAGAATGATCACCAAGAAACCGATGATCTTTTTTTCATTCAGAAAAACCCTCACTTTTTGTTTATTTGCTTTGAGGTGATTAACCGATTTGCCCATCTAATTAGTTACTTATAAAATTTTTACGTTGATAATCTCAATAATCCAATAAATTTCCCGGCCCGGTTTTTGTGTTTTTTATACAGCGAACTTGAATTTATTATATCCGCTTGCGCAGGGATTGTCTGTTTTAATTTAAGAAAGAAAAATGGTTGGAAAAGATCCAGCTATAGGTCATCAGGCAGGATAACGAGAGGACGAAAAAAATCAGCGCGCGGTTGCGCATATTGATCAAATCCGGCAGGCTGGCCGACAGATAAATTGCCAGCGGGATCAGCGGCAGGGAGAACAGGTTCCAATCCATGTAAAGCCCGATGGTGGAAATCCAGGTTGCGAAGAAGAGCAGCCCGCTCAGCGCAGCGATCCACAGAAAAACGCGGTCATGCTCCTTTTTGGGCAGTTTGCAGCATAAAAACGGGGGCGCCAGCACGAAGGCAGAGGGGAAGATCAGCCCGACCAGGTTCACGCGACCCCAAAAATCCACGCGGGTGAATTCGGCGATGTTCTCCAGCAGGCTGCCGCCGCGCCCCAGCCCCCAGCTGGTGGCGATCATGCGGCTGAGGGAGGCGCCCTGGCTTTGGAAGAAGAGCAGCGAGCAGGAAAGCAAACCGGCGAAAGCCAGCCCCGCAGCGAGCAAGCTGGTATAATGGCGGCGCTCCAATTCAATGATGAACAGGTACAGCAGCGAGGGCAGCAGGTAGATGGCCGCCATGTGAGAAACCATACCCGCCATGAGCAAGAAGGCCGGCAGCACCAGGTTCACCTGCCTGCGTATGTAGAGCAGGGCAGCCAAAAAGTACAGGAAAATAAAAGCGGCGCTGATGGTGTAATGCTCCATATCACCAAAGAAAAGCTGCATGAACCCGCCTGACAGCAGCGCCACAAAGGGGATCAGGGGTCTACGCGGGGATAACAACGGACAGAGTTTCAATAATGCAAAAATGAACACCACCCCGCAGGCGCACGAGATCAGCTGAAAGGTGGTTTCGATCGACCAGCCCAGGCTGGCATGCAGGCAGCGGTAGGCTTCCATGTGCAGGAAGGATTCCCACATCTCGTCGAAGCGCACGTGAATGGAATGATAGAAGAGGAACTCCGGGTACCAGTCTTTCTTGTACAGCAGAAAGTCCTTATTGGCATAGTTGCTGCGCAGGATCCAGAAAACGCCGGCGGATATAAGACCTATCAAAGCTTGGATCTTTCCGTCCGAAAATATTCCCCGCTCGATTTTTTTGATCCAATCCACCGCCGGACTTTCTTTACGCACCAACAGGCAGATGCATCCCAAGCTGACCAGCAGCCAGAAGAAGAGCAGCGCGGGAGGGGTTAAGTGCAGCTGGTTGAACCCGAAGCGCAAGACCATCTGGCTGTTGGTCAAATCGTGGCTTTGATTGGGGTCAGCAGGCGGGGTTACGCAAAAACCGGCGTAAAGCACGACCGCAATCCAGGCTGTGGTTAAGATCAGCAGCGCAAGGTTGGAAAATCTGCCGGTCTTGCTCATGCGTCCGGGCCTTTTTTCGGAAAAGCTTCATTTAATGGTGGGAAGACCAGCAAGATGAAAGATAATAACAGCAGCGGCTGCGTGAACGCGCCATGCGTTTGGAGGAATTGCGGCTGGCGGATGGAAATCACCCACAGCGGGAGCATGATGAGCCAGGCGCAGATTTCAAAAGCCAAATAGCGCTTGTGCCGTCGTTGCAGCCTTTCATCAAGGGTCACGGCTGTGCGTGCCTGCCAAAAGAAGAGAACGATGATCGCGAACATTTCTCCGCTCAGCAAGAAAACCCACAGGGATAATGGCCGGATGCGTTCGTACAAATAACGGTAAATTGCCGCGCGGGGGAAAATAGCCGGGTTCAGCAGAATTTCACCGGCTGCGCCGATGAGAAAGACCAGGCAGGTGAGCGCCAGGCAGAGCGCCAGTGTGAAAGGTCTTTGCGCAAAGAATTGCCGCGCTTTTTGATATGCGGATGAATCGATGAAGTGTTTTCCTTTTCTCACCAGAAAGATGCTGCCGCCCATAAAAAAAAGGATGCCAAACGCGCAAACCGCCAGCATGGCCAGCCTGACCCAGGAAAAACCCCACAGCAGCGCGCGCTGTTCTTCCGAAGCGGGCAGGCGCATGATCTGCAGGAGCGCGAGCGCGCCCTGCAGGACGTTCAGCAGGAAAAATGCTTGCAGGATGAAATTTTTCTTGGCTGAACTCATGCTCCTCCTGAGATTTTTTTTACGCAAGCGCTTATCCGAAGCGGCCCTGCACGTAATCCTGCGTGCGCTGGTCTTTGGGATTCATGAACATTTCTTTCCCTTCGGTATATTCGACCAGCTCTCCCTGCAGAAAGAAGGCGGCGAAGTCTGCCATGCGCGCGGCCTGCTGCTGGTTGTGCGGCACCAGCAGGATGGTCAGGTCCTGCTTGGCGTTTTCCAGGAACTCTTCGATTTTTGCGGTGGATACCGGGTCGAGCGCCGAAGTGGGCTCATCCAGCAGGATCACTTCCGGCTCCAATGCCAGAACGCGCGCCAGGCAAAGGCGCTGCTGCTGCCCGCCCGAGAGAGAAGCGGCAGGATCATCCAAGCGGTCATAGACCTCCTCCCACAACACAGCCTGGCGGAGCGCTTTTTCCACCCGTTCACGCAGGATGGCGGGATTGCGCTCGCCGGCGACTTCCAGCCCGAAACTGATATTCTGAAAGACGGTCAATGGCAGCGGAATGGGACGCGAAAAAACAACACCGATACGGCGCCGTAGATCCACCACATCCAGATCGGCATCCAGAATATCCAGGCTACCAAAGCTGACCTGGCCGCGCAGCTCCGCGACGTTGGCCAGATCGATCAGCCGGTTGAGCACCCGCACCAGGGAAGATTTGCCTCCTCCGGAAGGCCCGAAGACGGTTGTGATGGCGTTGGGCTGGACATCCAGGTTGATGCCTTTCAGAGCCTGTTTGCCGTCGGAATAGCGCAGGTATAGATCGCGGATGCGCAGGCTGGCGGTCGGCATTACCACTGCCTCCTGGCGCGCGCCCGCGAGCGGATGAGCGAGGCGATCAGGTTCATGCCCAGCACGAATGCCAGCAGCACCAGCACGGTACCGTATTGAATGCCGGCCGGCATGCCCGGCACCTGGGTGGAAATGACATAAATATGATAGGGCAGCGCCATGGTGGCATC
>ENA-ORXD01001948-ORXD01001948.1-sediment-metagenome-genome-assembly--contig:-NODE-1948-length-15051-cov-3.724790_pt1 | contig 15051 bp, 15 predicted proteins | sample MGYA00237862_ERZ511471 | MGnify/ENA metagenome assembly ERZ511471 | reverse complement strand
GAAAGATATTGCCGATGACGTTCTCGAACTTTCCTGGAAATGTGGTGAAGGAGGTCGAGTAAACAGAAATGTTCTAAAATATATTTATAACAGTCCGGATTTACGTAACGATTATATTTATTCTGTTGCAGCCTGGCTTTATTATGGCGGAGAAAATGTCTTTTTGCAAGATGCCAATTCGCTGATTTTAAAGACTGGCGATCTTGTATCTATCCTTGATTTTTTGAAAGAGAAATTTCCACATGTAAAAAGAATTACTTCCTACTGCCGGTCGCATACTGCCGCAAGAAAGACCATTACTGAATTTGAACAATTAAAAAATGCGGGTCTTTCCCGAATTCATATCGGTATGGAAAGCGGATGTGATGACGTTTTGGTTTTAATTAACAAAGGTGTCACGGCAGCCGATCATATTAAAGCCGGTTTGAATATTAGGCAAGCCGGTATTGAACTGAGCGAATACGTGATTCCCGGACTTGGCGGAACAAAATATACGCGTCAGCATGCCCTGGATACGGCGAAAGTTCTGAATGCCATCAATCCTGATTTTATTCGACTTCGCACGCTCCATGTCGTGCCGGGCACGGCGCTGGATGAACTGATGGGCAAAGGCGAGTTTCAGACTTTGAAAGATGATGATGTTCTCAGAGAAATAAAGTTATTTGTAGAAAACCTGGATGTTCAGAAAACATATTTTGCAAGTGATCACATATTAAATTTATTGGAGGAACTCGAAGGACGATTTCCTGAAGATAAAAAGAAAATTTTATCCACGATCGAACAATATTTTCAACTATCCCCTGATAAGCGGCTTATTTTTCGAGTCGGAAGACGCAGCGGTGCCTATAGAAAACTTGTCGATCTTACCGATAAAGAAACGTATTCAAGATTAAAAGCCGCCATTGATAGTCACGCTGCCCAAGGCCTGAATATTGAAGAAGAAATTGTCAAAATAATGAATAATTACATATAAATAATCTAAAATTACACTTTTTTTTGGCTTTTTTTCGTATCATTAAATCCTTGCTGCCGTAAATATTTTATAATAAATTTCCCTTGACATCGACGTTATATGAAGGTAGAAATTTATCAATGATTTGACCTGCGGTCATGTAATGACCTCTGTTCATTCGATATTAATGTTATCAATGTAAATATTTGATTTAACGTCTCTAGTCAGAAACATTTTTATCATTGTGTAACATTGATAAATTTTCAAACAAATAATTAAGAGGAGGCTGTACAATGCGTGAATGTGTAATTATTGATGGTGTAAGGTCGCCTAATTCCCGGGCGCACAATGAAAAAGGGTGGTTCAGAGCTACAAGGCCTGATGAAGCCCTGACAAAAGTTTATGATGGATTATTTGCCCGCAATCCCAAAGTGAAACCGGAAGATATCGAATCTGTTTTCTGCGGTTGCGCGAATATTACCGGCATGCAGAATGATATCGGACGTCTCGCCTGGCTGGCCGGGGGATTTCCGGAATCGGTTCCCACCAACACCCTGACCATGCAGTGTCCTTCCGGTATGGCTGCTACTCAGCATGCAGCGCGTGCCATTATGTGCGGTGAAGGTGATACCTATATTGCTTCCGGCGTGGAAGACATGCAGAAAGTTTTTATGGCGATGCATATGGATTTCGCTCCGCGTTTGGCCACCCGGTACAACATCCTTGATTTTCCGATGGGCAATACGGCTGAGAAGGTCGCGGAAATGTATAAAGTCAGCAGGGTGGATATGGAGAACATGGCTTTCTGGAGCAATAAAAAAGCCGATGAAGCCACTAAAGCCGGAAAATTCAAAGCTGAAATAATCCCAATGGAAGCATTAAAAGACGATGGCACGGCTTTTATGGCGGATTACGATCAGTGGATTCGCGGCGATGTTTCAATGGAGAAAATGGCGACCATGAAACCCGCTTTCAAACCGGATGGAGTTGTAACAGCCGCAACGTCTTCACCCCTGACGATTGGTGCGTGTGCTCTTCTTCTAATGGAACGCTCCAAAGCTGACAAGCTGGGACTGTCTTACAGTATCAAATATGAAGCCGGTGCCTTAGGCGGTTGCGATCCCACGATCATGGGGATGGCTCCTGTTCCCGCAGTCAAGAGGCTTTTGGAACGTACAGGCAAGAAAGTCAGCGATATTGGTGTCTGGGAACTGAACGAAGCTTTTGGTAGCCAGGCCCTTGCTTGTTTGAGAGAACTGGGTATTGCTGAGAATGCTCCTTTCGAGAATGTGAATATCTGGGGCGGCGCTTTAGCGCTTGGTCACCCATTAGGAGAAAGCGGAGCCAGAATATTGGTGACCTTGCACAACATTATGAAGACTGATCGTAAAGATGCCAAATATGGTGTGGCTGCACTTTGCGGTGCTTTTGGTAATGGCGGTGCTACCTTGCTAAGCAGAGTGAAGTAAATTATCTGCTAAACTTACAAATTCAAAAAGGGAGCTCTTTAATCAAAGAGCTCCCTTTTATTGTTCGCTTAACCCATTACTCAATCTTTGGCAGTTTTTACATCTTCCCTGAAAGAAAAAGATCCGCGTCACGCGCTGTTTCATCAGGCAGTTCTTCCATGGGGGTATGGCCGGCTCCTTCATACTGAATGAATTTTGCATTCGGCAATTCCTGCTTCCATTTTGGGAAAGAGGTGTCGAAAGGTGTCCAGATATCCTTGGTGCCCCACATCACCAGCGTTGGGGGCTTAAGGTCTTTTATCCCTTCTGAAAGCTTCTCATTGTCGCACATCCTTCTGAATTCGGTAAAAACATCAACACTTCCACCTTTATTACCTTCTCTCATGGCAAGCTCGAAATAGCGATCTTTGAGTTTGTCTGTAACTTTTGATTTGTCTCCATAAACCTCTTGCACAGCGCCGTCTACTAAAAAACGAGGATAAATGTATCTTGCAAATGGCCGTATGACTGGGAAGCTGGCAAAAGCGATGATACCGGGCAGAGGCTGGGGAAATCCAACAGAATCTATAAGAATAAGCTTTTCAACTTTTTCCGGATGCTTTAGAGTATAATTCCATGATATGTATCCACCCAGTGAATTGCCCGCTAAGTAAAATTTATCCAGTTTCATTTCATCTACAACTTTTTCAAACAGACTCACGGCCCCTTCTTTTGTATTGAGAGACGGGTCGGGGGGCGGTCCTGTCAATCCGAATCCAGGAATATCGAGCCTTAGAATTCGGTAATTTCCCTTCAGCCGATCAACCCATCCATCCCAGGTATGCAGCGAGGCACAGACGCCGTGGAGCAGTATCAAAACCGGTCCCTGACCTTCATCCTTGTAGTGAATATTCATGCCGTCAATCTGAATAATTTCTGATTCCGAATCGGCATATTTTGCTTTCAATTTGTCCAGCGGTATAGTATTCATTCCCAGGGACGTACAACCAAGTGTTGCAGTAATGACGCAAAATAACAGGGCTAGAATGAAATTTTTGTGATTGATCATTTTAGCGTCTCCTTAGCATTATTTTTTTGAATTAATCGGGAAAAGGTTATTGCGCGTGAACTATAGGATTTTTTAGCCTTGCGTGTCAATGAAATATTGTTGGCAAGGTATGGGAAAAAGTTACTGACCTCTGGTTTTACAAAAAATCAATAAAAAAATATTGTCAAAAACGTTATCATGTCTTATATTAAAATCAAACGTTCAAACGAATTTATTATGGTGGAAAGGAGATGGCTATGAAGACATATGCTATTAAGTATCTGGAACTGGCGGAGAAACACGCGGATAAAGTGGCAGCACGATGGTTAAAAGATGTGAAGAGTAATGCTAAAACACCAACCTACAGAAGTTTGAATGAAGATGATCTCGTTTATCAATGTGTCAGATTTTATCAGAATTTCAGCAAGATGTTTCTTGATGAGAAAATAACGGATGATGTACTGAGATATTTCCGCAGTTATGCGCAGGAAAGTTACGAGATGGGGATTCCCGCTAAAGAAACAATTTACGCTTTGATATTGATGAGGCGGCATATCTGGCTTTATGCGGAATTTCAGGCAATATTCACGTCCGCCATTGATCAAATGCAGGCGCTTGATACACTTGGGCGTACGATTTTGTTGTTTGACTATGCTTGCTATGAGGTAACAAAAGAATACCAAAAATTGATGCAGGAAAGAAATAAAATTAAAAAGTAATCGTTTGGTGATATTGTAATGCCGTACTAACGCTCACAGAAAGGAGATATTCTTATGGTAGAATCTATAAAGTTGCTTGATATAGCAGAACAGAACGCTGAGGAGATTGCCGGGCATTGGGCAATGGAAGTTCAGAAGAATAAACGGACTACACATTATCAAAGTATAAAAAAAGAAAAGTTGATTGTCTACGCAGTTGATTTTTACCGTAACTTACGGAAATTGCTGGTTCCTGAAGATCGCCTTGAATATACCCAGAAATATTTTCATAAATACGCCAAAAAATGTCATGAAATAGGTCTCCCTTTACAGGAAGCCATTTACGGACTCGTTTTGATGCGCCGCCATATGTGGCTGTATGCAGATTTTCAGGCGATTTTTATTGACGCATTGGAACATAATCAGGCGATTGACGGTATTATGCGAGTTATGCTCATGATGGATTATGCAATATATGAGATTACGCAGTATTATCTTGAATCAGCCAAATAAAATTTATATAAAATATAAAAAAACACAAAAATATTCTCCGTATTGAGGTCATTAATGCTGAGAATATTTTTTTATAAAAAGACTTTTATCTGCGTGAGAAAACAGTATTAATATTATATATAAATAATTGATATTGTAAGATAATTATTTAGAATCCGGAAAAAAGACAAATAAATTCATGAAATCTTACTTATTATGTTGACAGAGTGAATTTTGAGATGTATAAGAGTCAAAAAATGACTTTCGGTCATTTTAAACGTAGGTTTAGAGCTTGTTTTAGTTTTTTAATAAATTGAGTAATTTTGTGTTGCGATTAGTCAAAGATAATCAATTAATTTTGCATCATAGATTAAAGGCGCTCATTCGAAAAGAGCAAAAAATACAACTAACAAAAAATAGTTAAGGAGGATTTTATGGCGAGTCTGTGGGTTGATTTAAGGGATATTAAATTCCAAGTTTTTGAAGTATTGAAGATAGGCGAAACATTGTTGGGCAAAGGCCGTTATGCGGATTATGATGTCGATACATGCAGTATGGTTCTTGACCAGGCGGCAAAGTTTTCGGAGCAGGAGCTTGCTCCCACCTATCCTGATGAAGTTCATCGTAAACCAGTCGAAGCAACATTTGATAAAGGCAAAGTAACGACACCTGAAGCTTACAAGAGACTATGGAAACTTTATTGTGAAGCCGGCTATATGGCCACGGCCGACCAGCCGGAAGTTGGCGGTCAGGGTTTTCCCGCGACTATCGCTGCTGCAGCGGCAAACATGTTTCTGGCCTGCAACCAGGCGTTTACCATGTACCCCGGTTTGACCCACGGTGGCAAGGTTGATGGAACAGTTCCTACCCCTAGATAATCCGCTGCGCGAAGTCGTATTGCAGAAAATGTATTCCGGCGAGTGGGCGGGCACAATGTGTCTGACGGAACCGGGCGCCGGTTCCGACGTCGGAGCTTTAAAGGCCACCGCCAAAAAGAATGCTGATGGTACTTATTCCATCGTCGGCACCAAGAGTTTCATCTCCGCCGGTGATCATGATCTGACCCCGAACATTATTCATCCTGTTCTGGCCAGAATCGAAGGCGATCCCAAAGGAACAAAGGGCGTTTCCATTTTCATGGTTCCCAAAATCAGATTCAATGAGAAGGGCGAACTCGGAGAACCCAACGATGTGCAGTGTGGTAACATCGAAAGCAAGATGGGTATTCACGGCAATGCCACCTGTACTCTGAATTTCGGTTCGGACAACAAATGCATCGGCTGGCTGATGGGCGAAGAACGTCAGGGTATGCCGATCATGTTCCACATGATGAACGAAGAACGTCAGGGCGTCGGTATGATGGGCGCGTCTCTATCCATGGCCGCCTATCTTCATGCTCTGGATTATGCCAAGCAGAGATTCCAGGGGCAGGACGTTATTGCCATGGCTATGAAGATTGAAGACTCGCCGCAAGTGACGATCATTAAGCATCCGGACGTTCGTAGAATGTTGCTGAAACAGAAATCAATTTCTGAAGGTCTGCGCATGTTGTGCCTGTTCTGCTACTTCTGCATGGATAATGAGATCAATGCGATGTGGCAATTAGCCATGGATCCGAATGTCGATAAAGAAGCAATGGAAAAAGAAAAAGAATACTGGACCGGCATGATTGAAGTGCTGACGCCTATTGTCAAATCCTATAGCACAGGTAGAGCCCAGGAAAGCATCGAACTGGCCGTGCAAACATACGGCGGTTACGGTTTCTGCCGTGAATATCCGGTTGAGCAGATGGTGAGAGATAACGTGATCAATATGATCTATGAAGGAACCAACGGTATTCAGGCTCTTGACTTGCTGGGACGCAAGCTGGGCATGAAGAAAGGCACTTATTTCATCAATCTGCTTAACTATACCGCAGACGCTATTAAAGAAGCCGAAGGACTTGATCTTCTCAAGGAAGAAGCCGCCGTTGTCAAAGACGCTTTGACGGCTGCCGGATTAACTGCAAAGGATTTCTCCAAGATGATCGGCACGACGCCTTACGTGCCGCTGATTGGTGCATGCGACTATCTGACCGCTCTGGGAGATGCCGTTGTCGGCTGGTTGCAACTGAGAATGGCCAATGTAGCCGCCAAGAAATATTTCGAAGCAACAGGCGATCAGGAGAAAAATTTCTACATGGGTAAGATCCGGAGCGCCAAATTCTTCATTAATCGTATCACCGGCCTTGCGCCTGGTCATCTGGAAAACTTAAAGAAGAATGAGCAGAGCTGCATGGATATTACCGATGAGCAGTTTTTTGGTGAATAAACAATCTTAAAACGATAAACTTTGAGCGGGGAGGTCTTAAGACCTCCCCGCTTTTTTAATGACACTCGCAGAGAGCAAGTGAAACGCAGCTCGATGCGTAAGTGGAATTATCTCCGAAGCGAAGCGTAGCGGGATTGTCCTCTTGATCTATTTTCTGATTTATGCCAAAAGGAATCATGCGCAGAAGAAAACAACAGGCTAATCTTCAGCCCATTGGTGAAGTCCTGTTTCCTCTTTTGAAAAAAAGAGGAATGGCATCGAAATTTGAAGAAAAAGTATTGCTGAAAATTTGGCCGAAAGCCGTTGGTTCACAAATAGCTTCCCAAACCAAACTGGATTCCTTTAAAAAAGGCACTTTATTTATCAGAGCGGTTTCATCGGTATGGGTTCAGCAGCTTCATTTCATGAAAGAAGAAATTATTAATAAATTAAATGAGCTATCCGATAAAATTGTCATAAAAGAAATACGTTTTCTGGCCGGACATACTCCGGCTCTGGGGAAAAACCAGGATAATCTTTTCATCTCAAAAAAAGCAGTTTTGAAAAAAAGAGATAAAGAAATGATTATCGAATGCACGGAGTCTTTAGCGGATCAGGAACTGGCCGATGTATTGAAGCGTGTCATGCAGTTGGAAATCAGCCGCCGTCGCCGGATGGAAAGTGAGAAAGTTCACTGAAGATACAGGACATATCTTTTGTATATTTTTTATCACGATCATAAATATAAAGCGGTGTTTCAACGTTTAATTCTTCACGTCCATCTTTTTTGCCTTCCACTAAAATAAATTCTGCGTCAGAAATAATATCTGAAAAAATAAGTTTCATTCTTTTGGGTTCAATGCCACTTGAGCGAAAAAGGTAAACAAGTTCCACCAATCTTTTGGCCGGATAAATAGTGAAAACGCTGCCCGCCGGTTTAAGTAAATATTTTGAAGCAGTTAAAAAATCTTTTAGTGAACCGCTTATTTCATGACGGGCAATGGCTTTTTCCGTCAGTGGATTTATTCTGCCGGAATTTAATTTCCTGTAGGGAGGATTAAAAATCGCTGCATCAAACGCATGTGCCTGAAAGATTTTTTTTGCTCGTCGAGCGTCTCCGGAAATTATTTCTATCCTGTTTCCGAGATTATTGAATTCAACATTTTTACGAGCCAGTCGAGCCAGAGTGTCCTGAATTTCAAGACCGACGATATTAATATTGGGATAGCGTTTTGCCAGAATTAAAGGAATAATGCCATTACCGCAACCGATATCGATAACGCAGTTAATAGTCTTAAAAGAAACAAAATGAGAAAGAAGAATAGCATCAAGAGAGAATCTATACCCTTTTTTAGCTTGAAAAATCCTCAGCCCGCTGTTTAGAATTTCATCAAGAGTTATTTCTTCTTCTTGCATCGTCATGTTATTAAAAATGATTAATCCAGTTTATGAGTGAAAATACCACTGCGCAATTTCGGTTCAAACCATGTTGATTTGGGAGGCATGATTTCTCCCGCGTCGGCCACTTTGATGATCTGTTCCATACTCGTCGGATAAAGAGAAAATGCCACGGCAAAGCCATCATGATTAACCAGTTTTTCGAGTTCATCCATTCCTCTGATTCCACCGATAAATTTGATACGGTTATTCACACGTGGATCCTCAATTCCGAGTACAGGATAAAGCAAGTGGTCTTGCAAGATCGCAACGTCCAAACTGGCTACCGGGTCGCTTGCATTATAAGCCCCTTCTTTAATAGTTATTTTGTACCACTCACCGTTTAGATACATACCGAAATCGTGAAGCTGTTTGGGAGATCTGTCACTGAAATTATTTGAAACTGTGAAATCGGAACTGATTTTTTCAATAAATTGTTCCGGCGTCAGACCGTTTAGGTCTTTCACGGCGCGATTGTAATCCATAATCTTCAGTTGCGTATGAGGGAAAAAAACTGCCAGCACCGATTCGTATTCGTTGGAAGAACTTTTTGATTGATCGTTAGCACGTCTGTTTCTGGCAATTGTTGCTGCTGCAGCTGCACGATGATGCCCGTCGGCAATATACAGCGCATCAAGTTCACTGAATTCTTTTTTGATTTCTTCAATTTGTTTTTTGTCGTTTACAATCCATACCGTGTGTGTAACGCCGTCTTCGGCGGTAAAGTCATATTCAGGGGTGCCGGCAGTGATCTGGGCGACAATTTTGTTTAAACCTTGTTTTTCGCGATAACTTATAAACACGGGTCCGGTTTGGGCATTGACTGTGTCCACATGTCTGATACGGTCTTCTTCTTTGTCTTTTCTGGTCAGCTCATGTTTTTTTATCTTTCCGGCATCATATTCAATTGCGCTCATCAAACCGACAATGCCGGTTTGGATCTGTGAACCCATCTGCTGTTTGTAAATATAAAAGCAGGGTGACTCATCCTGTGTCAGAATTCCTTTCACCCGCATGTCGATAAAATTACGCTTAGCAGTCTGATAAATGAGAGCATCGTCGCTTTTTGTTCCGTGGGGAACATCAATTTCCGATTTTTCGACGTGCATGAAACTCAAAGGATTACCGGCCACGGCTTTTTGGGCTTCTTCTTTCGTCATAACATCATAAGGCAGGGCTGCTACCTGAGAAACAAATTTTTGTTGGGGGCGTACTGCTTTAAAGGGTAAAACCAAAGCCATAATGAAAAACTCCTGCATAAAATTTCTTGCGAAATTGATAACATACTGACATAATCTAGACAACTAAAAAATCTTGAACATAGAGAAAAAACAATAATGAAAAACACACTTGTATTTATTCATGGGCTGGAAAGTACAGCACGGGGTGCCAAAGGACAATATTTTTTCAAACATTTCCCAAAAATGATTATAGAAGATTATACGGGAGATTTGGAAGCGCGTATGTCCAGGCTCAACGAAATCCTTGCCGGTAAAAATAATTTAATCATAGTGGGATCAAGCTTTGGAGGCCTGATGGCTGTTCAATATGCCATAGAAAATGAAAACAGGATAAAGAAATTGATTTTATTGGCGCCAGCCTTAAATCTTGCAGAATTTAGACCAAAATCCGGTTTACAATTAAGAATTCCTGTAATTATTTATCACGGCACAAACGATGACGTGGTTAATCCGCAAACTGTAAAAAGTATTGCCATGAAATATTTCGTTCATCTCGAACATCAATTTGTTGATGATGATCATCCTCTCCATAAGACGTTTCCCCGTTTGGATTGGAAGAAACTGCTTCTGATAGATTAACGATGTCACAAAGCACGCAATTTTCTCAAATCCCTCGTTGCTCCTACCAATTATGTTGGCGGGATAGTTCGACTTTCAAATTTCACTATACTTCGTTCGTGAAGTTTGAGTCTCACTACTTTGCTCCCGGGATAATTTCCAATCGCGATTAGTCAGGATTGGATAATTCGGCTAACTCTTCAATCTTCATCCTGATTTGTCGGGACTCGATCTTAGAGAGTTTCTTTACGACCAGTGCTTCTTATAGTCAGCGAGTCTCTTTAAATTACCTTGACAATATTTTATTGATATTTTAATCTTTTTCAAAAATTTAGTGGATTATAAAACATGTATTCCAAGAAAATAGTCATTCGCTATACTCCTGAAATTGTTCAACAACCTGTAATTTACCAGCTGGTTAAACAATATAATCTTGTGTTTAATATTTTAAAGGCAAGAATTTTCCCCCGGCGCGAAGGAGTGATTGTTCTGGAATTGAGTGGTTCTAAAGAAAATTTTGATCACGGGATCCGTTTTCTGAAGGAAATGGGTCTTAAAGTTGAGCCGCTATCTAAAAGCGTAAGCCAGAACACTGATCAATGTGTTCATTGCGGGGCATGCACTGCTTTTTGTCCCACGGGCGCCCTATCTTTTGAAATGGAATCACAAAAAGTTATATTTGATCCGGAAAAATGCAATGGTTGTGAACTTTGTGTTTCTGCCTGTCCTGTCCGTGCGATGGAAATAAACTTATTATGATGTTGATTTTAAAATATTATATTTTGGGGTAATTTACCAAGAAAGAAAATTAGTTATTTCTTTTTAAATTCTTTATCCAATTGCTTATCGGAAGAATCGAGCAATTTATCCACCTCTTTAGGAGCCGTCTTGCTTTTCCTGTAAAGGTCCTTCATGTCCTTAATCATATGACTCATTTTAAACTTGATATCATCAATGACCGATTGCGTCATTTTAGTTGATTCCTTTGGTTCTCCATTCAATGTGTCCTTGCCTTTAAAGGAATTAATGCCGAAAAGTATCATTAGGATAACTAAAATGATCAAAACAAATTTAACCAGATTTTTGAAAGTGAAATGAAGGAACAATATTATAATTAAAGCAACACTCAAACCAGCTATCGCTGGATGCGCTGATATAAAATCGATGATTGCATCCATTATAATATTTCCTTTGGGAGGAATTGTTCTTATTATATCATGAAGATTTATAATTTTACAGTCTAAATTAACGCATATGATTATGACCTGACAAAATTATGATGATTCAGACTGCTTCGCGCATGTATTGAAAATTCTTAATTTATTCATGGCTTAAAAAATACGGGAATGCTTTTTGAATTTATGGTATTAACAGAACCATAATTATAATGATTGTTTAAAAAATATTTATGAATAATGAACAATTAGAGATTTTAAATCAATTGGAAGTTAGGCTCGGATATAGTTTCCGAAATATAAATCTACTTTCTACTGCCCTTACGCATCGTTCTTATGTCAATGAAAATCAGCAACTTCCAGTTATGGATAATGAAAGAATGGAATTTTTGGGAGATAGTATTCTAGGCGCCTGTGTAAGCGACTTGTTAATCAAGAAATATGTGTCTTCATCGGAAGGCGATCTGACAAAAATTCGGGCTGCCATTGTCGGTGAAGAAAATCTTGCTCAACTGGCGCGCTGTCTACAAATTGGTGATTGCCTTTTAATAGGCCGAGGCGAGGAAAATGCGGGAAGCCGCGCGAAAGAATCCTTTCTGGCAGACGCTTTCGAAGCTGTTGTTGCCGCAATTTATCTTGATTCGGATTTTAAAAATGTGAAGGATGTCATTAAGAAAATCATTGAACCGCTTTTGAAAGATGATCCCATGCCTTCCGGATATTTTGATTATAAAACCGCTTTGCAGGAACTTTGTCAGAAAAAATATAAAAGCGTTCCGATTTATGTAGTCGTTGATTCAAAAGGTCCGGAACACGCCAAAATATTCGAAGTCCGGGTTGTTATCGTGAATAGATTGACAGAATATGGCAGCGGCAAAAGCAAAAAAGAAGCCGAAAAACAGGCGGCACAAAAAGCCTGGGAAATACTGCAAAATGAAGAAGACTAAAGATGCATGTGAAGAAAACGGCCGTCCCCTGGTTATTCCTTTATTTATCATGAACAGTGGTTGTTCGCACCGTTGTGTCTTTTGCAATCAAAAAATATCTGCCGGAAATATCCCTCCCCAAATCACTAAGGAATATTTTGATGTGGAAGTGAATTCATATCTGACGTGGAATAAAAATAAATCCAGGGATGTGGAAATCGCATTTTATGGTGGAAGTTTTACCGGAGCTGATCCCGCTTATCAGGAGGAGCTTCTTTTTTGGTCAAATTCTTTTATACAAAAGGGTCTGGTCAAATCCATCAGAATTTCAACAAGACCGGATTTGATTGCAGAAGACAATATGGCATTGCTAAAAAAATACAAGGTTTCCACCGTGGAAATCGGCGCTCAGTCCTTTGTGGATGAAGTACTGTGGTTTGCTCAAAGAGGGCATGATTCCTCTTCCATCGTGAATGCTATAACCCTATTGAAAAAACATGGCTTCCGAACAGGGCTGCACCTGATGGTCGGTTTGCCCAAAGACACAAAGGAAGGGTTTATGTATTCCATCGATAAAACAAAAGAATTGAAGCCCGACACTATCAGAATTCATCCGACACTTGTTTTTAAAGATACAGCTTTAGCGGAAGAATTCAGGGCAGGAAGGTATAAACCTCTGGCGCTTGCTGAAGCCATCGGATTGTGTGTTCTTGCCTGGGAAAAGTTATCAAAGTCCGGCACACGATTAATCAGGATGGGTATACATATAACACCGGAGATGGAAAAAGAAGCGTCCATCCTCGCAGGGCCTATTCACCCGTCATTCGGGAGTTTGGTCATTTCCTCTGTTTTTTATAATCATATCATACATACCCTGAAGAATATTTCTCCTGAGTCAAAGGAGATTCATTTTATATTATCAAAGCGGGATGTCTCCCATTTCCGCGGTTTAAACAATGTCAATATCAGCGCTATAAAAAAACTTTACCCGCGTGCTAATTTAATTGTAAAATCTAAAAACGAACAGCCGCGCGGTCATATTTTCGTGTCTGCGGATTCGGGCGAATCTTTTCACATCAGGATTCCGGGCATTATATAATCCGAAGGGGATAAATGTTTAAATCAGGATTCATAGGCATCATTGGCCGTCCGAATACGGGTAAATCAACGCTTTTCAATACTATTATCGGTGATAAAATATCCATTATCACCGACAAACCACAAACGACCAGAAATAAAATAACCGGCATTAAAAATTATCCGGACGCCCAGCTCATCTTTCTCGATACTCCCGGAATGCACAAACCCAAAACGCCTTTAAATAAGGCCATGGTCCAGACAGCCCGGGATACAATCGGCAGTGTTGACGTTCTTTTGCTGCTCGTTGAAGCCGATAGCGATGTGCATCCTCACGATTTATTTTTGACGGAATCGTTGGCTCAAATTACCGTGCCGGTTGTTCTTGTTATCAATAAAATTGATCTCATCGAAAAAAAATATTTATTGCCGCTGATAGATAAATTTCGCGTCCTTTATGATTTTAGAGAAATATTTCCCATCTCGGCCTTAAAAGGTGAAGGTGTCCCAGATTTATTATGTGCCGTTAAGGAAATAATTCCGGAAGGTCCGAAATATTATGCGGATGATATTCAAACCGACGCCACGGAAAGATTCATCGCCGCCGAATTTATCCGGGAAAAAATAACGCTTTTTACCAAACAGGAAGTTCCTTATTCGACTGCTGTGCAGATTGATTTATTCAAAGAAGATGAAGAAAAAAATCTTATTCGTATTAGCGCTACAATCAACGTGGAGAAAGAATCGCAGAAAGCCATTATGATTGGTCAGAAAGGGTCTATGCTCAAGAAAATAGGTTCAGAAGCCAGGCAGGAAATGGAAAAACTATTTGGTGCCCGGGTATTTTTGGAATTATTTGTCAAGGTGCGAAAAGAATGGACCACCTCCGATAACATGCTGCGGGAATTCGGCATATTGAAAAATTGAGGATTCAATGCCAGCAAAACCAGTCATAGCCATTGTCGGTCGTCCCAATGTCGGAAAATCTACGCTTTTCAATCGAATTGCCGGGAAGCAAAAAGCCATCGTGATTGATGAGCCGGGCGCCACCCGCGACCGTAATTATATGGATTGCGTTTATGACGACAAGGCTTTTACCTTGATTGACACGGGCGGTTTTGAGCCGGCATCGGAAGAAAGAATTCTTGTTCAAATGCGCGAGCAAAGCAACCTGGCTATTGAAGAAGCGGATGTTATTATTTTTCTAATGGACGGAAAAGAAGGACTGGTCCATTCGGATCTGGAAATTGCCAGACATTTGAGAAGCAAAAATAAAAAAATATTCTATGTCGCCAATAAAGTGGACGGAGACCGTCACAAAGACATGTTGGCCGATTTTTACCGGTTGGGAATCGATGAAATACATCCTATTTCTGCCCAACACGGACTGGGTGTCGACGAACTTCTAAACGTCATCGTTTGCGAATTTCCGGATGCGCTCAAAGATAAGCACGAAGAAGAAACGCAGATCAAGGTTGCTATTGTCGGCAAACCCAACGTTGGCAAATCATCACTGGTCAATAAGATCCTCGGAAAGGAAAGAAGCATTGCCAACCCCACTCCGGGGACAACACGTGACGCCATCGATTCAACGGTAAAAGTTCGCGGGAAAAATTATCTGCTCATTGATACGGCGGGAATCCGCAGGAAAAGCAAAATAAGACAAACTCTGGAAAAATACAGCGTTGTTCAGGCACTGAAATCAATCAA
>ENA-ORXD01001947-ORXD01001947.1-sediment-metagenome-genome-assembly--contig:-NODE-1947-length-15053-cov-4.322716_pt1 | contig 15053 bp, 14 predicted proteins | sample MGYA00237862_ERZ511471 | MGnify/ENA metagenome assembly ERZ511471 | reverse complement strand
TTCGAGAACTTGTTTTCCTTCATAGATCGCTTTTGCAAATACTTTAAGCTTGAAAAATGGGTCATTTTCGAGTTTTTCTTCGAAACGTCCCCCTCTGCCAAACAAACCAAACACAATATCCATGATAAACACGTGAACCCATGTATCAATCGCGATCAGACTACGCAAAGGTACCTGATACACCAGATCGCCATTTTCATGCGCCATATAGGTAGGCACATGATAATATCCAGCTTCACGAGAAAGCAAATCGATCACCAGTAAAGCCAGGCCGGGATGACCGGCGAGAAAACCGGCCAGGTTGTCTTTCCTGATTGCCATGATTTCGGAATCGGTTACCGCCCTGGCCGAAACCGGAAAAGGCCTGGCAAAGTATAAATTGATCAAACCGAACATTTCACCGGATGAAAATACCGCGGTGATGAATTCTTTTCCCGAAGGAGTAGTCCGGGTTACCTTTACCAGTCCATCCCGTATCCAGTATACCCATTCACCGGTATCGCCCTGCTTGAAAATCAGTTCACCGGCTTTGAAGCCAAGAATTACCGAGTTGGCAATCAAGCTGCGCAGTTCGCGTGTTTTTTCATCAGGCATAGGTCGAACCGTAAAGCCTCATTTTATTAAATTTATATATCAAAAGCGATTCCAGCCATAATTATATGATAATTATCATAGTATAACTTTGGCCTCGGCAATACAATACCCCTTAAACACCGCTGTTGAAATATTACTCGAAGGAGGTGGTAATGTATGAGAGGTAAACTGGCATTTTCCATCACCGCCTGCCTCCTGCTCGGGCTGGTTTTCATCGGTTCTCTGCCCGGCAGCCAGGCAACCGCCCAGAATGAAAGCGAATGTATAACCTGCCACCGGGATGAAAGCCCCGGCATTGTCGACCAGTGGCTTTCATCGGCAATGAGCGGAGCCGGGCTGGACTGCGCTACCTGCCACGGCGCCAACCACATGGATGAAAACGACGTGGACGAAGCGCTGATACCCACCCCCGATACCTGCGCGCCGTGCCACAACGCGCAGGTAACCCAGTACCGCGAGGGCAAACACGCCTTAGCCTGGGCAGCCATGGAAGCCATGCCGGCATGGTCACACCTGCCGGTGCCGGTACAATCAACAGATACCTACAAAAGCTGCTCCGGCTGTCATAAAATCGGAGAAAAACCGGCAGAAGTAGTCGAAGCTCAGGACCTTCCCTACGGAACTGCTGCCTGCAATTCCTGCCACACCCGCCATGCTTTCTCCAAAGAGGAGGCTCTCGAACCCGAGGCCTGCCTGCCCTGCCACCAGGGTTTCGACCACCCGCAGTGGGAGATGTGGTCCACTTCCAAGCACGGCGTTATTTATGAGATCGATGGCGGCGGCGATAGAGCGCCCAAATGCCAGGACTGCCATCTGGTAGGCGGCACCCATACCAACATAACCCCCTGGGGCTTTTTAGGCCTCAGGCTGCCGGAGGAAGACGAGGAGTGGATGGCAGACCGGGCGGTTATCCTGCAGGGGCTGGGAGTGCTGGATGACAACGGCGACCCCACCGCCAGGCTGGATGTCGTATCCGGCGCCAAGGTAGCCCGGCTGACGGCTGAAGAGTTCGACACGCTGCGCGCCGGTATCGTAGCTGTTTGCGAGCAGTGTCATTCGGCAGACTATGTCGCCGGCCAGATGCAGGCTTCCGACCAGATCCTCAAGGAAGCCGACGACCTCATGGCCGAAGCCATCCTGATTATCAAAGAACTGTACAACGACGGCATCCTGGAACTGCCGGAGGGCTACGAATTCGGCCCTGACCTGCTGCAGTTTTTCTCCACCGGCTCAGCAATCGAGCAGGAACTGTTCAAGATGTTTTTGGAATACCGCAACCGCACCTTCATGGGGGCCTTCCATAACAACCCGGACTACATGTGGTGGTATGGTTATGCCCCGATGCAGGAGTCGCTGCAAAACATCAAGGATGAAGCAGTGGCCTTGAGATCGGACGGCGGCCAGGTCGGCCCGCAGGGACCGCCCGGACCCGAAGGCCCGCAAGGGCCTGCAGGGGAAGCTGCACCCATGTGGATAATATGGGCCGTAGTCGCTGCTGCAGCCATAGCCCTGCTGGTTAGCCTGTATGTACTCATGATGCGCCGCAAGAGTTAACTGTTAATAAAATACTCTGTCTCTGGAACGGGTGGCTCCTCGCCACCCGTTTCTTTTATGCCAGTTTTTGAAAATGCCGCCGTCGATGCCGCACTTTCAAAGAAAATTTTTCAAACGGCCATCAAATCTTGCATAATACCCGCTTAATCGCTAGAATTGCCCTGCTTAGAACATTGGCTATGAAACCAATCACGATCAATGTCTTCCGATTGACATATACCATCGACTTCCCGGTTATACTGCTGTTTGCCGCCGTGAGCCTGGATATAATATCTACGACTCTTTTCATCGGCCTGGGTGCCGGAGTCGAGAAAAACCCTGTCCTGGGAAAACTAATCGATATGTCGATATGGTTTGTCCCTGTTTACTTGTTTGCAACGGATGCGATTTTCATCCCGTTTTTATCCGATATTCTCAGGAAGGCTTTCAGCTTCACCTTTACGCTCATCAGCATCATACTGGCAGTCAACAATTTTTCCTTGATATTGTTCGATTCTGCATTTTTAATAGATACCATCGGCTTCAATGGTATTGTAATTGTACTTGTTCTGTCCGGCATTGCCGTCTTTGTTTATTTATTGAAACAGGCAAAACTGAGCAAGAAAGAATGTCTGCTCACCTGTGTCAAATTCATCCTTTTCATTTTGTTTATCGTTTCCATCCATTTCATGTTCTGGGTAATAACCTGGCTAGCAGCGATGAGATGAGCGGTCATCGCGAAGCCGCCCACAACCCACATGTGTTATCGCGAGTCGAATGCCCCGTCATCCATCTGTCATCGCGAGAGTTGCGCAAGCAACTCGTGGCGATCCCATACAAGCCTAAGAAACTCACGGTGATTTCCGAGACTGCCGCACCTGCTTCGCAGGCTCGCAGTGATGGGGGGTGTAGTATCTCTCCGCAGGCTCGCAGTCACGAGTTGGGCTGTTATCAGAAGCATGGTAAACACAGCGCGGCGGATTCACGCCACAAGACTGTTAATAAGAAGACTGCGGCAGTTCGCCGCCCTGGGCAACGATAAACGTGCAGTTGTTGACGATGAAAAATTTATCCCACGTCCAGTCGGTAACCTGGCCAACGATATCAACCACAAATCCCGGCCCTACATCGTCCAGGTTGCGGGTATATTCGGGTAAGAACCGTACCGGCCCGCTCTCCAGGTAATGCGGGCCCTTGGTCCCGGCTGAAGTGGTCCGCAGGCTGACTACTTTTTCAGCCGGAACGGAAACAAAAAGATAATACCTGTCACCGTATTTGGCTGCTGCGGCCTCGGGGTCCGTGCGCAGTTCCTGTATCAGCTTGTTTAAATCCAAGGCCGGGGGCATCTCCCGGAAAACCGGTAACGGGCTGGGATTGTTGCACCCGCTGAGCCCGGTAACGGCAAATATCACACCCAGGCTCAATACCAGCAGTATGCGGCATGAAGACGAAAGCCACGGTATTTTCATATAAATTATTCCCAACCTGCCCGCCCTGTAATTATTCCATGCCGTAAGACCGTTTTTAGCGGATAAATATAACACGCCCGGGTCTGGTATTACAACACGCTTAAACCCGGGCCCCTTCGAACGTAACCGTGTATTTCAGTTCCTGCTGAGCAAACCAATCAAGCGTCCTACCGCCAACCCGCTTGCCTGCTCCGGAACAAGCCTGATATCCCGGCCTGCAAAGTAAAGCACCAGCCGTTACCATAATCCTGGCATGGCTGGTGCTTTGGGGGGGGTAGTACTTATTATGCTGCCGGCACTAAGCCTTTATTCGAGTTCGAAGCTGGCAAGGTTACCCAACCCGAACAGTTCATCGGATGGCACCTTGTCAAGTTCGGTCAGCACGAAGGCAGAAACCTGGACGTATTCCTCGTCAGATATACTGCCGGGGAAACTGTTGGGCATGTAAAACTTGACGAAGTCGAAGAAGCCCTTGGCTGTTTTATATACCGTGTAGTTGTAGCCGGCGAATTCTTCTTCACCACCCGCATCCCAGCTTTCGTGGCAGTAATCCACATCGCACTGGGTGGAGTAGACCTGCCCGCCCAGCGCTGCCAGCGCTCCGGCTGTCTGGGTCGGCGCAGGAGTGGTTGGCGTGGCTGTAGCCGTAACGGTAACGGTCTGGGTCGTGGTGGCAGTGGTGGTAGCGGTAACCGTAACGTTGGACCCGGGAGTGGTAACCGTGACTGTTTCGGTTGCCGGTTCCTGGGCGCAGGATGCCAGTAGAGCGCCGAAAAGGAACAGCACCACAATGGTCATAACAGTCGTTTTTTTCATAAATTTCCTCCTTTGGAAACTATGCCTGTCGAAACGTTGTGATATTATCACTTTCAACCGATAAAATAGTCATATAATCCAGGGGAAATTAATTACAAAATTATGACATTTTTAAATCGGGCTTCGATTCGTTATCAATATTTCGACTTTGTTATTGACATCCAGTCGTACTGGTAGTAGATTGTTTGACACCGGTTTTATCTCCCTGTCCGGAAGGTTTCACCGGGCATACAGGAATTCCAGAACATTTGGAAGGAGGCAAATATGTGGGGTTGGTACGAAGGCATGGGCTGGTGGATGACATTCGGCGGGATAATATCTATCCTCTTTTTCGGCGCTATTATCGCTCTGATCGTATGGGGAGTAAGGAAATTCTCCGACGGCGGCACTAATCCCGCCAAGGGCAGCCCTCTGGATATTGCCAGAGAACGATATGCAAAAGGCGAGATAGCAAAAGAAGAGTTCGAGCAAATAAAGAAAGATTTGTCCTGATTTCGCAACCGCTGCCGCTTAAGTTTATCATAGCGAACTCCACGCACAGGTCGCCGCAAACACCGCGCATAGGCTGTTACCAGGCGGGCATAACCCCCTCCGAGTGTCACCGCAAGAAGGGCGTTAGCCCATCTATGCGTCATCGCGAGTAGGGCGAAGCCCGGCGTGGCGATCTCAGGGCGTTTCCCTGTATAAACCTGTATCGGATATTTCTTGCAAGTTGCTGCTCATGCGGGAGCAAATTCCCAAAAGTTAATCATGCATGGCAGAGTGGCAGTTATCGCAATAGTCATGGTCCGCGATAGGAACTTGTACAAAACGCGCATCGTTACCGGAATCTCCATGGCAGTTTTGGCAAGTAAGCTCATCAGGAGCGTCGTCTGAATCATGATGAATAAAATTGATATTCTGGTCGGTAATGCGCAAGGGAATTTCTGCATGGCAATCAACACAATCGGAAAAAGGAATTGCCTCGGAATGACACGTGCTGCATGTCAGGCTGTCGCCAATGGCGGCATGTACCCTTTGTACTCCCACAAACTGGTGGAGGGGTACTCCATCCGGGGGAGGTGGTGTGTTTCCAACCGCAAAATATAACAGCACTCCCAGTACAGACGCCGTAACCATTGTAATGGAAAAGGCTTTAACCCTTGAACTTATATGTGGCAATTCGAAACCTCCTGATAGAATTGGCAATCCCGGCAATCTTCAACCTAATAAACTCCGGGCGGCGGCAAATCGCCGCCTTTGGCAATAGCAAAAGTACAATCAACGATAAACAGGTCTTTTTGAACCCAGCCTCTCACGGTTCCGTAAACATCCACGATAAAATCCGGGCCGAGTTTATCGAGGTCATATAAATACTTGGGTTTGAATACCACCTCGCCACTGGCCGCATGAGGCAGAGCACCCAGCTGGTATTCCGCCGGCGTCAACAGCGGGCTGATAATCTTGTCTATGTGAACGGATGGAAAGATGAAAGTTGCATCTTCGTATTTGCCGGCTGCGGCAACAGGGTCGCTGGCGTAATCTTCCAGCAAATCATTAAGGTTGACCACTTCCGGAGCATTGTCAAAAACCGGTATCGGATAATTATTTACACTGCAGGACGCCAGCCCGGCGACAAGTGAAAGTAACACAACAAGAGACAGGGCGGTCGTATTTCGTGAAGCCTTTTTTATCATTTTCCCATCCTCCGAGCTGCAGCAATACTGACTGTTTTTCCGGGTATCCGATTGCCCGACAGCACGGCATTACAAATAATGATTCTTAAACTACAGCTATATATGGTCGTTTACGAATATACTACCACATATAATATATTTATGCTACTATGTAGTACTAGTTAAAAGAAACAACAAGGTTAAGGTTCGATAAAATGAAATCCACCGAGTTTTCGCTGATAAGGCATTACCTGGGCAAAACCCAGGAACACATTGCAAGGGCTTTGTGTGTTTCTACAAAAACAATACAAGCTTATGAAGAGGGTAGAAGGGCCATAACTCCCAACTCCGAAAAACAGATGTACTTGCTGATGGCCCTCAAATACCGTGCCGGTCAGCCAAACCGGAAACAATGCTGGGAGATCAAGAACTGCCCCGAAGAATGGCGCACCGTTTGTACTGCCTGGGAATACCAGGCCGGGGACTTATGCTGGTTTATCAACGGCACGCGCTGCGGAGGAAATCTCAAAACCACCTGGAAGGATAAAATCCACCACTGTAGAAAATGCGAGGTGTTCGGCAGCATCATTCCTTCGCTGATTCCCGGAGCCGAGTAACCGCCGGCGAATTGCCTGGCGATCAGCTTTAATATTGCCCGTGACATGGCGATTAACAAAGCCGTTGTTCCGTTTTCCGCCTGTATTGAGATATACTTAAACCGAACAATTATGAACATCATATTTTACATAATACTATCAGCCATTGTGCTGGAATATATCATCAATGCGGTTGCCAGCCTGCTTAACCTGAAAAATCTCGGCGGGAACCTGCCTTCCGGCCTCGAAGACATCTGTGCTGAGCAAGAATACCAAAAAACTCAGCGCTACACCCGTACCCGAACCCTTTTTGAACTGGCAACCGGCACATTTACCCTTATCCTCCTGCTGGTATTCTGGCTTGCCGGCGGGTTCAATCTTCTGGACCAGGCGGTTCGCTCCTGGGGTTTTTCGGCTGTCATCAGCGGTTTGCTGTATACCGGCATCCTGGCCGGAGCCTACAGTCTGCTGACCCTGCCGTTCAGCATTTATGCCACTTTCGTAATCGAAGAGCGCTTCGGCTTCAACCGCACCACTCCCGTAACATTTGTTTCGGACCTGGTTAAAAGCCTCGGCCTGGCGGTGCTGTTCGGCGCCCCCCTGCTTGCCGGCTTGCTTACCGTATTCGAATACGGCGGCACCTGGGCATGGCTTTACTGCTGGGCGGGGATAACCGCCGCAACCCTGTTCATGCAGTACATTTCTCCTGCCTGGATAATGCCCCTTTTCAACAAGTTTACCCCGCTGGAAGAAGGCCCCCTCAGGCAAGCTATCTTCGAATATGCCCGCAGTGTCGATTTTCCGCTGAAAAACGTTTTCGTAATGGATGGCTCCCGGCGCTCGGCCAAAACCAATGCCTTCTTTACCGGCTTCGGCCGCAACAAGCGTATCGCCCTGTTCGATACCCTCATCTCGAAACATACCACCGATGAACTGGTAGCTGTGCTGGCTCATGAGATCGGCCACTACAAGAAGAAGCACATCCTCCAGGGTACCGTTCTTTCCATACTGCACACCGGAATCCTGCTCCTGCTGCTTTCGTTTTTCATATCCAGCCCACCCCTGCACGATGCCTTCTTCATGCAGGACCTGTCCGTTTATACCGGCATTATCTTCTTCGGCCTGCTGTATACCCCGATTGAAATGGTGCTGTCGATAGCGATCCAGGCTTTTTCGCGCAAAAACGAATACGAGGCCGACCGCTTCGCCGCCGAAACTACCACCCGCCCGAGGGTTCTCTCGTCAGCGCTAAGAAAACTGGCCGCGGCCAATCTTTCCAACCTTACACCCCATCCCTTTTACGTATTCCTGAACTATTCCCACCCGCCCCTGAAACAGCGTATAGAAGCTGTCGAACAAACCGAACTCTCACAACGATAGGCGTTCCTATACACTCTGATCATAGATTGCCACAGGCGCGTTCGCGCCTTCGCAATGACCATGTGCAGGGTCATTGTTAACCACCATCTATCCGGCACCGCGAGTAGGGCGTCTGCCTATCCAATGTCATCGCGAGGGCGTCAGCCTATCCATTGTCATCGCGAGGAGGGCGAAGCCCGACGTGGCGATCTCCTGCAAGTTGACTAGCTCGAACCCACACCTATCTCCGAGACTGCCACGCCTTCTGCGAAGGCTCGCAGTGTCGGTAAAGGTAGTATTTCTTCCCCGAAGTACTATAAATTTTAAAAATAAAAAGTTTTCTTAGTACTTTCGAGGGATTTCGGTGCCATGAAACGACTATAATAATACAAGCATATAGGACTATAGTAATACCCATATAAGGAGTGAGTGCTGTGGGAACGTTAAAATCTCTCTTCAGGAACCCGTCAAAAGCTTTAAAGCAAGTCTTTTCGGTGCTGGTAGCACTTTCCATCCTCCAAACCTTTTTGCCTTATAATCCCGTACCGGTATCGGCCGCTTCACTTGGCTACGACCCGGACAGGTACCCTGCAAGCGGCTACCAGGAAGTTCCCGTCGGGGGCAGTGTCACCTTTCAACTGACTCTTACCGGTGGGGACGGCACATATTCCAAAGAGGTAATCGGCATCGGCGGCCCCCTGCTGCAGGACAGCTGGGTGAGCCCTGATTCGGTCACCATCTCGGGAGGAAGTGTTACATTTGACATAACCATCACCATACCCACAGATACACCCCCGAATGACTACAAAGCCAAGCTTAAATTCCGCAACGGCACAACCGCCGAAGGCAGCGGCTGCGATCTTTATATAAGAGTAGTCGGCCTGGCCGCCGCAAGCCTCGACCTGACGCCGCCATCGGCTACCAATCCGATAGGCACCAATCATACCCTGACCGCCACGGTAGAAGATGCATACGGTAACCCGGTTGCCGGGCAGGCGGTCAGCTGGAATATCGACAGCGGCCCGGGTTCGTTTGTCTCGACCCAGACCACCACCGATTCCAACGGCCAGGCGACAGCGGTCATCACCTCCGCCGTGGTGGGCACCACCACCGTCAGCGCCAGTGCCGGAACCGGCATCAGCGATACCGCCACCAAGACGTGGCTAGGCCAGGATGAGCCCCCGCAGGCTTCGAACATCAACCTTACACCGCCTTCAGCCACCAACCAGGTGAATACCGAACATCAACTCACCGCTACGGTTACCGACCAGTACGGCGACCCGTTCCCCGGCGCCCAGGTAACCTGGACGATCGAGAGCGGGCCCGGCTCTTTCATTGCTTATCTTACGCTTTCGACTACCAATGCGTCCGGGCTGGCAACAGCCGTGATAACTTCGGCGGAAATTGGCACGACTACAGTCAAAGCCAGCATTTCAGATTCCATCTACGATACCGCTACCAAGACCTGGATAGACGAATCCGCCGCTTCGCTGGTGCTGACTCCGGAAAGCGCTACCAACCCGGCAGGCACCGTGCATGAGCTTACCGCCACGGTACGTGATATTTCCGGCAACCCGGTTGTCGGCCAGGCGGTAACCTGGTCCTTTGCCGGCGGCCCCGGCTCGTTTATATCCACCGAGGCCATTACCGATGGCAGCGGCCAGGCGCATGCATTCATTACTTCCACCGTCCCGGGCACTTCGACAGTCAATGTCAGCATACCGGGCGGGCTCAGTGATTCCGCCACAAAGACCTGGGTTGCCGGCGCACCTGCCTCCATCGTTTTGACGCCGCCTTCGGCTGTCAACCCGGTCAACACCACTCACGAACTCACCGCCACGGTCACCGATGAGTTCGGCAACCCGGTTCCGGGTGCAACCGTTACCTGGACGATCGAGAGCGGTCCCGGTTCTTTCGTAAGTTTCTCCAGCCAGACCGGTGCTGACGGCATCGCAGTTGCCGTGATAACCTCCGCCGATGCCGGTGAAACCGTCGTCAGAGCCAGCGTTTCCGCCACGGTTACGGCCACCGCAGCCAAGACCTGGGTATCGACCACCCGGCTGTTCAGGGTGGATTTCCTGGGCCTGATAACAGCCGTACCCATGGCTGAAGACGGCAGCCTGCTGGAAGACATGGAAGCTCCCAGCGCCGACGGACGCAGTACGCTTTATATCCCCCAGGGGACGATATGCACCGACGGGAGCGGCAATATTGTAGACCTGGTTGTGCTCACGCCGGCGGGTGAACTCGACCTGGAGAGCGGCGAAATATCCATCGTGGCCTACCTGGTGGAACCGGCCGACGTCATCTTCAGCCAGACAGTCGAACTGGTAATCACCTATTCGCCGGATGAGCTTCCCCTCGATACCGCCGCTATCAGCATGCAGCACTACAACATTGAAATCGGCTGGATTGAACTCGATACCGAACCCAACGTGGTTGCCGGAGTAGGCGATTTCTCCGGCGAGGTAGAAAACCCGGGTGTCTACGCTTTGCTGGCAGTGGTAAGGGCGCCCGTTCCGCCTCAGTCGGATCTTTTATTCGGCTTTATAGACCTGGAAAGGAAGATCCATAAGTTCTGGTCTCCATTCGTGTTCTATGTAACCATAGGTGAAGACGTCACAGCCAGAGCCCACATTATCAACCGGGGCAACGCAGAGGGAACAATCGATGTCAGCCTGTTCCTGGACGGCGAACTGGTAGAAACCCAGACGGTTGCCATCGGCCCCAGCCAGAGCCGGACCGTCTATTTCAACATCTTTGGCAACCAGGTCGGCCATTACACCATAGAAATCAACGACCAGGCACTGGATTTTAATACCAGTATATGGATAAACTGGTGGTTGATCATTGCGCTTGCCCTGGCAATTGTCCTGATAACAACCCTGGGAGTTTATATCGTCAGGAAGAAGCCGAAGCATTAAAACGCCCGGCAGCCATAAACCGGGCTCCGGTTCAACGGCATCAGACCTGAACCGGAGCCCGGCATTGAAGTGCTGGTCGAAGGCGTTGTTTTGAGTTAATATCCTCCGGAGGGATACATGAAGAAAATGAACTGGAAGGTAGTTATAGCTTTTAGCCTGGTGTTTATCATCGTCGTGGCCCTGGTCGCTTATGGCTTGTGGCTGCCGACATCCATTGATTTCTTATCTAAATATTAAATATTGGCTGTTTATTGATAGAGGGCTGCTGCTTTTATGCTGTAATAATTGGCCCTCTATCTGTTTTAAAACCCCGTAACACAATCCAGCATAGAGGCTACCACACTCGCTTCGTTCGTTCGTAATGATGGTTCAGAGAGTCATCGCGCATCACCACACGCATGTCATCGCCAGGAGGCCGTAAGGCCGACGTGGCGATCTCTGAGACTGCCACGCCTTCTGCGAAGGCTCGCAGTGACGAAATGAGAGGTCATCGCGAGGAGGGCGCCAGCATTCATAACGTCATCGCGAGGAGGGCTTTAGCCCGACGTGGCGATCTCAAACACGTAACGATTAAGGAGACTGCCACAGGCGCTTACGCGCCCTTCGCAGTGACTTTTCGGATGGTGTAGCGAGACTGCCACGCCTTCTTCGAAGGCTCGCAGTGACGAGGTGTAGGGTCATCGCGAGGAGGGCGACAGCATTCATAACGTCATCGCGAGGAGGCCGTAAGGCCGACGTGGCGATCTCTAATAATATGTGCCAGGGACATGACAGAACCCCCAGCTTGTCATAACCACGATAACAACACTGCCATCAATTAGTCACCTGGAGCTACCGCTTCTTTGTCAGCAGCCTGACAGAATTTTCATCAGTTAATCATGCATGGCATTGTGGCAGTTATCGCAATAATTATGGTCTGCGACGGGAACCTGGACGTAACGCGCATCATTGCCGGAATCACCATGACAGCTTTGGCAGGTAAGTTCATCCGGGGCGTCGCCTGAATCATGATGAACAAAGTTGATATTCTGGTCGGTAATACGCAAGGGAATTTCTGAATGGCAATCGACGCAGTCGGAAAAAGGAATGGGTTCGGAATGACACGTACTGCATGTCAGGCTGTCGCCGATTGCGGCATGAACTCTTTGTACGCCCAAAAGCTGGTGGAGAGGTACTCCATCTGACGATGGCGGTGTGTTTCCGACTGCAAAATATAAAAGCACACCTAACAACGATGCCGAAACCAGTGTAACAAAAAGAGCTTTAATCCTTGTATTGAGGTGTAACAAATCGAAACCTCCTGAAAGATTTGGCAATCCCCGGCCTAAGGCAAAATCCGTACAGGTACATTCAATGAATTGACTGCTCCGGGCCCGAAGAAGCCGCCGACCCGGCAGGTTGCCGGGTCTAACAGTCCGGCTTCTCGGGCAAGTAGCGACCTTCTTGTTTTTATGGCGTCAAACCACTTTTCGGCTGGTATTTCCACTATTTTACAAACCTTGTCGATTTCAATCTCTCGTCGATGGCCGTTCACCGGGTAATGACCGCAGTGATAATGTTAGACCCAAAAACCAACGACACAAACAAAGTTGGATAACAACGCCTTAAGTTAATAGGCTCCAGGAGGGGGCAAATCGCCTCCTTTGGCAATAGCAAAAGTACAATCAATGATAAACAAGTCTTTTTGTACCCAGCCCCTCACGGTTCCATAAACATCCACTATGAAATCAGGCCCAAGTTTATCGAGGTCATATAAATATTTGGGTTTGAATATCACCTCACCACTGGCGATGTGCGGTAAAGCGCCCAACTGGTATTCGGCTGGAGTCAACAGCGGACTGATAATCCTGTCTATGCGGACGCCTGGAAACATAAATGTTTTGTCCTGATATTTGCTGGCTGCGGCAGCCGGATTTTCAGCGTATTCATCCAGCAGTTCATCCAAATCAACAACCTCGGGGGCGTTGTTAAAAACCGGTATTGGATAGCTGTCCGGGTTGCAGGATAACAGGCCGGCAACAATGAATATTAACGCAATGAGAGGCAGGGTTATCTTATTTAGTGAGGTCTTTATCGCCATTTTCCCATCCTCCGAGTTGTATCGATATATAACCGTTCCGTCCAAACTCGACTGTCTTACCGCTACGCATCCCGGTCAAAAGCACCTAAACTAAAAACACACAAAGGTATTCATTGATATACTACCACATATAATATAAATGTGCTACTATGTAGTACTAATTCAAATAATCACAGGGGAAAGGGTCGGTAAAATGAAACCCGCGGAGCTTTCGCTGATAAGGCATTACCTCGGCAAAACCCAGGAACATATCGCACGGGCATTGTGTGTTTCAATAAAAACCATACAAGCTTATGAAGAGGGCAGAAGGGCTATAACACCCAATTGTGAAAAGCAAATATATTTATTGATGGCACTTAAAACCCGTGCCGGGCGGCCGAATCAGAAGCCATGCTGGGAGATTAAAAAGTGCCCTGAAGAGTGGCGCATTGTTTGCCCTGCATGGGAGTACCGGGCGGGAGATCTGTGCTGGTTTATAAACGGCACCAGCTGTGGAGGAGTTTTTAAAAATACCTGGAAAGATAAAATCCATCACTGCAGAAAATGCGAGGTGTTTGGCAATATCATTCCCGCGCTCATTCCGGAAGCCGAGTAACATCCGGCACGCCGCCAGGCTCCTGAACCAGCTTTTTTACCAGCTTTCCGTTTTCGAATACCGCATGATACTCGAGCTTGCCATCCCGGCTGCAGCGCAGCCATTCGCCGGTTTTAAGCTCGTGCTTAAAATGGCCCACCTGCCAGAGCTGGCCGGATTCCCGGTTGAAAACCCACCTGCCTTCCATTTTACCGGCAACATAGGGTCCTTGCGCTCTGACTGTGCCGTTTTTAAAAAAGTAGGTTAACTCTTCGCCTTTGAGTTCAGAGACTTTCTGGCCGTTGGCATACGTTTGATCTTTATTCATCCAACCTGCCCGCTGTGCTATTTCAAGCCTGTCAGTTCGCCGGGCTTAATCTCGAGTTCCTTTGCCAGCTTTTCAACCGACATGCCGGTTTGTTCGAGTGTTTCGGCTACATATTGCTGTAAGGTTATGCCTTCCTGCCAGCATTCATCGAAGGTAGCCCTGAGCAGTTCCGCCAGTGATTTTGATGGGATATTGTAGCCTTTCCTGGTCATTTCGCGCCCGTCCTGGCTTTCCGGAACGGCCAGGATAACCGAATACTTGTCTATGATGGTATAGCGCATCGAGTGCACCACCGGCAAGGATCCGAACCTGATTTCAGCCCCGGCCCTGGAGTACAACTGGCCGATGTAAAGGCAGTCTTGGATTTTGGGCATTATGTATTTTACGCTTATGCCGCGCTTGGCGGCTCTTTCAATTGCCCGCGTGAACGACTTTACCCGCTTGATATCGTCACCGGAGGGTTTTCTGCCGGTAATGCATCCCACGATTTCTTCACCTGAATCGTTGATTGCCTCCACCGCAGTAAGAAAGTATTCCAGGCGGGTAAGGGTCCTGGTGGAGCGCTCCACCTGCAGTATCAAAGCGCTTCTCTGCCGGCCCTCCTTAATGTTATACAAAAGCAGGGTAATAGTGACCAGCAGCAAAACAGATTCAAGCAGTATTAACGCGGTTTCAATAGTCATAATTGTTGATTAGACCATATCCGGGCATGATTTTCAATAATAATGCCGCCCATCCGTCGCGAATCATCGCGCTGAAGCCATGGCGAACCACCCCTCGCTGGTCATCGCGGGGGCGCCAGCATTCATATCGTCATCACGAGGAGGGCGCAAGCCCGACGTGGCGATCTCCGAGACTGCCGCGCCTGCTCCCGCAGGCTCGCAGTGATGAGGTGTAGGGTCATCGCGAGGAAGCCGTAAGGCTGACGCGGCGATCTCTGAGACTGCCGCGCCTGCTCCCGCAGGCTCGCAGTGACGAGGTGTAGGGTCATCGCGAGGAAAGCGCCAGCATTCATATCGTCATCGCGAGGAGGGCGCAAGCCCGACGTGGCGATCTCATACAACCAGGCGATCTCGTACGACTAGGCGATGTCGTAGATTGCCACAGGCGCTTTCGCGCCTTCGC
>ENA-ORXD01001946-ORXD01001946.1-sediment-metagenome-genome-assembly--contig:-NODE-1946-length-15055-cov-4.773000_pt1 | contig 15055 bp, 9 predicted proteins | sample MGYA00237862_ERZ511471 | MGnify/ENA metagenome assembly ERZ511471 | reverse complement strand
TCCAGTGTTACATTACGTGATTTGGGTGTGGAGACTCCACGAATCCAGTCTGGAACCATCATCCACGCATCGAGTGCCACGCCAATGACTGCTTCTCTGTTAACGAGTTCCTGGATCATCTCATCACTGAACTGCCGATTATGGTCGACAAAGTGACGACAATTGTTGTGGCTGGCCCAGATACTTCCCTTGTAAATATCCAGTGCATGCCAGAAGGCGTCGTCATTCAGGTGGGTCATGTCCAGAATCATGCCGAGTTGTTCCATGGTTTTCAGTAATTCAATACCTCTGGCATTCAACTTTCCGGAGGAGTCGGTTCCGTTGGCATACTCGCCCGGTCCGTAATGTGCGGGGCCAATGGCTCGCAAACCATAATTATAAGCCCGTTCCAGGTGTTTCATAGAGACGATGGAGTCGGCACCTTCAAGACTTAACAGGTAACAAATAGGAGTCTTTTCATTTGGATTTTCCCACAGAGCCAGACTTTCTGCCAATGTCTTTCCATCCACAATTTGTTTCATCTCACCGGCTTCTTCCATGGTGCGGTACCATTGCAATTGCCCCTGTGTTTGAGCCCACGCCTGTTCCTGCGAATACCAACCCGGAATGAGACTGCCAGGTTTTACGACCCGCGAAATCTGGGTGGCAACCACCAAACCGACTTTTCCTTCCCGTAAGGATGGAAAGGAAACGGTATTTCGGCCACGATCGGGTTTATCGGTCATCCCTTTTTCGCTTTCGCGAATCTCTTCGACGGTCCATCGCTGGTCGCGATTCCATTCCATAGCATTCATCGATATGTCGAGATGGGCGTCAAAGCACAATATCTTATCGTTTTCCATTCGTTGTTTTCAGTTTAGTAAATTCTTTTCCGGGCCGTTACTTTCCATGTGCCCGTTACCTGATGATTGTTCACCACATACACTTTTTCGTGCAGTGCAATGGTCGGACATACATGTTTGGGCAAAGCATAAACCAGTTCGCCAATTTCAAAATCTTCTTCGCGATCCGGAGCTACCACCAGATGTTCTTCGCTGTGATTAACCACTTCTCCGGGCTCAAAATCGAGAAATTGAAGCCTTGGATGGGACATTTCCGAGGCAAAAGCTTTATAACCCAAATCGAAGCAAACGTTGCCATGTGGTTTACTAATAACTCGTCCTGCAATGACGGCAGCCGGTAGAAAATCGAGATCCGGAATGGTTTGGGTGTAACCAGCATCCCAAAGAACAGGCGTTCCTGGACATAATGTCCGCTCCTTGTACATCACGTGAATCGGAAAAGTTGGCGTGCCTCCGCAAGCCATTTCATCTACACGGATACCTTTTTCTTCCAGGTTTTTCATCAGTTGGTTGACACCGCGAAAATCGTTGTCTACATGGGCCTTTCGCTCGCCCGGATCGACTTCGTGAATATGTCCGTCATATATATGAAATCCGGCAAATTGCAGTCTGTCGTTGTTTTGGATGAAATGGACCAGTATTTCGGCCAGGCCGGGAATGATTCCGGTCCGGTGCATTCCGGTATCCAAATCGATGAAAACCCGTACTGTTTGACTGCTCTGTAATGCAACGGTGCTCAACATGTGGGCAGCAGCCAGCGAATCTATTGTCACTGCAAAGATGGTTTTGGGAAACCGTCTGGTGAGTTGAAAAAACCAGGAAAGGGCAGGGCCTACTAAAGGATATGCCAGTAGGATGTCTTCTCCTCCATTTTCGGCCACCATTTCCACTTCGGACAGGGTCGCGCATTTAAATTTATGAATTCCCATCCTCACCTGTAGCTGTATGAGTTCAGGAATCTTGTGTGTTTTCACATGAGGGCGTAGTCGGTTAACATCACCGGCCATGTCAATCATTCTCCTGATATTCTCCTCAATCCGGTCAGGATAAAGCAGTACCGAAGGTGTGAAAACCATTGATTCATTGGTAATGGAATACCACATATCAATTCTCTTCGTGCAATTCGAAAATACACTCGACCTCCACGGCTATATTGCCTGGAAGGAACATGCCTACGGCACTACGGGCGCCTTTTCCGTTGGCTTCGCCAAGTACATCCACCATTAGCTGACTGAAGCCATTAATAGTCTGGGGTTGTTGCTCGAATTCAGGGTAGCAATTAACCATCCCCAGGGTTTTTATCAGGCGTTTGATCTTACCTAAATCGCCAATTTGCGATTTGATGGTTGCCAACATCGCCAGTCCCACCTGACGGGCGGCCAGCTGCCCTTCTTCCAGCGTTAAATCGCGACCAACCTTTCCTTTGATTAGTTCCTTATTACTTTTCAGTGGACCTTGTCCGGAGACATACAAATAGTTGCCGGCAATGACTACCGGATGATAAATTCCGCCCAATGGGGGAGCAGGAGGCAATTCCAGCCCCAGTGCTTTAATTTTTTCTTCGACTGTACTCATTTTAGTTTGGTTTATATAAAATTATTTAATACAAAAATGCCTGCCAGACCAACTAACGAGACGGTAGTTTCCATCACTGTCCAGGTAAGCAGGGTTTCTTTCACCGACAGATTAAAGTATTCTTTAAACATCCAAAAGCCGCCATCGTTCACGTGCGATAGCATTAAACTTCCGGAGCCAATGGCCAGCACCATCAATTCTGGTGAAACATGTGGCAGAGAGGCGAGTGGTAACACGATTCCGGCGGCCGTCATTCCGGCTACGGTGGCAGAACCTACGGAAACACGAATAACGGCGGCAATCAGCCAGGCGAGGAATAGCGGTGACATTTGCGAATGCCGCAGTAATTCACCCAGGTATTCACTTATGCCGCTGGCCACAAGTACCTCTTTTAGTCCACCGGCACCAGCAATAATCAGTAGAATCATGGCAATGCTGGATATTGCGTGCGCCATTCCATCCATGATTTGGGGGATATGTTTTCCCCGTTTGATCCCCAGTGTCCAGATGGCAAACAATACCGAAAGTAACATGGCCAGCACCGGGTTTCCAATTCCTTGTATATATGGATAGATAGTGGATTTCGGATCGATAAAATGACTGGTAATTCCTGAAAAGGCGATGAGAATAACCGGCATTAACGCGGTTAAAATACTGATGAAGGTCGATGGGAGCTCATGTTCTTCCAATACCACATGGCCGGTAAAGTCTTCCAGTGGCTTGGCTTTAATCTTTTTAAACCTTGGTGACAGAATGGGGCCAGCTACAATAATTGCAGGAATGGCGACAAATAAACCGAGTATCATGGTTTTTCCGATGTCGGCGTGAAACATGGCTGCAATGGCTGTGGGAGCAGGGTGTGGCGGTAAATAGCCATGCGTCACCGAAAGGGATGCCAGCATCGGTAATCCAACGAACAACAGAGGTAATCCGGTAGTTTCGGCAACGGTGAATGCAATGGGTATCAGAATGACAAATCCCACTGAATAGAACATTGGGATGCCGACGATAAAGCCAGTGAGCATTAACGCCCAATGGATTTTTTTTAATCCGAAGGTGCCCACCAATGTGTCGGTAATTCGCTGTGCCGAGCCACTATCGGCTACCAGCTTGCCAAGCATGGAACCGAATCCGAGGATTAATACCAGCTCTCCAAGAGTTTCGCCCATTCCTTTTTTCAATGCATCGATAATGGTATCGAGCGGTAATCCCATGGCCAGCCCAACGAAAAGGCAAACCAAGGTAAAGGAGATGAAGGCATTGAGTTTGAATACGGTAATCAGCAGCAGGAGCAGGATGACTCCAGCCAGAACAATCAGTAAAGGCATCATAAGGCAGCGGTTTGATGATGGCCACTTTGCCTGAACATACTAAGGCTAAGGGGACCATTTTGCTTTCGCCATCAAATTTAAACTCCTGCGCGGATTTACCAACTCTTTACAAAACAAATAGAAGAAATGATATACTTTTTCTGAATGATGATTACCGCCTGTGTAGAACGTATTCAGTATCAGAATAAAATTTAAAGTTGAAAGTATATCCCGGTTATGAATGCATGCGTTGGGAAGTACTCAATATTATCGGTTAACGTACAGACATCCAGGTCAAATTTCAGATCAAAATAGACCGATTTCGTTATTTTTATCAGTGCTCCAACTGAAGATGCAAAAAACAGCGACTTATCGCTTTCAGAATCAAATGATGGCCTTAGAGAATAGTAATTAAAACCAACGTCAAATTTGGGGCGGATTAACCCATCAGGAAATAAGTACTCTATCTGAATGGGAATTCTAAAATACGAGTAACTACTTCCTGAATACGTGTATTTCGCAAAAGATAAACCTGTTTTGAGGAACAATCTCTCATTTGCCCTGGGAAGCCATATATACAATAGTCCTCCTGTTATGGATGTATAATCATATCCCTTTAGTGCCCAGGCTCCATATTGAGGTTCAAATGCTACCTTAAACAATGGTTTTGGCTGATAATAAACAATACAGCTGCTATCGCTGCAGGTTTTGTAATGATAGTCTTTAGTGAGTTTTATGAGATTATTGAATTCCGGCTTTTTAATCCTGTCGATCTCTGCGTACAGTGATGGGCAATCTTTAAAATACTCTTTCAGATATCCAATGTATTGTTTCGATTCGTATTGGTAATCTTTACCATCTTTTCTGATGTCCTTCACATCGTAAGGAATTTCTGTCAGGGTATCCGATTTGTAATCCAGCAGATAATGAAAACCGGCCATGTCCCGGAAATAGTATAAATCTTTGGCTCCCTCGACCAGGAACTCTGCAAACAGGTTCTTTACTGTACCATTCTTCTCTTTTACGAATTTCGAGATATAATATTTCCCGTTTTCAAAACGGTATCCATAAATCTCTCCGGGGTGATACGTTGTTGTTTTATCTTCGTTGTTTTTGAAAATGCAGTTTTCACTGTTTTTCATATCACCTCTAAAATCGACAGTTCCGCGAATTGTATCGAGGCTCGAAGTAATGATATAGCCTTTTCTGAAATCAGTTTGGGCATTAGCTAAGAGATAAATACTAAGCAGGAATGCTGTAATTAGTAGTTTTTTCATTGAATGTATAATGCGGTGGATAATTGTTTCATTGGATTCGAACATGCAGAATCAGACCGCTTTTGGGCAACCTGTATAGCTAATAAATCGGATGAAAATGTCATTGCCTTTTTCCTGTGAATAGCAGTAAAGTGCCTGTTTGCATGGTCTGTCGGCATTTTTGTTGAATCGAATACAGGGTCCTAAAGTAAATATATTTATGTTATTTGATTCCTTCTTTTTTTATGCTCTAAGACAAGTATCAGTGGTGCGATGTCAGAGTAAAAATATTAGTTGTTTCACTTTTCTTCGCGTAACGTCCGTTCAATCCGTTTATCAGGAATGAGCCACATCAGGGCGACCAGGATATAAATAGAGCCCGCAATCCACTGACTCAGCCAGCTGGAGATAATGGCAATAACATATAAAACGGGCGAAATCTTGCCTTTGAAATCGCGGCCTATGGCTTTCGCCAGGAGGGAGCCGTGTCCGTGACTTCTAATAATCAGGTTTTGCAGGACGAAATATGCGATTGATGACATCAGGAGAATGAATCCGTAAAGGGCCATTGGCATGGGACTGGAATGGTTTTCACCCATCCAACCTGTCACAAACGGGATCAGAGAAAGCCAGAACAACAGGTGAAGATTGGCCCAAAGTATGCCGCCATTTACCCGCCTCACTGTATGCAGCATATGATGGTGGTTGTTCCAGTAAATCCCTATGTAAATAAAACTTAGCACATAGCTCAAAAATATTGGAATAATCGGTATCAGGTCCGAAAGTACATCACCATGTGGCACCTTAATCTCCAGTACCATTATGGTGATGATAATTGCCAGGACTCCGTCACTGAATGCTTCCAAACGCCCTTTGTTCATGTCTCAGGAATTGAAGTTTAAATACTTTAACGAGATAAGGGCGAGCAAAGTTTACCACGGGCTTTCATCGCCTGAGCCGTTCATATCTTTGCTGAAAAATTTCCCGGTAGGGCCATCTTCACCAATGAGTGCATATTTGATGATGAATGCAGCGGCATCTTTTACTTTTCCGGCTCCACGATGCTGGTTGAAATCGGTGGCAGTAAAACCGGGGTCTACCACATTGATTTTGAAAGCCGTTTCCCGGAGTTCATGAGCCAACGCGACAGTATAGGCGTTCAATGCAGTTTTTGACGGGCCATATGCAGCTCCTTTGAAAGAAAAGTACTGCCACATCGGGTCACCGTGTAGTGTTAGGGAAGCCAAACCCGAAGTCACATTTACAATTCGCGGATTATCGGATTTTTTTAATAGATCCAAAAAGGTTTGCGTCACCTGTATGGTACCGAAGAAGTTGGTATCGAAAACCTGGCGAATGACATCAATTTTCATCTGACTGGGTGGCTGTGGAAATCCTCCGCTAATGCCGGCATTGTTAATCAGAATATCGAGCTTGCCTGACTTTTGGCGAATCATCTCACTGGCTAACACTATGGATTCTGAATACGACACATCGATTTGTACGGCTTCTATTGTCTCTGGGCCTTCTGGTTTAAGCAAGTCAACTGTCTCTTTCCCTTTTTGTAAATCACGACTTCCCAAATACACGAAATATCCTTTTTCGGCCAGTTGACGGGCCGTTTCCAATCCGATGCTTCTGTTGGCGCCGGTAATCAAAGCTGTTTTCATCTTTCATGTTTTAAATGACAACAGCAAAGGTATCTGCAGTAGAAGGATTGTAACGGTACTTCGTCAGGTTTCAATGGTACATTTCGCGGATATTTTGCCGGTACTGAAGCGGAGTCTGACTATTGATGCGTTTGAAGAACCGATTGAAGTAGGAGGCATCTTCAAATCCAAGAGAAAAGGCAATCTCTTTCACACTCTGCTCCGTATGGAACAAAAGTCGTTTGGCTTCCAGCGAAATTCGTTCGTGAATGTGAGAAATGGCTGGCTTTCCGCTCTGCTCCTTGACCAGTTCACTTAAATGCCCTGCCGACAGATTCATTAATGCTGCGTAATCACTCACCTCATGGCACTGCGAAAAGGATTCCTCAATATGTTTTGTGAATTTTTTAAGCAACGTCCTGCTGGATTCGGTTTCTTCCTCACTGAATTGCTCATTGTATAAGCGACTCAGGTAAATCAGTAAAACCCGCATGTATGCCGAAATCATGCTGTTTTGCCAGTCAGCCACTCCACGATATTCCGCTATGGTTTTATCCAGAATATCTTCGACGAAAGTCAGATCTTCCGAATTTAGTTGTAGCTCATGACCGTTATACGGATTTTGGATGATGGAAAGCGCTTTTACTATGTTTCCTTCGAGCTCCGGAAATTCGCGGCTGAAACTGAAACCAATGCCGGTAAAGGGCCGGGTCTCTTCCTTGAGATGCACCTGGTGGGGTGTGGTGAAATAAAAAGTGTCAGGCTTAAGCGTGTATGGTTTCATGTCAATCCAATGCCGGCTGTTTCCCTGTTTCACAAAGGCAAAAAAGTAATAATCCTTGCGATGAGGAACGAGAAACTCTGTCTTTTTTCGGTTGGTTTTATTGTCAATCCGGTGAATCCGGAACATGGGATTTCTGCTATTAGCATCTGGTTCAAAGGGATATTTAGGGATAGCATGTTTTTCTGAGATGATATTCATGTGATTGAAGGATAATGGTTTTTCCAATTAACGTGATTGGGGAAGGAAGGTTTCCGATGGAACGAAGGATACTTTACGAAATGCACCTGAACGACTGAAATCATTCTGACGATAATTCACTGCCGTTTTCAATATATCGGGTCAAATCATTGATGAATCGCACCATGGGCGCTCCGTCCAACACATCGTGATCCATCAGTACAGTCATGTTTAAAATTTCCCTTGCCTCAATCCGGTCATCGATTACTCTGGGTTTTTTGATGATTGAACCGGTCCCGACTGAGAGCGGGTGCACGGTTTGATGTATGAACCAACCGTTTATCTTTCCAATCATCCCCAGCGACGTAATCACTACATTTCCCATTTTCCGGTGGACCATCCGGGGACGACGAAGCATCCATCGCCAAATCATTCTTCGCAGAAATCCCGGAAGGTGATAGTAGAGGTTTTCATACATCTTTGATGGCTTATTCAACACGATATCCATATCGGAAATAATCTGACGGCCGGCCTTTTCTATCTCAAGAGCAATTTCTTCGATACTCTTTTCATTGGTTCTTTCGATGACCAATGGAATGGGAACTCTTTTGCCATCTATTTCCTTTTCAATGAGTATTGATATATTGATGTCATCAAAGGTGATCAGTTTCTTCTTGCTGTACAGGTAAGCAGCCGCTTCCGGATGCTGCTGTACCGCCCGGCTGATGACTTTGATGAGCCACGCGCTGAATGTAACTTTTCGGCCTCTTCTTTTCAGTTCCCTAAGCTTTTTCCGGCTTGTGGTTACGTCAAATTCCAGCAATGCACTAACGTGATGTCTTTGCAGCCCTACGGCATACACATCGAAGGTTGCTATCCGGGATGTAGGAATTGAATGATAGGTGTATTTTCCGGTCATGGTTATTAGGTTTCTCAATTCGGTTTGAACGCTTTGCCATATAAGCGAAGTCATCGTAAAAATACACAAGGTTTCGTTCATTAAAAACGTCTACCCACGGCTGTCTTATCTTAGCGCTTTCTTTCTCCCTGAATTTTTGCCTGATGCAGGGAAACGTACAGGAACGAATAATCACGGGAGGATATGATTGTCGAAAAAGGTTGGTGATATGGAAAACGGTTGTGCGGTAACCATCATTGAAAATGGTCGGTTGTTTTAACTGCAATGGCGTTTGGGAAACATAGAAATGCGAACCTGACAGATTTTTAAGACCTGTCAGGTGGTAGGGTTTCTTATTTCGCCCCTTTAACTTTCATTGCGAGTTTGTAGAAACCATGACTGGCTGTAATAAACAGCGTATTGAAATGCGCTCCGCCAAAGGTTACATTGGCTGTCCAGTCCTGTTCCACATCAATGTGATCAATCTTTTTACCCTCTTTATTGAAGACAGTCACACCTTTGCCTGTCAGATACAGATTACCCTGATCATCGAGCGTAAGGCCGTCTGATCCCATAGCAGTGAATAGCTTCTTATCACTCAGGTGACCGTTCTTTTCGATTTGGTATACATACGTTTTGTTGGCACCGATATCGGCTACATAAAGCTGTTTCCCGTCAGGTGAACCAATGATACCATTCGGTTTAACCAGATCGTCGGCCATGATGATGATCTTGTGGCGGTCGGGTGTGAGATAGTAAACACGTTGCTTTTTGATATCGGGCTGTTTACGTTTCCAATAATCACGCTGGTAATACGGGTCGGTAAAATACATACCGCCTTTGAGGTCAATCCATACGTCGTTTGGGCCATTTAGCCGGTGTCCCTTGAAATCCTTCACCAACACGGTTACTTTTTTGTTGGGAGAAATCGACCAGAGTTGATCATGCAAATCGGCACAGGTGATGAGGTTTCCCTTACGGTCGAAATACATCCCGTTGGATCGGCCGGCATTATCCATAAAAACCGAAAGTTTGCCATCGGTGCTGTATTTCCATATTTTGTTGTTGGGCTGATCAGTGAAATAAACATTTCCTTTGGCATCAGCTGCCGGGCCTTCAGTGAAGGAGAACTTACCGGAAATCATTTTTAACTGGGCACCGTCGGCCACCACCGGGCTGTTTTGAGCATTGGCGATGGGAGAGAACCCTAATATCCCGGCCACCAAAGCCGGTAAAATCCGAATCAAACGAAAGGATGAGAATAATTGCATGTATCAGAGATATTTACTTATTATCGTTCAAGAAACAGCCATTTTCAGGCGAACGAAAGATAGTATTTTCGTTGGAAAACATTTTCCGGAGCCCTTGCTCTTTGTTGTATTTTGTAATCTGACCTTTTAATATCCTTTGTTTTTAATAAGAAAAAAGCCGGTAAGGTGCGTACACCAACCGGCTTCTTTTTTAAATAATTCTACCTATTGTTTGATGATCTTGTATTTGTAGATCGCATCTTTAGTTTTCAGAATAAGAATGTAAACGCCGGGAGCAAAACCATTGAGATTAATGGTTTTATTGTAAGCAAGCGAAGTTTCATCCAGTACGGTGCCATTCAGATTGGTTATGGTAACCTTTCCGTCCGGCACATTTAATGTGACGAGTCCCTTAGTCGGATTTGGATAAGCATTCGGGATATCTGTGGAAACACTGGGAACATCAGTGGTTGTTTTAATAATGAAATCTGCGGGGATAAACGTGATGTCATAATTGTCACCAGCCGTTAATGTTCCTATTTCGATTGGGTAATTACCTGCGGTTTCACCGGATGTGCGGGTCAGTGCCCCGGTGATGGAATCTCCCGCTATAATGGAACCATTGGTCAACGTATAGGCAAATACGGGATCGGCTTCACCGACTATTTTGGTTTGTCCGGAATCGGCTTGAATCGTCAGGGGAGCGGGTGTAATATCCGCAGTCAGTGCAGAAGGTTGAACCGAAAGTGTATAGTTCCCGGCATCTGTGCCGGAAAGGTCGTATCCGGCCGCTGAAACTGTTTTCCCGATACCGACGTTTTTATCAGCAAAAGCGCCTGTCCCGTCAGTTAGTGTGACATCGTCGGACCCGATAATGCCGTCAAGTGAACCACCGGTTAAGGTAGCATCGATGGTACCATCATAAACTTTGTCTTCAGCAGTAATTCCTGTAGTTGTTAACGGTGCCGGAGTAATATCAGCCACGACTCCGGAAGGTTGGGATGTGAGAACATAATTTCCAACATCGTTCCCGGCCAGGGCATATCCTGTGGTTGTCACTGTTTTCCCGGTACCAACATTTTTGTCTGCAAATTCACCAGTTCCGTTAGTCAGAGTTACATCGTCAGAGCCGAAAATTCCGGAAAGTGTGCCACCGGTTAATGTTACATCTGTGGTACCATCATATACTTTATTTTCTGCTGTAACACCGTTGATAGTCAGCGATGCCGGAGTAATATCAGCACTTAGACCTGCTGGTTGAGCTGAGAGAATATAGTTTTCGGCATTGTTTCCTGTCAGGGTATATCCTGTTGCTGTTACTATTTTCCCGGCACCGACGTTCTTGTCAGCAAATGTACCTGTTCCATCTGTCAGCGTCACATCGTCTGACCCAAGAATTCCGGAAAGTGTTCCTCCGGTTATGGTTGCTGTGGTCGTACCGTCGTAAGCTTTGTTGCCGGCGGCAATGCTTGTAATCGTTAAAGATTTGGGTGTAATATTGGCTGTTAGTCCGGAAGGTTGAGCGGAAATAATGTAATTGGCAGAATCGGTTCCGGAAAGGGTATATCCAGTGGCTGTCACGGTTATCCCTGTGCCAACATTTTTGTTGGCAAATTGGCCTCTGCCTGGAGTTAGTACAACATCATCGGACCCGATAATTCCTGAGAGTGTTCCTCCTGTCAGCGTTGCTGTTGTTGTATCGTCATATACTTTATTTTCTGCGGTAACGCCTGAAATGGTTAAGGAAGCAGGTGTAATGTTTGCTGTCAGGCTATCGGGCTGGGAGGAGAGGATGTATTTCCCTGCATCAATTCCGGTGATGGCATATCCTGTTGCTGTCACAGTTTTTCCGGTTCCAACATTCTTATTTGCAAATTGACCGCTACCATCAATGAGTGTAACATTGTCAGAATTGACAACACCAGAGAGTATTCCGCCGGTTAAGCTAGCTGGGGTGGTTCCATTATAGACCTTATTCTCTGCGGTAACACCTGTAATTGAAATCGATTTGGTATTAACGGTCAGGTCCTGTGAGGTCTGCGGTGCAGCTGCATATGTACTATCACCCGCCTGATTAGCATAGATGGTACACGAACCGATACCTGTTGTATGTATTTGGTTGGAAATAATGGTTACTACCGAGTCATTGCTACTGGTATAGATTACAGCAAGTGAGCTTGATGCTGTTGCACCCGGGTCAAAATCAGGAGTGCCATATGTTTGAGGGCTGAATGAATAAAACGTGATGGTTTGCTTTAGTAAATAATGAAATCCGTCCAGACTTCCTGGTCCGCCAGCTGGCCTTGTAACACTGACACTGCCTGACGCTCCATTACCTACAATTGCTGTGATGCACGTGTCAGAGACAACAGTAAATGAGTCAGCAGGCATGTTGCCAAAGCTGACGGCTGACGCTCCTGTAAAGTTGAGACCTATTATGTTTATACTTGTTCCGCTGACTGCTGTGGAGGGGGTGAATGATGCAATTTCCGGAGCGGGAATAATGGCGTTCTTTAGTATCGAAACAGTGTTGTCAGAATAATTTGTTACTACCAGATCAGGCTTTCCGTCACCACTTAAATCGCCTATTGATATACTGGAGGGATTGGTTCCCGTTGTATAGCTGGTTTGTGATGCAAATGAGATGATCCCGGACGTACTTGTGTTTTTCAATACAGAAACGGTATTTCCTGAATTTGGTATCGCCAGGTCCGGTTTTCCATCGCCATCCAAATCACCTATCGCTACATCACTTGAATTTGAATCCAATGAATAATCTACTTTGGCAGCAAAAGACAATATTCCCGCTGTACTGTTATTTTTCAATATCGAAACGGTTGTATTGTAAGCAGAGCATACAATATCGGGCTTCCCATCACCATCTAAATCGCCTATCGCTACATTGTAAGGATTTTTCGTTGTCTGGAAATCCACCCGGGGAGCAAACGAAATTGAGCCGGTTACGCTGGTGTTTCTTAAGACTGACACGGAATCTGAGCTTTCCAAAGATATAGTCAGATCGGGCTTTCCATCACCGTCCAAATCGGCTATTGCTATATCATAAGGATATGATCCTATTGCATAATCTACTTTAGTTGCAAAGGAAACAGCCCCGGCTGAACTGGTATTTTTGAAAATTGATATGATATTATTGTTGGGATTGGTTACCACCATATCGGGTTTTCCGTCACCATCCAAATCGTTTATCGCTACACTTCCAGTACTGTTATCTGTTGCATAATCTGTTTTTACAGTAAATGAAATGGTTCCCGGCACACTAATATTCCTAAATACCGAAACGCTATTGGAACTATAATTTGTGACAACGATATCGGGTTTTCCATCACTATTAACATCTTCTATTACTATTTTTGAAGGATAATATCCCGTCGCAAGATCGAGCTTGGGCGCAAAGGAAATGGAGTCGGTGGTACCTGTATTTTGAAATATCGAAATGTTATTACTCGAGTAGTTTGCTGTTACCATGTCTGGTTTCCCATCACCATCTAAATCACTCAGCGCGACACCTTTCGGAGCAGTTCCCGTAGTAAAGTCCGTTTTTGGTTCAAACGAAAAGGCATCAAAGGCTGTACTGCCATCAAAAGTGGTTATGAAGGGCTGGGGCGTATATCCGGTTAATCCGGTAGTCTTATTGAGTACAGATATATCCTGGTAGGTAGCGCCGGACGGCACATTCACCGTTAACGCACTGTCCGTGGCTGAGGAAACACTTGCCTGTGTCGCTCCAAAAAATACAATATTGTTGGCAGCAGTTGAATTAAATCCTTTTCCGGTAAAGGTTACGGATGCTCCCACTGAATCGGATACCGGCGTAAAAGAGGAGATAGTCGGTTTGGGAATATAGAGAAATCCGCTCAGTGAAGCTGTACTCCCCGGGTTGCTAATTTCTATACTACCTGTTGAGCCTTCACCTACAATAGCTTTTAAAAGCGTGTCAGACTCAACAATATAGGATACGGCTGGTGTACTTCCGAAATTTACGCTGGACGTTCCGATCAGGTGCGTACCTGTAATCGACACTGTTTCCCCTGGTTTTGCACTGGCTGGAGTAAACGAATTAATGGTCAGGGCAGGTGGTGTCGTATAGGTAAATCCGGATAACGAATCGGTACCCCCGGTATTTGTTACGCTGATATAACCGGTTGCACCTTCAGCTATTACGGCTTTCAGGTTGGTGGGCGAAACTTCGGTGATGGAGTAGGCTTTTGTTCCGCCAAAGCTCAATGCATCGATTTCTGACAGGTTTGTTCCTGTAATGTTTATGGTATCGCCTGATGTGGCTGCGGTTGGAGTGAATGATGTAAGTATGGGTGGCGACATCACTCTATTCCTGAATATAGAAATAGTGTTGTCAGAAGAATTAGCCACAGCGATGTCTGGTTTTCCGTCGCCGTCCAAATCACCTGTTGATATTTCATTTGGGTATTTACTGGTTGTATAATTGACTCCGGACGCAAAAGAAATCGTGCCGGGGATACTGGTATTTTTTAATACCGATAGGGTTTTGTCAGAAGAGTTTGTAACAGACAGGTCGGGCTTACCATCGCCATCCAAGTCGCCGATTGACAAATCTTGGGGGCCTTTTCCTGTTGCAAAATCTATTTTCGGGGCAAATGAAACGAAATCAGGGGTACTGATATTTTTGAAGATTGAAATTGTATTATCGTTATTATTGACTACGGCCAAATCGGGTTTGCCGTCACCATCCAAATCACCGATGGATATTTTATTGGGATATTTACCCGTCGGAAGTTCTAATTTGGAGGCAAAGGAAACAGAACCTGTAGTACTGGTATTGATATATATGGAAATGGAGGAGTTACTACTATTTACCAGTACCAGATCGGGCTTGTTATCACCATTCAAATCTCCTATGGACATATCTGCAATTGCTTCTCCGGTTTCAACGTCTTTGTTGGAAGTAAAGGAAAAACTACCGGGGGTGCTGGCATTGAGAAGAACGGAAAACAGGGTATGAGCACTGTTATCTACTACTACGATGTCAGGTTTTCCGTCTCCGTCAATATCTCCTGCTGATAAACAGGTAGGATACTGGCCGGTGGCAACGCTGCCTCTCGAATTAAAAGAAATGCTGGAGAGCGTGCTGGTGTTTCCCCATAAATAAACAGTACTGGATGTAAAGCCGGTGTAGGCCAAATCAGGTTTTCCATCACCATCCAGATCCGAAAACAGTATAGAATGTGGATAGCCACTCGCATAGTAAGTGTAATTGAGGTTCGCAAAAGAAATTGAGCCAACTGTGCTCGTATTCTGGAATACCGCAATGCTATTA
>ENA-ORXD01001945-ORXD01001945.1-sediment-metagenome-genome-assembly--contig:-NODE-1945-length-15055-cov-10.215516_pt1 | contig 15055 bp, 13 predicted proteins | sample MGYA00237862_ERZ511471 | MGnify/ENA metagenome assembly ERZ511471 | reverse complement strand
TGGCGGAGCCGGCAGAGGATGGCGGGTTCGCTGCGGACGGTGTCGAGGAAGACGTTCCGCCGGTCGGCCGTCAGGTTGAGGTCCCGGGCAGTCCTGAACGCCTTGGAATGCAGGGACGTCCTGCTGTCAACGAAGAAGAGGTCGTTTTGCTTGATGACCTGGAGGGCCTCGTGGATCTCCCTCTGACACTCGGTGAAGCGCGACCCCATGTGGTTGTTCACCCCGATGGCGAGCGGCACCTCGGCAATGTTCTCCTCGATGATCCCGCCGATCCGTGAGGGATCATCCCCCTCGTAGAGGGCGCCCGGCCCCGGATCGAGGCTGGAGTCGTACGGCTGCATGGGCTGATGCAGCATCACGTCGTGTCCCTGATCGGCGATCTCGCGGGCCAGCTCCCGCGAATAGGGAACCCGCGGCAGGATGGAAAAGGTGATGGGGATATTCAGGCGGAGGAACTGCCGCGCGCGGGGGATGCTGTACCCGATATCGTCGATGATGAGGGCGATCTGCGGCCGGGAGACGACCCTCAGGCGTATAAAGGAATCGTCTCCCCCCTCCCCCGCGAAGGCGAACGCCTTGGAGAACCCGTTCAGACCAAGCAGGCTTCCTGCGGCCATGCAGGCGCTTTTACACAAGAAGTCTCTTCTGTTCATCCGGCGTTCCTCTTTCAGTTGTAATATCAACCGCTTCCGTTATCCACCTGCGAGACGACCGCACGAAATCAAGGAACGATTTGCGAACTTATACAATATGTTGTGGTCATTGTCAAGGATGAATACAACATCTTGACGTGAGGGCAGCGGAGGGGAAACAAAAAAACCTTCCCCGGAGGGAAGGTTTTTTTAACAGATGAGTTGTATGGCGGGGAATCAGTCTTTGAAGATCGCCCCCGTGCTGGCCGAGGTGACCATCTTCGCGTAGCGTCCGAGGTACCCCGTCTTGATGAGGGGCTCTTTCGGGACAAAGCCCATCCGCCGCTCCGCCAGCTCCTGTTTGTCGACCTTCAACTCGATTTTTTTGTTCGGTATGTCGATGGCGATGATGTCCCCCTCCCTGATGAGGCCGATGGGTCCCCCTTCGGCCGCCTCGGGGGAGATATGCCCGATGGCGGCGCCGCGGGTTCCGCCGCTGAACCGCCCGTCCGTCAGGAGGGCGACGGACTTGTCGAGCCCCATCCCCACGATGGCGGAGGTCGGCGCGAGCATCTCGCGCATCCCGGGTCCTCCCTTGGGCCCCTCGTAGCGGATGACGACGACATCGCCCCCCTTGATCTTCCCGCCGAGGATCGCCTTGATGGCGTCATCCTCGGAATCGAAGACGCGGGCGCGCCCCTCGTTGACCATCATGTCGGGGGCCACGGCGGACTGCTTGACCACGGCGCCCTCGGGGGCCAGGTTCCCGCGCAGGATGGCGATTCCGCCCTCCTTGTTGTAAGGGTCTTTCACCGACCGGATGACGTTCCGGTTCCTGACGGAGACCCCCTTGAGGTTTTTCTTCACCGTCTTCCCTGTGACCGTCATGCAGCCGTCATTGATCACCCCCAGCTCACCGATCTCCTTCATCACCGCCTGGATCCCTCCCGCGCCGTCGAGGTCCTGGAGGTAATGGGGACCGGCGGGGCTCAGGTAGCAGATGTTCGACGTTTTCCGGCTGATGGCGTTGAAGAGGTCGAGATCAAGTTTGATCCCCGCCTCGTGGGCAATCGCCGGGATGTGGAGGACCGTGTTGGTCGAGCAGCCCAGGGCCATGTCGACGGCGATGGCGTTCTCGAAGGCCTTGAGGGTCGCGATATCGCGGGGCTTGATATCCTTCTTGACAAGTTCCATCACCTGCATCCCCGCCTTCTTGGCGAGGCGTCTGCGCGCGGCGGTCACGGCGGGGATGGTCCCGTTGCCGGGGAGACCCATCCCGAGCGCCTCCGTCACGCAGTTCATCGAGTTGGCGGTGAACATCCCCGCGCACGAACCGCAGCCGGGGCAGGCGCAGTTCTCCAGATCGTCCAGTTCCTTCTGGGTCATCGCCCCCGACTTGACCTTTCCGACCCCTTCGAAGACGTTGATCAGATCGACGCTCGTCCCGTCATGGACCCCGGCCATCATCGGGCCGCCGCTGACGACGACCGCGGGGATATTGAGGCGGAGGGCCGCCATCAGCATCCCCGGGACGATCTTGTCGCAGTTGGTGACCAGGACCAGCCCGTCGAAGGGGTGGGCCGTGGCCATGATCTCGATGGAATCGGCGATCAGCTCCCGGCTCGCCAGGGAGTACTTCATCCCGGCGTGTCCCATGGCGATACCGTCGCAGACGCCGATCGTGGGGAAGGTGACGGGGGTTCCCCCGGCCATCCGGATCCCCGCCTTGACATCCTCCGTGATGGTATTCAGATGGACGTGACCGGGGATGATCTCGTTGGCCGAGTTCACGACACCGATCATCGGCCGGGCGAGTTCCTCGTCCGTGTATCCCATCGCCTTGTACAGTGATCTGTGGGGCGCGCGTTCCAGCCCCTTGGTCATCAAGTCGCTTCTCATCCTTCTCCCTTTCTCATTCCAATCGCTACTTATTTTTCCGCCGCTCGGGCCTGAGCTCGCGCAGGACCGCACCGGCCCGCCACATCTCCATGTTCTTGATCTCGTCGAGTTCCTTCTGGAGCTTTTCGCGGTAGTCGGGGGCGCTGTTGACCTCGAGGACAATCGCCGTCTCCTTCCCTGTCTTGACGCTCTCGTACAGCTCGTCGAAGAGGGGGGCAACCGCCTCACGAAACCGGCCCTTCCAGTCGAGGGCCCCGCGCTGCGCCGTGGTACTGCAGTTTGCGTACATCCAGTCCATCCCGTTCTCGGCAACCAGGCGGATCAGGCTCTGGGTCAGCTCCTCCACCGTCTCGTTGAAGGCCTCGCTGGGGTCGTGGCCGTTCTTCCTGAGGCAATTGTACTGGGCCTCCATCACCCCGGCCAGGCACCCCATCAGGACGCCGCGCTCGCCGGTCAGGTCGCTGTAGACCTCCTTCTCAAAGGTCGTGGGGAAGAGGTACCCCGAACCGACGGCGATCCCGATCGCGCAGGTCCGTTCGTAGGCTCGTCCCGTGTAATCCTGGAAAACGGCAATGCTGGAGTTGATCCCGCTCCCGTCGAGGAAGTTTCTCCGAACCGTCAGCCCCGACCCCTTGGGGGCGACCAGGATGACGTCGATATTCTTGGGGGGGATGACGCCGGTCTGTTCCTTGTAGACGATGGAAAAGCCGTGCGAGAAGTAGAGGGCCTTTCCCTCGGTCATGTGCGGCTCGATCATGGGCCACACCGCCTTCTGCCCGGCGTCGGAGAGGAGCATCATGACGATCGTCCCGCGCTTGGCAGCCTCTTCGATCGAAAAAAGGGTCTCGCCGGGGACGAACCCGTCGCGGATGGCCTTGTCCCAGTATTCTTTCTCGTTCTCGCGCTGGCCGACGATCACCTTGAAGCCGTTGTCGAGCATGTTGAGTCCCTGTCCCGGCCCCTGCACGCCGTACCCGAGGATCGCGATGGTCTCGTCCTTCAGGACCTCCCTGGCCTTCTCCAGGGTAAATTCCTCATCCGTAATCACCTCTTCCATCACACCGCCGATATTCATTTTCGCCATCTCATCTCTCCTTCTGTTATGTTAAATTATAAGGCCACTATGCCGGATCGGCTCATGTCTTTCATACCAAGGCTTTCGAGGGAGGTCAACGCCTGATCGATCTCGTGCTTGTCCCCCGTCACCTCGAGGACGAAGTGATCGGGCTCTTCTCTCAAGACCCTGCAGCCAAGCTTCTCGGCGGCCTGCACAACCTTCTTGCGGTCTCCCTGCACGCGAGCGAGGACCATCTCCCTCTGAACCGCCGACTTGCTCTTCACGTGGAAGGCCTCGATGACGTCCACCAGCTTCGAGAGCTGCTTCTCGATCTGGACCACCGTCGCCGAATTTCCTTTCGTGACGATCGTGATCTTCGTGACCTTGGGGTCCATCGTCACATTGGCGCTGATATTCTCGATATTGTACCCGCGCCCGCTGAAGGTCCCCGCGATTCGTGCGAGAACGTCCGGTTTGTTGTTCACCAGAAGTGAAATCGTATGCTCCCTTACTTCCATGATTTTTCAATCCTTTCTCCTGTTTATTGTGCCGGAGGGAATCGGATACACCCTTCCTCTCTTACATTCCTATGCCGCTGCTCAATTTCATATCCGTCAGCGAGGCGCCGGGGTTCACCATGGGGTAGACCCCTTCCTCCGCCTCGACGATGAAATCCATCAGGACCGGCCCCGGATGCTCCAATCCCTTGGCGAGGATCGGCCCCACCTCGTCCGGTTTGGTGGCCCGCAGGCCCAGGGCGCCGTATGCCTCGGCGAGCCTCACGAAATCGGGGCACCCCCCGCTGATGCAGGTGTTCGAGTACCGTTTCCCGTAGAAGAGTTCCTGCCACTGGCGTACCATCCCGAGGTAGCCGTTATTGAGGATCACCACCTTTACGGGGAGCTTGTAGTTGACGGCGGTTGCAAGCTCCTGGATATTCATCTGGATGCTCCCGTCACCGGCGATATCCACGACCAGCTTGTCGGGAAAGGCGACCTGGGCGCCGATGGCGGCGGGGAACCCGTACCCCATCGTCCCGAGCCCCCCTGACGTGAGAAAGGTGTTCGGCCGGTCGAAGCGGAAGAACTGGGCCGTCCACATCTGGTTCTGCCCCACCTCGGTCGCCACGATGGCATCCCCTTTCGTCATCCTGTAGAGCGTCTCGATGACGCACTGCGGTTTGATCGTATCCCCCTGACAGTAGGACATGGGCCCCTCGGTCCTCCATCCATCGATCCGGGTGAGCCAGTCCCTGCGTCCTTCCCGGATCTTCTCGAGGCCGTTTCTATCCAGCAGGGCATTCAACTGGGTCAGGGCGGATCTGCAGTCGCTGACGATCGGTATGTGGACGAGGACATTCTTGTTGATCGAGGTGGCATCGATATCGATCTGGACGATGGTCGCATTCGAGGCAAAGGAGGTGAGCCTGCCGGTCACGCGGTCGGAAAACCGCACCCCCAGCGTGATGAGGAGATCGCAGTTACTGATGGCCATATTGGCATAATAGGTGCCGTGCATTCCGAGCATTCCCAGCCAGAGGGGATCGGTCCCGGGGAAGGCCCCCAGCCCCATGAGGGTCGAGGTAACGGGTATGTTGACCTTGTTGGCGAATTCGACCAGTTCGGCCGTCGCCCGGCCGTGTATCACCCCTCCCCCGATAAGAAGAACGGGCTTTTTGGCCTTCCTGATCAGATCGATCGTCTCGGTAAGCGGACCGGCATCGGGGAGGTAGACCGGCTCGGCGCTTCCCTGACTCTGGGAAACAGGCTCCCGATAGTCTGTTTTGGCCTGCATGACATCCTTGGGAAGATCGATGAGAACGGGGCCGGGGCGGCCCGAACGGGCGATGTAGAACGCCTCCCGCACCGTATTGGCTAGTTCGTCGACATGCCTGACCAGAAAATTGTGTTTCGTGCAGGGACGCGTGATCCCGGTGATATCCACCTCCTGGAAGGCATCGGTACCGATAAAGGGGGTCGGGACCTGCCCCGTCACGATCACCATCGGTATCGAGTCCATGTACGCCGTGGCGATCCCCGTGACCGTGTTGGTGGCGCCGGGGCCCGAGGTCACGAGGCATACCCCCACCTTCCCCGACGACCGGGCGTACCCGTCCGCCGCGTGGGCCGCGCCCTGCTCGTGACGGACCAGGATGTGTTTGAACGAAGATTTGAACAATTCATCATGAATATCGAGGATAGACCCCCCGGGATATCCAAAGATGGTATCGACCCCTTCATTCACAAGCGCCCGCAGTAATATCTGAGATCCGTTCAGTTCCATTGCCCTACCCCCTCATTAAAATAAAAAAAACCGCTGCCGGGACCGGCAACGGTTTCAGTGTCAAGCGTATGTAAGAAGATCAAACCATCACCCAGCCCCCGTATGTAGTGGAGGTAATTATAAGGATGCCGATAATTACGATGACGATCTGGATGTTCAAGGTCTTGATCTTTTCCATGGTTCTGTCCTTAAGGTAGCGCTTTATATACCAGAAAAATCGCCCTGTCAAGAAAAGTTATTGTTTTGCAGGAATTTTTTATGCCCCTCCGAAATCGCCAAAGGTGGACCCCTGTTTTTTCCGGTCCCGGAGCTCCGCCAGTTTCCCCCTGTTCCAGTCCGATATCCGGGAGAAATATCCCGCGCCCTTCGTGATTCCCTCCACGTGACTCGAACCGCACGCGGGGCACGTATCCGTGAGCCCCCGGGACGTGGTGCCGCAGTCAAGGCAGGTGGTGAATTCGGGGGAGAACACCACGTGCCGGTTCTCGGTCTCCCTGAAGACCCTGGCGACGAAAGCGGCCAGCGCCTTCGGGTCCGGTCTCGAACTCCCCAGCCAGACACAGGTCGCGGCGTTCCCTTCTATGAAGGGGTGGAGAGCACCCTCGAACGCCGCCCGCTCGAACGGCTCCGTGGGGGACGACACCGCGAGGAGGGTCGAGTTGGTGTAGTATATCTCTCCCCTCGATATGTCTCCCCGCACGAAGTGTCCCGCAGCAGGGGAGAAGTGTTTGAGGTCCAGGCGGGCCAGGCGGTAGGGGGTACTCTCCGCCGGCGACTGCTGGAGCAGGAAGCGCATGCCGTGCTCCTCCGTCAGGCCGTCGGCGACCTCCTTCATGTGCCGGACGATGTCGAGGCCGAAAGCGCGGGCGGTTTCCGATTCATGGAGCTGGCGCCCCGCATGCGCCCATACCAGTTCGTTGAGGCCGATCACCCCCATCAGGTAGACGCACCGGTTCATCCGCAGGTACGGCATCCCGTCATACCCCATCGTCAGGAGGGAGAGGGGCCCTTCGCCGCCGTGCGACAGGAGCTTCTCGATAAAGGCCCGCTTCTGCAGGTGGGCCTTTGCGGCCAGTCTCATGACGCCGTCAATCGCCGAAAAGAGCCGCCCGTCGTCTCCTTCCGCCCTGTACCCGAGGCGCGGGAGGTTGATCGAGACGTTCTGGATGCCGAAATAGCGCATCTTCCACGGCTCGCGGGCGTCGGCCGCCTCCTTGGCGCCGCTCATGTCCAGGGTGCAGCACTCGGACAAATGGAGGGCGTCGCCCCGGTCGAAGACAAAGTGGGGATTCCCCTTTTCGGCGGCCACATCGCAGGCGATGTCCAGAAACTCCCCGTGGCCGGGGGTCCGGAAAAATCGATCCGTGATATGGAGGAAGGGACGGGGAAATACGAAGGGACGGCCCGCGGCGTCCCCCTTCCCGAAGGCCTCGAAGAGGGCCCGGGAGAAGCGCTGCGCGTCCTTCGCGTACTCGCCGTATTTCCTGCCGGTGTACTCACCTCCCGGCCCTATGGCGGGGACGTCCGCGAAATGGCGTGGGACGTCCCAGTAGAGGTGTATGTCGGTGAAGATCGTCTGCCCTCCCCTCCCGACGGCCTGCTGGGCGAATTCGTAGATCATGCGCTGCGCCAGCTGCATTACCTCCCGGTCGGTCAGTTCCTCGAGGTAGGGGGCGAAGAAGAGATTGACGGCGTCCCATCCGATGGCCCCGGCGACCGTCCCCTGGAGGGCGGCGGCGAACCGCACCATGTGCGACAGGAGGACCTCCGCGTGCCGGGCCGGCACCGCGACGGCGAGGGAATTGGGGAGATTCAGGCCGAACTTCTTGATGTATTCGAGTGACTGTGAACAGCAGTAGGGCCGGTCCACGTACCCCAGGTTGTGGATGTGGATGTCCCCCCCCATATGGGCGTACCCGACATCATCGGAAAAGACGCCGAGGATCGCGAACTCCTTCTTGATCCCCTGGGCCAGGGTCAGGTTGGTTCCCTCCGGGCTGTGGGGGATATTGGCGTTCTCCTTGTTCCGGTAGAGGATCAGCCGGTCCACGTCATAGAGGGGAAAGCCCACCCGGGCGTGCAGTTTCGTCGCATCCTTCATCCCCCGCTCGATCAGCCGCGCGTCCACCAGCTCCCGTATCAGCGCCGAGGTCAGGATATCGATCCCCGAGGAGGCGATCCGGTCCGCCACCTCCCGGCTGATCTCCTCCGCCGTGGCAAGGTCCACGCCGGCCTCGCGGATCAGGGCATCGACGATCTTCCGCCGGTCCCAGCCGGTGATATCCTCCTCCGACGTCCTGACGAAGAGGGTCATATCCGTCGTTTCATTGTCCGCCATCGCCTGCACACCCCGCTCGATCTCTCTCCCGCCTGTACCCGGGATAGGTAGTCTCTTTCCGCGAATTTTGCAAGTCTTCAGTGCCCCCCCCGATCCCGGCAGGCCATATTCATCATTGATAATTCAGGAAAAGTTTCGTATCCTCTCGATGCGGACCGGCGCCGGGGACTTCATGTCCTCGACGTACACCAACACACAACCGGGGAAGAGCCATGGAGCAGCAGCCGAACAAGATCGCGTGCCCCAACTGCGGGCACCTGATCGACGTGCAGGACATCCTGTATCACCAGGTCGAAGAGGAGCTGAAGAGAGAGTACCAGGAGAAGCTGGGTGCCGAGAGAAGCCAGTACCAGGCCAGACTCAACGCCCTCAGCGAAGAGCGGGAACAGTTCGAGGAGGAGAAGCGGCGGCAGAAGGAGGCGGTCGCCGAGACGATCCGGTTGCGCCTGCGGGAGGAAGAGAAGCGGCTCCAGGCCGAGATCCGAGCCAGGATGGAGGAAGAGCAGGCGGGGCGCCTCGAATCCCTCCAGGAGGAGCTCAAGCGGAAGACCGAACAGGTGAAGGAATTCCACAAGGCGAAATCGGAGATCGAGCGCCTCAAGCGGGAAAAGGACGAGTTGAAGGAGGCGATCGAGGCGGAATCGGAGAGAAAGCTCAGCGAGACGCTCAGCGCGGAGCGGGAGAAGATCCGGAAGAGCGAAGAAGAGAAATCCCGGATGAAGCTCTTCGAGCAGGAGAAGATCATCGAACAATTGAGAAAAGATATCAAAGAGACACAGCGAAGGGCCGAGCAGGGCTCCATGCAGCTTCAGGGGGAGGTGCAGGAACTGGCGATCGAGGAGTGGCTGGCCGCCGCCTTCCCCCTCGATACCATCGAGGAGGTGAAGAAGGGGGCGCGGGGGGCCGACTGCGTGCAGATCGTCAACACGCGGACGCGGCAGAACTGCGGGACCATCTACTACGAGAGCAAGCGGACCAAGGGGTTCCAGGAGGGGTGGATCGAGAAGTTCAAGGCCGATATCCGCGAGCGGGGGGCCGACATCGGCGTCCTGGTCACCGAGTCGATGCCGGCCGACATGGAGCGTATGGGGCTCAGGGACGGGATATGGATCTGTTCATTCGAAGAGTTCAGGGGGCTCTGCGTCGTTCTGCGGGAGTCCGTGATCAGGCTCAGCGCCGCCGTGGCGACCCAGGAGAACAAAGGCGACAAGATGGGGATGATCTACGACTACCTCACGGGGAACGAGTTCCGTCTCCAGGTGGAGGCCATCGTCGAAGGCTTCTCGCAGATGCGGGAAGACCTGGAGGCGGAGAAACGGGCAATGCAGGGGATCTGGAAGAAGCGGGAGAAACAGATCGAGAAGGTCCTCCTCAACACGACCCACATGTACAGCTCGATCAGGGGGATCGCGGGGAGTGCCGTCCAGCCCGTCACCCTCCTGGAGCTTCCCGCCGGAGAAAAGGACGATTTCTGACAGAGAGGAGAATTTTGGCATGCAGCCGGATGCGACATACCTGCTTGAGAAGTTGGGACTCGATATCCCCCTGATCGGATTCTACGACGCCCCGGATACCCGCCCGTTCGAGCCGCTGGTTGAGCCGAAACCGGGCACCGGGGCCTGCACCTTCGCTTACTACCGCCAGTGGCTGCGGGGAAAGACCCTCCACCTGACGAGGGAGACCTTCGGCTGCCACGGCGCCGGGTACTGGCTGTGCGGCGTGGAGACGCGGTCGCGGGAGGAACTGGTCAGATTCCTCGTGGACGACGAGGGGCTGAAGGCCTCGCACGCCCTGATGGACCAGTGGCTGGATTACCGCCGGGGATACCGGCAGGAGCAGCCCCACCTCCTCATCGGCCCGCTGCGCGCGGATCAGTACGGGTATCTGAAGACCGTCACCTTCTTCGTCAATCCCGATCAACTGGGACTGCTCATGATCGGGGCCCAGTACTACAGCGTGCCGGGAGATCCTTCCCCGGTGCTCGCCCCCTTCGGGTCGGGGTGCTCGCAGCTGCTCATCCCTTTCGACGACCCGAACGTCCCGCAGGCGGCTATCGGCGCGACGGATATCGCGATGCGCCGGTACCTGGATCCGGACCTGCTCGCCTTCACGGTCACCCGGCCGATGTACGAACAGCTCTGCGGCCTGGGGGAGGGAAGCTTCCTCTCCAAGCCCTTCTGGAAGGACCTCAGGAAGGCGCGGGGGTTCAAGGACGGATAGAGACTTCACGCAGTCTCCCTGCGGGGGGATTGCGTCACAGGAGGTGTCACCATGAAACTCGATGTAAAGGCGTTCGCACTGGCGTGCGCCCTGGTCTGGGGCTTCGGCCTCTTCATCCTGACCTGGTGGATCATCGCCTTCGACGGGGCAACGGGCGATCCCACCTTCATCGGGAAGCTGTACCGGGGCTACACCGTCTCTCCGGCCGGCAGCTTCATCGGTCTCGTCTGGGCGCTGGTGGACGGCGCAATCGGGGGGGCGATCTTCGCCTGGCTCTACAACTTCCTTGCCGGACGCGCCAGGGGATAACCGACACGGTGATGGGGTAAGGACAAAGGTGTGAAGGCCGAATCGATACTGCTCATCAATCCCCCAGTCGTGCGGCCCTGCGAGCCCCCGGCGGGGATCGCCCGGCTCCTGGGGACACTGAATGAGCACGGTGTCCGCTGCCGGGCGCTGGACGCCAATCTCGAAGGGATGATGGATCTCCTGGAGCGCCCCCCCACGGCATCCGACACGTGGTCGAGACGGGCGGCGAGTCACCGGGATTCCAACCTATCGGCGCTCCGGCACACAGACCTCTACCGGAAAACGGACCGCTACGGGAGGGCGGTGCGGGAGATCAACCGCCTCCTCGACATGGCGGGACACCCCTTCGGCGCACAGATCGGCCTGGCAAACTACCAGGACGAAACCTTCTCTCCCCTCCGCAGTCCGGACCTCATCAGGGCGGCGGAAGAACCTGAGAAGAATCCGTTTTCCCCCTATCTCACCCGGCGGCTGGTGGAGATATTCGAAGACGACGAGCCTTCCATCACCGGGGTCTCGCTGAATTACCTGAGCCAGGCCCTCCCGGCCTTCTCGCTGATCGGCCTGATACGCAGGCTCCTCCCGGGCACGAGAATCGTCCTGGGGGGAGGCCTGGTGACCTCGTGGCTCAGCAATCAGGACTGGAGAAACCCCTTTGCAGACCTCGTCGACGACGTGATCGCGGGGCCGGGGGAAGGGCCCCTCCTGTCGATGGCCGGGATTCCCTCCTCGAACGGACACCGGGCGCCGGACTACGTCCCCTTTCGTGACCTCCCCTACCTGTCGCCTGGATTCGTCCTCCCCTACAGCGCGTCGACCGGCTGCTGGTGGGGCCGGTGTACCTTCTGCCCGGAGAAGGCCGAGGGGAACGCCTATGCGCACCCCCCGGCCGGCGAGGCGGTCGGCGAGATCCGCTCCCTCGCCGACAGCGGAGCCCCTTCTCTGATACACGTTCTCGACAACGCGATGAGCCCGGCGCTCCTCGCGGCAATAGCGGACAGTCCCCCCGGGGCTCCCTGGTACGGATTCGCCCGGATTACCCGGCACCTCACCGATCCCGACTTCTGCCGGGACCTCAGGCGTTCGGGATGCGTCATGCTGAAGATCGGTCTTGAATCGGGAGATCAGGGGGTCGTCGACGCCCTCGACAAGGGGATCGATCTGGGGGAGGCATCAACGGCCCTGAAGACCCTGAAGGAGGCCGGGATCGGAACCTACCTCTACCTCCTCTTCGGGACGCCGGCCGAGGGGCTCGGTGAGGCACGAAACACCCTGGAATATGCGGTTCGGCACCACGAATATATCGACTACCTGAACCTCGCCCTTTTCAACCTGCCGGCCTGCGGGCCGGACGCAACGGGCCTGGATACGGAGGATTTCTACGACGGCGACCTGACCCTCTACCGGCAGTTCCGGCACCCCCGTGGGTGGGACCGGGGACGGGTCAGGCGGTTCCTGAACGGCGAGTTCAGGAAGCATCCCGCGATCCGGGCGATCCTCCTCAGGGACCCGCCCGTCTTCACCTCGAACCACGCCCCCTTCTTCCTGCTGTCCTCGGGGGCGCACTATGACGGAGGAAAAACATGGTAACCGTCTGCTGGACCGGCGCCGCCGGGCTTGAGATCACGGAGGGTGAACGGATCGTCCTGATAGACCCCTACCACTCGAGGCCGGGGAAATGTGCATCCCTCTTCGGCCGACCCGAGCCGAAGGCGGAGGCGATAGATCGGTACATCGCACGCCTGCCGCGCACGGTAGAGGCGATCGTCGCAGGGCATACGCATATCGATCACGTCCTGGACATCCCCTCCCTCGAGCGGCGTCTCGGCTGCCGGGTGATCGGTAGCCGCAGTCTCCAGACGTTGATGACCCTGCACGGGAGACCGGGAACCGTCACCGTGTGCGAGGGAGGAGAGCGGATCGAACTCCCCGGAGGCGCGGCGGTGACGATGATCCGTTCGCGGCACGGCCTGGTGCTCTTCGGGAAGGTCCCCTACCCGGGGGATATCGATCCCGGATGCCGTCTGCCGATGAAAGCCTCCGACTACCGGGTCGGCGACGTCTACATCCCGAAGGTGGAGGTGGGGGGCGTCACCTTCATGCACGCCGGGAGCGCTAACTTTATCGAGTCGGAGATCGAGGGCCACCGCTGCGACGTCCTCTTCATGGCCGTCCCGGGGTGGAAAAAGACCCCGGAATACTGTGCCCGTTTCCCCCAGATCGTGCGGCCGCAGGTGATCGTCCCCCTCCACTACGACGACTTCTCGTCGCCCTTGGGGAAAGACGGGACGATGCGCCTCCTCCCTTTCCAGGATATCGAGGGGTTCTACAGGAGGGCGGCCGGGAGCGTTCCCGGCTGCGAGATGCGGAGGGTCAAGCCCTTCGAGGCGATGACTTTTTGACAAAGATCCTCCGCGGGGATATACAAGGGAAGGGATACCGTCGCGGCACAGGAGAGAGATCTTGCAGAAGTTTCTTATCATCGCCGGCCTCATCCTCCTCATCGCGGGGATCCTCTGGCCCTGGTTGAGCGCGCTTCCCCTGGGGCGCCTCCCCGGCGACATCGTGATCAACAGGCCGAACCTGAAGGTGTACTTTCCGATAACGACCATGGTCGTTATCAGCGTCGTCGTTTCGCTGCTCCTGTGGCTCTTCCGCCGATGAGGCGAGCATCTTTTGCTTGACATTCCGCGTCATGAATGTCACGTGATATGAACACGACAGGGAAACAACGAACGACCGGAAAAGGAGCCGAATCATGAAGATAGCGATCATGGGGATAGGAGGCGTGGGCGGCTACTACGGCGGCCTGCTGGCACGACGGTATGCCGGTGACGAGGCGGTCGAGATCGTTTTCATCGCGCGGGGGGAACACCTGAAGGCCATCCAGACGAACGGCCTGCGGGTGGAGAGCGCGGCCAAGGGGGATTTCACCGCACGCCCCGCCCTGGCAACCGATGACCCGTCGGGGTGCGGCGGCACCTTCGACATCGTCCTGATGTGCGTCAAGGGGTACAGTCTCACGGAGAGCGCAAGGCTGCTCGCCCCCGCCATCGGGGAGAAGACCATCGTCATCTCCCTCCTGAACGGGGTCGACAACGTTGAGAAGCTGAGGTCCGTCCTCACGAAGGGGAGGATATGGAACGGGTGCGTATACATCTCCTCCCTGCTGACAGGGCCGGGGGCCTGCAGGCAGGTGGGCGGCTCGTGCAAGATGTTCTTCGGGGTGGAAGGGAAGGAGGAACCCGACGGAAAGCGGGTGGAGGATCTCTTCCGCGCGGCGGAGATAGACGCCGAATACCGCAGCGACATCAATAATATCGCGTGGGAGAAGTACATCTTCGTTTCTCCCGTCGGCAACGCGACGACCTTCCGGGACAGGTCCTTTGGGGAAATCCTCAAGGACGGCGAGGGTATGGAACTGATGGGGACCCTCATCGATGAGTTGCTCGCCCTCGCCGACGCGCACGGCGTCGAGTTTCCCGACGGCATCAAGGAGACGACCATCGAGAAGGTCCGGGGGTTTCCTCCTGAGACCAAGACCTCATATCAGCGGGATTTTGAACAGGGCAACCGGACGGAGATCGGGACCTTCGCCGGATTCATCGTCGACGACGCCAAGAGAAGGGGAGTCCCCGCCCCCGCCCATGAGAAGGTGTACGCGGCGCTGAAGGCCCGCGAGGGCAGAAAGAGCGGGTAGCATCGGGGCTTCAGATCCGGAATGCCCGGTACACGGCGCGGACCGGGAGAAGGTCGCCCGGTGCCGGGGTCTGCCGTTTTCAGGCACATGAAAGGAGAGGCGTTATGACAGTGACACCGTTTATATACGTTGTGATCGGCATTCTCCTGCTGGCGGGAGGCAGAAAATTCTTCTGGTTTTTCGTGGGCGCCATCGGCTTCGTCACCGGTTTCACCCTGGCCGAACATGTCCTGGGGATCGAGTCGCTCATCATGTCGCTCTCCGTCGGGATCATCATAGGGGTCATCGGCGTGGTCATCGCCCTCTTCCTGCAGGGCTTCGCCATCTTCGTGGCGGGCTTCCTCGCAGGGTCCTACATCGCCTACATGATCGTGACCTCGTTCGGACTGGTCTCCCAGGAGATGTTCTGGATCTCGTACATCGGCGGCGGGATCGTCGGGGCGGTGCTCCTCTTCCTCCTCTTCGACTGGGCCCTGATCCTCCTCTCGTCGGCGGCGGGGGGGGCAATCATCACCGACGCCTTCACCCTGGAGCCGATGATGGAGACGGCCATCGCCATCGTCCTGGCCCTCCTCGGGATCTTCTTCCAGGCAAAGATCCTCCTGAGGGAGAAGAAG
>ENA-ORXD01001944-ORXD01001944.1-sediment-metagenome-genome-assembly--contig:-NODE-1944-length-15058-cov-6.239236_pt1 | contig 15058 bp, 11 predicted proteins | sample MGYA00237862_ERZ511471 | MGnify/ENA metagenome assembly ERZ511471 | reverse complement strand
TGATGGTCCTCATCGCCATGCAGGTCATGTTGATCTTCCTGGGATGTTTCATGGACAACCTGTCCATGGTCATGGTCGCCGTTCCCATCTTTCTTCCCATTGTCCAGGCCCTTCACTTCGACACCCTGTGGTTTTCCCTGATCATGCTGATCAATATGGAGATGGCCAACACGACGCCCCCCTTCGGACTTCTCCTGTTCGTCATGAAGGGTGTGGCACCGCCTGAAACCACGATGGGCCAGATTTACAAGGCGGGGGTTCCTTTTCTCCTGTGCGACGCCTTTGTCATGATCCTGGTGATGATCTTTCCCCAGATCGCCCTTTTCCTGCCCGGCCTGATGAAATGAACGCGGAGGTCCCGACATGACATACAAAATCGGCGTTGACGTGGGAGGCACCTTTACCGACTTCCTGATCATGGATGAAGGCGGCAATCCCGGAGTTTTCAAGATTCTCTCAACGCCTGAGGATCCTTCGATTGCCGTGATGCGAGGCTTCGACGCCATGGCCGAGGCCTCGGGAATGGATCCGGCTTCCTTCCTGAGCCGGGTGGAGATCATCGTTCACGGCACCACGGTGACGACCAATGCGGTCCTTACAGGCAGTACGGCAAAAACCGGGCTTCTCACCACCAGGGGCTTCAGGGACGCTCTCCAGATGCGAAGGGGTATCAGGGAAGAGCTTTACAACAACCGATACCTCCCTCCTCCCCCCATCGTCCCCCGCCATCTTCGCATTCCGGTGGCCGAACGAACGGACCACACCGGTCGGAAGGTCGAGGGTATCCAACTCGTCGACGTGGAAAAGGGAATCGAAGCGTTTCAGAAACGCGGCATCGAGGCTGTGGCCGTCTGCTTCATGCACGCTTACGCCAATCCCGATCATGAGACCCTCGCTTCGGAAAGGATCAAGGCTCTGATGCCGGAAGCCTATCTCTCCGTTTCGTCGAAGATCCTGCCCCAAGTGAGATTCTATGACCGGGTCAGCACGACGGTTCTCAATGCCGCCGTGGGCCCCATCCTCAAGCGATATCTTTCGAATCTCACCCGGAAGCTCAAGTCAGGAGGGTTCAAAGGCATCCTTCTCATCATGCAATCCAACGGCGGCGTCACCTCTCCGGAAGCGGTGACCGAGTTGGCCGCCAGCACACTCCTGTCAGGTCCTGCAGCAGCGCCGGTGGCAGGGATCGCCTACACGCACCTTCATGGGGAGCGCGATTTCATCACCATCGACATGGGGGGCACGAGTTTTGATGCGGCCCTGATCAAGGATTCCGAACCCATGATCACCACCGACGGCAAAGTCAACCGATACGCCCTGGCTCTGCCCATGATGGAGATCAACACCATCGGCGCGGGCGGGGGAAGCATTGCCTGGATCGACGAGGGCGGGCTCGACATCGACGAGTGAGGCCGGCGATGTCTCGCCGCCGCGTTCCGCCGGGGAGCGCGCCGCCCGCGGGGAGGACGCCGCTCCCCGGACCCCCTCACCGGCGAACGGGAGCCGTGACATGAGCGAGCCGAAGCGCATCGCGATACTGGAGGACCTCGCCGCCGAGTGCATCGCCGCGCTCGAGCATGCGGGTCTCGCGGCCGACGTCGTCCCCCAGTGGGGCGAGGCCGAGCTCGAGCGCGCCATCACCGGCTACGACGCCCTGATCGTCGGGCCTTCGGCGCCGGTGTCGGCGGTCGTCCTTCGGGCGGGTCGCAGGCTGCAGGTGGTGGGCACGACGGGGCCCGGGGTCGACGGCATCGATGTCGGCGAGGCGACACGCCGAGGCGTCGTCGTCGTGAACGCGCCCGGGGGCAACAACGTCTCGACGGCGGAGCTCGCGCTGGCGCTGCTCTTCGCCTGCGCTCGAGGCCTCGCAGGGGCCGACGCCGGCCTCAGGGTCGGCGGGTGGGAGCCCCGGCGCTGGGCAGACGGCGCGGTCGAGGTGCGCGGCAAGACGCTCGGCGTCGTCGGCCTCGACCAGAGCTCCGACGTGCTGATAGAGGCCGCCGGCGCGCTCGGCATGCGCGTCCTGGCCGCGGCGTCGGGGCGGACGGGCGCGGTCTCGCCGGAGTGGCCGGTCGAGTCGGTCGACACCGGGCGTCTCTACGCGGAGTCGGACTTCATCGTCGTCGGAGGACGGGCCGACGACGGCCCGTCCTCCTATGAGCGCCCGCCCGCCGTCCGCGCCGCCGAGATCGCCGCGATGAAGAGAGGCGTGCGGATCGTCGACCTCTCCGCGGGAGGCGGCGTCGACGCGGGCGCGCTCTCCGAGGCGCTTCGCGGGGGTCGTATCGCGGCCGCCGCCGTCGGCGTCCCGGGCCCCGAAGCGCCCGCCGTCGCGGCTCTCGCCGCGGCGCCGAACCTGCTCCTGACGCCGCTGCTCGTCGCGTCCACGGCCGATGCGCGCCTGCGCGCCGGCATGACGGTCGCCGAGCAGGTGGCCTCCGTCCTGCGCGGGGAGTTGCCGGCCGGCGCCGTCAACGTGCCCGCCGCGGGCGCCGTCGACGCCGCCGACTCGATGCCGCACATGGGGCTCTGCGTGCAGCTCGGGCGGCTGCTCGTCCAGCTCGCCGGCGCCCCGGTGGAGACGGTCGAGATCACCTACGGCGGCAGCATCGCCTACTTCGACACGCGGCTGCTCACGCTCGGCGTCCTCGCCGGCGTACTGCGGCAGCGCACCGGCGACCCCGTGAACTACGTGAACGCCGAGGCGATCGCGGCCGACGCCGGCGTGAGCGCCGTGGAGAAGCAGCAGGCCGGCCTGCCCGACTTCCCGCGGCTGATCACGGTGTCGACCGTGGGGCTTGGCGCCGAGGTGTCGCTCTCCGGCACGACGCTCGGGCCGCGGCACAAGCCGCGACTCGTCACCCTCTTCGGCGAGGACGTCGACATCGAGCCCTCGCCGCACATGGCCTTCCTGCGCTACGTCGACGCGCCCGGCATCGGCGGCAAGCTCGGCACGCTGCTCGGGGAGTGGGGCGTCAACATCGCCCACATGTCAGTCGGCCGCGGCAAGCGCGGCAACGAGTCGGTCATGGCGCTGACCCTCGACGACGTGCTCACCCAGGAGCAGGCCGACGAGCTGGCCGCGCAGTGCGGCCTCCTGTACGCGAGGTCGGTCGAGCTGTAGGGAGGGCGTTAGGCCGCAGACGCCGAAGACGCCTACTGTGATGATGGGCGACGGGGCGGCGGGGAGCGCGATGCGCTCCCCGCCGCCCCGTCGCTTCTGCCGACCTACCGTGGGCGGCGACTCACAGCCGGATCCAGCAGGACGGCAACGCCGGCCTCAGGCGGCGCGGCGCAGGTTCGCCGGCCTCAGGCGGCGCGGCGCATGGCGGCCGTCTGCTCCTGCGAGATGGCGATGGTGTTGCCCTCGCTGTCCTTGAGCCAGGCCGTCTTGAAGCCCTCGAAGCTGGCGATCCCGTGCTCGGTCTTGAGGCCGGGGATGTCGTACTCCTCGAACTCGACGCCGCGCTCGCGCAACTCGGCGACCGTGCTCTCGACGTCGGGCACGATGAACGAGGCGGCGGTCGTCTCGCCGCGCTTGAAGGATGACGTGTACAGCATGAGCCAGCCCGTCTCGCCCACGTGCACCAGGGCGGTGGCGGGATCCTGCTCGAAGCGCTCCACTTCGAGGCCGAGCTTGTCGCGGTAGAAGGCGGTCGCGCGGTCGACGTCGTCGACGGCGAGCACCGGTACGATGGCGGTGTCTTTGAGGGCCATGACCTCACCCCTTTCGTTCGGATGCGTGAGCCATTCCCCGCGATGCGTGGCCGCACGCCGTCGGTGTCGCGCCGGGCGGCAAGGCCGGCCCGTGACTGGACAGGGCTCCGCGCCTGGACTACCCTTCGCTGCATGCGGAGCCTTCTGCATCGCCCGTCGTGACGGCTGGTGCGGGCGGGCCGGCTTGGCCGGCCCGCCCGCACCAGCCGGCTCCGCTCTCCCCTCGCAGCGAGTCCTCACCTTGTACGCCTGAGGTCGCTCTGACCCACGCCCCGCGTCTGCGCCAGGCCCGCCTGCGGCCGCGCCTGACGATCGCCCGATCGCGTCCCGGATTGAATGGTCATTCAGGAGTCACACGAATGGCCGTTCACTATTTGTGCAGTGCGTCACGTGTACCTAGAATGGCCCACCTGCACGTCGATGCATCCGGCACGCGGCCCCTCGCGGGCGCGGCCTCAAGGACCGAAGAAAGGACACCGCCATGCTGAAGCGCTTCCTCCTCACCCCGGGCCCGACGCCGGTGCCGCCCGAGGTGCTCGCCGCGCTGAGCGAACCCGTCATCCACCACCGCGCACCGCGGTTCACCGAGATCCTCACCGAGGTCGTGGCGGGCCTGAAGTACGTGTACCAGACGGCGAACGACGTGCTGGTCTTCGCCGCCTCGGGGACGGGCGCCATGGAGTCGGCGGTCGTGAACGTCGTGAACCCCGGCGACACGGTCGTCGTGGCCTCGGTCGGCAACTTCGGCGAGCGCTGGCTCAAGCTGACCCGCGGCTGGGGCGCCGAGGTCGTGGCCCTCGAGTACGAGTGGGGCACGAAGGCCGACCCGGCCGACATCGAGCGCGCGCTCGCCGAGCACCCCGAGACGAAGGCCGTCTACGTCCAGTTCTCCGAGACCTCGACCGGGGTCGTCAACGACATCCGCGCCATCGGCGAGATCGTCGCCAAGACGCCGGCGATCCTCGTCGTCGACGCCATCTCGGGCCTCGGCGCCACCGACCTCAAGACCGACGAGTGGGGCGTCGACGTGTGCGTCGCCGGCTCGCAGAAGGCGCTGATGGTGCCGCCCGGCCTCGCCTACGTCGCCGTGTCCGAGAAGGCGTGGCAGGTCGTCGAGGCCGCGACCCAGCCCCGCTTCTACTTCGACTGGGTCGCGGCCCGCAAGAAGATGACCGGCGAGTCGGCGCAGACGCCCTACACCCCGGCGGTCTCGCTGATGGTCGCCCAGAACGTCGCCATCGGGCTGATCCGCGACGAGGGCCTAGAGTGCGTCTTCGAGCGCCACCGCGTGCTCGGCCGCGCCTGCAAGGAGGGCGTCAAGGCGCTCGGCATCGAACTCTTCGGCCCCGACGACCCCGAGGCCAACTCGGTCACCGCCTGCACGGTGCCGGCCGGGGTCGACGGCGGCAAGATCACCAAGCTGGCGCGCGACAAGTACGGCGTCTGGCTCGCCGGCGGCCAGGGCAAGCTCAAGGGCCGGATCTTCCGCTTCGGGCACTGCGGCTACTTCGGCGCCAGCGACATCCTCGTCGGCCTCGGCGTAGTCGAGATGGTGCTCGCCGAGCTCGGCTACGACGTCGCCTTCGGGGCCGGCGTCGGGGCGGCGGAGCGGGTGCTCATGAAGAGCCCCGTCCAGCTTTGAGAGGAGGGGGCATGACGGAGACGAAGAGGGTCCTGGTCAAGGAGAAGCTGGCCCCCGAGGGCATCGCCTTCCTCGAGGAGCAGGGCTTCGCGGTCGACGTCGGCACCGAGTGGGGCGCCGACGAACTGCTGGACCGCATCAAGGACTACCACGGCCTGATCATCCGCTCGGCGACGAAGGTCACCGCCGAGGTGCTCCGGGCCGGCGAGAAGCTCGAGGTCGTAGGCCGCGCCGGCGTCGGCGTCGACAACGTCGACGTCAAGGAGGCGACCAAGCGCGGCGTCATCGTCGTCAACGCGCCGCAGAGCAACGTGCTCAGCGCGGCTGAGCACACGGTCGCCCTGATCATGGCCTGCGCGCGCAACATCCCGCAGGCCCACTGCGACCTCAAGGCCGGCCGCTGGGAGAAGGGCCGTTGGGGCAAGGGGGGTGTCGAGCTGCAGGACAAGGTGCTCGGCATCATCGGCCTCGGCCGCATCGGGTTCCTGGTCGCCGAGCGCGCCCGCGGGCTCAAGATGAAGGTGATCGCCTACGACCCGTTCGTGCCGGACGAGCGCTTCCACGAGCTCGGGCTCGAGCGTGCCGACACGCCGGGGCGTATCTATCGGGAGGCCGACTTCCTCACCGTGCACCTGCCCAAGAGCGCGGAGACCCTCGGGTTCATCGACGACGACGCGTTCGCGCAGATGAAGGACGGCGTCCGAGTGGTCAACGTGGCGCGCGGCGGCATCATCGACGAAGAGGCCTGGGCGCGCGCCATCGCGAGCGGCAAGGTCGCGGCCTCGGCCGTCGACGTCTACCCGTCGGAGCCGACCACGACCTGCCCGCTCTTCTGCCACGACTCGGTGGTCTGCACGCCGCACCTCGGCGCCTCGACCAAGGAGGCTCAGCTGCGCGCCGGCATGATCATCGCCGAGCAGGTCGCCCTCGCCCTCAAGGGTCAGTTCGCGCCCAACGCGGTCAACGTGCCGATGGTGCCCGGCGAGGAGGCCGACGAGCTCATGCCCTACCTCGGGCTCTGCGAGCTGCTCGGCAAGCTCATCGTGCAGGTCGCCGACCGCCCGCTCGAGGCCGTGGAGATCACCTACGAGGGCGTCATCGGCCGCTACGACACGCGGATCCTGACCCTCGGCGTGCTCCAGGGCATGCTGGCCGGCAAGGTCGAGGACGTGAACTTCGTCAACGTCGCGGGCATCGCCGAAGAGCGTGGCCTCAGCGCCCACGAGATCAAAGAGCCGGCGGCCAAGGACTACCTCAACGTCATCCGGGTGAAGGCCCGCGACGGGGGCGAGGAGCTCGAGGTCGCGGGCACGACGATCGGGCCCGGGCACCGGCCGCGCTTCGTCGGCATCTACGGTCACAGCATCGACATCGAGCCCGTCGAGCACATGGTCTTCCTGCGGGCGACCGCGCAGGTGCCGGGCACGTTCGGCAGGATCGGCACCAAGATGGGTGAGTTCGGCATCAACATCTCGCAGGTGACGGTGGCCCCGTCCCTGCCCGGCGAGCCCGAGGTGATGGGACTCGCGGTCAGCGACCCGCTCAGTGACGACCAGCTCGCGGAGGTCATCGCCGCGGCGGGGCTGCTGGACGCCAAGCGCGTGGCGTTGTGACGAATGGGCGCGCGCGGCACGACGCAGCGCGGGTGACGGAGGCGCGTACGCTCCGCCCGACGCCCTGCGCGTGACGCGCTGCGTCTGGGGCCACGCCCCGCTCGACGGCGGCGACGTGAGTCTGTAGATGACGGACGGGGGCGGGGAGCGCAGGAGTGCGCTCCCCGCCCCCGTCCGCGTACGTCACTCGTCGTCGCGGTGCAGCAGGCGACCCACCTCGGGCCCCTTGGGGACCGACAGCCCCAGCCCGCGGCGCAGGAACCCCGACACCGGGTCGGGCTTGCGGCCCTCGTCCTCGAGCACCTCGTAGCGCTCGATCGCCGAGCGCATCGCGCGGGCGGCGACGAAGCGGAACGGCTCGGGCGGCAGGTAGCTCGGCGGGTCGGAGACCAGCGGCGAGCGCGCGTGATCGTCGTCGCGCTCGAGGGCCACCGACGCCAGCGTGCGCCCGATCAGGTTGCTCGGCGCGACGCCGTTGCCGCCGTAGCCGATGCCGTAGTGGATGTTGCGCGCCTTGCCGAGGGTCCCTACCCAGGGGAAGCCGTGCTGCGTGCGCTCGACCGGCCCGCCCCAGCGCCACTCGATGGCGAGGTCGCGGGAGGCGGGGAAGAGCTGGCGCAGGTCGGCGACGATGCTCTCGACGTTGGCCCGGTCGTGGAAGTGGGCCGGGATGACACGGCCGGCGAAGCCGAGCTGCCCGCCGCCGCGGCCGAAGACCAGCCGGTCGCTGGCCGTGCGCTGCCCGTAGTGCACGGCCGTGCGCCCGTCGGAGAACGGCCGGCCGCGTTGCCAGCCCATCTCGTCGAGGACCGCGGCGGAGGGCGCCGTCGCCACCACGTGCGAAGGGATCACGAAGACGGTCCGCCGCAACTCGTCGACCTGGGCCATCCAGGCGCCGCCGGCGAGGACGACCTTGTCGGCCGTCACGCAGCCGGCGGGGGTCTCGACGACGGCCGGCGCCGAGCGGCGCAGGCGTGTCATGGGGCTCGCCTCGAAGACGCGCACGCCAGCCTCGACGGCGAGCCTGCGCAGGCCTCGCCCGAGCAGCGCCGGCTGCACGCCCCCGGCGGTCTTGAGCACGACGCCGCCGAGCGCCCGCGGCGAGCCGCAGGCCGCCCGCGCGGCCTCGGCGTCGAGGAGCTCGACATACTCCGAGGCGCCGTACCGCTCGCGCTCGGCGTTCTCCTCCTCGAAGCGCGCCATCTGGGCCTCGGAGAGCGCCACGGTCACGCCTCCATTGAGCGTGAGGTCGCAGTCGACCCCGCCGTCGGCGACCGTGCGCGCGATCTCGTTCACGCTCTCCACCGACTGCTCGAGGAGCCAGCGGGCACGCTCGGCGCCGAAGAGCCCGACGAGCGACGGCAGCGCGTCCTGCCAGCCGTTGACCCAGCCGCCGTTGCGCCCCGAGGCGCCGAGACCGCAGATGAACTGATCGAGGAGGACGACGTCGGTCTCGGGGGCGAGGCGCTTGACGTACAGCGCCGCCCACAGGCCGGTGAAGCCGCCGCCGACGATGCACAGGTCGGCGTGGACGGCCTCGGTCAGCGGCGTGACCTCGGGCGGCGGCGTCCAGCGTTCGTCGCCCCCACACCAGTACACGCCCGCCTGCGGCAGGCTCGAGACCCCACCTGCACCGACCGTCATCGCGCACCTCCGGCGCCGCCGACCATCCGCGCGCAAGGCTATCAGCGGGTGCGGCCGCTTCAAAGGGGCAGCGGCTGTGCGGTGGGGCGGAGCGCGGTCGCGCCGCTCGGCTGTGCGGTGGGGCGGAGCGCGGCCGTGCCGCCCGGTCGCGGCCGGTACGAGACGACGCCTCGTCGCCTTGACACCTCTGCACCAGCGGTTAAGCTTCACCCACCCGGGTGGTTTGCTCTCGGCGGTACGGCGTCCCCGGACCGTGCCGGGAGCCCGTGCGTGGCGGTGCGCGGTGGAGAGCGGGCGGTTCGCCCGCGACGACAGCAGGCAGTGGCGGCACGCCGCCCGGGCAGCGATGCTCTGAAGGCACGATGGGAGGCACCATGGCACAGGGGTTCGACGATCCCGGCACGCAGCAGCTCCAGCAGGACTTCCTCGGCCACCTCTGGCCGCCGTTCACCCAGATGCAGGGCCTCAAGCCCGTCATCATGGAGCGCGCCGAGGGCGCCGTCGTCTACGACACCGAGGGCAACGAGTACATCGACGCCTTCGCCAGCCTGTGGACGGTCAACGTCGGCCACGGCCGCACCGAGATCTACGACGCCATCAAGGCGCAGATGGAGAAGCTCGCGATCTATCACATCTTCCAGATCGCCAACGAGCCCTCGATCAAGCTCGCCGCCAAGGTCGCCGCCCTCATGCCCGGCGACCTGAACCACGTCTTCCTCACCCTCGGCGGCGGCGAGTCGGTCGAGACCGCGGTCAAGATGGCCCGCCAGTACCACCGCAACCGCGGCAACGGCACCAAGTACATGGTCCTCTTCCGCGACCGCTCCTACCACGGCACGACGATGACCGCGACGAGCGCCCAGGGCCTCTCGGTCAACCGCGCCAAGTTCGAGCCCCTGCTGCCCGGCTTCATCAAGCTCGGCGCCCCCTACTGCTACCGCTGCGCCTGGCACAAGACCTACGGCGAGGACTGCAAGATGGAGTGCGCCAAGGTCGTCGAGGAGGAGATCGCCTTCTACGGCCCCGAGAACGTCGGCACCATGCTCGGCGAGACGATGATCGGCACCGGGGGCGTGATCCCGCCGGTGCCCGAGTACTGGCCGATGGTCTGCGAGATCTGCAAGGCCAACGACGTGCTCGTGATCAACGACGAGGTCATCACCGGCTTCGGGCGCTCGGGCACCTGGTTCGGCTTCCAGCAGTTCGGCTCCGAGCCCGACCTCGTGACCTTCGCCAAGGGCCTCTCCTCGGGCTACCTGCCGCTCGGCGCCGTCGGCGCCCGCGACCACGTCTTCGAAGCCTTCCTCGGCGGCGGCGACAAGACCTTCATGAGCGGGGCCACCTACAACGGCCACCCGCTCTGCTCGGCCGCCGGCCTCGCCAACCTCGAGATCGTCGAGCGCGAGAAGCTCGTCGAGCGCTGCGCCGAGGTCGGCGCCTACTTCCAGGAGGGCCTCAAGACCCTGCTCGCCCACCCCATCGTCGGCGACGTGCGCGGCGTCGGGCTCGTGGCCGGCATCGAGTACGTGAAGGACAAGGAGACGCGCGAGTGGTTCGCGCCGGCGGTCGGTGCGGCCGCCAAGGTGCGCGACGAGGCCTTCCGGCGGGGCGTCTTCGTGCGCCTCTTGGGCGGCGGCCACTGCCACTCCATCGCCCCGCCGTTCATCATCAGCAAGGGGCAGATCGACACCGTCGTGCGCGTGCTCGACGAGTCGATCGGCGTCGTCGAGAAAGAGCTCGGCTACTGACCGCCCGACGAGGCAAAGGAGCGAAGGCAATGGCCAAGGCAAGAGTGGGCGTCGTCGGCTACGGCGTCATCGGGCAGCGGCTCGCGGACGGCGTCGCCCTGCAGGAGGACATGGAGCTCGCCGGCGTCGTCGACGTCGCCCCGACGCTCGCGATCCGCGCCCTGCACGAGATCGGAATGCCCTACAAGCTGTTCGTCGTCGCGCCCGAGCAGAAGGCGGCGTTCGACGCGCTCGGCATCCCGGTCAGCGGCACCCTCGAGGAGCTGCTGGGCGAGGTCGACATCGTGCTCGACGCCTCGCCCGGCGGGATCGGCCAGAAGAACAAGGCGATCTACGAGAGCAAGGGCGTCAAGGCCGTCTTCCAGGGCGGCGAGAAGAACGAGATCGTCGACGTCTTCTTCCACGGCTACGCGAACTACGAGAAGGGCGTCGGCAAGGACTACCTCAAGCTGACCTCGTGCAACACCACCGGGCTGATCCGCGCCGTCGACTGCCTCGACCGCGCCGTGGGCTGCGAGCGCGTCATCGTCACTATCGTGCGCCGCGTCGCCGACCCCGGGGACACGCACCGCGGGCTCGTCGACGTGGCCCAGGTCGAGCCCGTCCCGAACCACCAGGCCGTCGACCTCATGACCATCATGCCGCACGTCGAGGCCACCGGTCTGCTCGTGCACGTGCCGACGACGCACGGCCACATCATCAACGTCATCGCCACGCTCAAGGGCGAGATGACCAAGGAGAAGGCGCTCGAGCTCTTCGAGGAGCACCCGCGCATCCGCGTGGTGAAGATCGCCGACGGGTTCAACTCGAACACCTCGCTCTTCCGCTACGCGCGCGACCTCGGCCACAAGCGCGCCGACATGTACGACATCGCGGTCTTCGACGAGACCGTGGCCGTGAGCGGGCGCGAGCTCATGTTCGCGATCAACATCCCGCAGGAGGCGGTCGTGATCCCCGAGACGATGGACGCCGTGCGCGCGGCGCTCTCGCTGCAGACCGACCGTCTCGAGGCCGTCGGCCTGACCAACCAGTACCTCGGCCTGAAGTGAGGCGGGGAGCGGCGGCGCCCCCGGGTGGCGCGACCGCCGGCGAGTGACGTGACGGGAGGAGCGCCGTGAAGTACGGCATCGCCACGCTGGACGACCTCGAGGTCGCCGGCAAGGTCGTCCTCTGCCGGGTCGACATCAACGCGCCGCTCGACCCCGAGACCGGCGGCCCGCGCGACACGACCCGGCTCGAGGGCTGCGCGCCGACGGTCGCCGAGCTGGCCGAGAAGGGCGCGCGGGTCGTCCTGCTCGCCCACCAGGGCGGCGACCTCGAGTACCACAACTACGCCTCGACCGAGCCGCACGCCGCGGTGATGAGCGAGCTCGTCGGCCGGCCCGTCGGCTTCATCGACGACGTCGTCGGGCCGGCCGCCCGGGCGCGCATCACCGCGCTGGCCGACGGCGAGGTCCTGCTGCTCGACAACGTGCGCTTCGTCGCCGAGGAGCTCACGCTCTTCGAGAGGAAGCTCGAGCTCGCCCCCGAGCAGCAGGCGAAGACGCTGGTCGTGCGCAAGCTGGCGCCGCTCGCCGACTGCTACGTGTGCGACGCCTTCGCCGCCGCCCATCGCTCGCAGCCCTCCCTGGTGGGCTTCGAGCAGGTGCTGCCGTCGGCCATGGGGAGGCTCTTCGAGAGGGAGTATGCCAACCTCTCGCACCTGCGCGAGGAGCCCGACCGGCCGTGCGTCTTCGTGCTCGGGGGGACGAAGATCCAGGAGGCCTTCCCGATGATGGCCGCGGCGCTCCGCGACGGCGTCGTCGACACCGTGCTCGCCGCCGGCCTCGTGGCCAACGTCATGCTGGCGGCGCGCGGGGTCGACCTCGGGGCGCCGTCCATGGAGTTCATCAGGGCGAGCCAGCTCGAGCGCTTCGTCTACGAGTCCAAGGCGATCCTCGCCGAGCACGGCGACAAGGTCGTGCTGCCGGTCGACCTGGCCTGCGCGAAGGACGGCGCCCGTGTCGAGGTCGCGGTCGGCGAGCTGCCGGCCGCGGAGCCGCTGGTCGACATCGGGCAGCAGACCGTGGACGCCTTCCAGGCGGCGATCGGCGCCGCCGGGACGGTGTTCGTGAACGGGCCGGCCGGCGTCTTCGAGAAGCCGGAGAGCGAGTACGGGACGACGTCGATCTGGCAGGCCATGGCCGAGGCGCCCGGCTACACCGCGCTCGGCGGCGGGGACAGCATCGCGGCGATGAACCGCTACGGCCTCGGCGGCCGTTTCTCCTACGTCTGCACGGCCGGCGGCGCCATGGTGCAGTTCCTCTCCGGCAAGCCGATGCCGGTGGTCGAGGCGCTCAGGGGCGCGGCGGCGCGCTTTGCCTGACCGGGAGGACTGCCGGTGAAGCTCACGATCCCGTACGGCGACACCGAGCTCGGCTTCGAGGTGCCGGACGCGGCGCTGGCCGGTGTCATCTCGGGGGCCGCGGGCGAAGCGTGCGCGCCCGCGGGCCCGGACGAGAGGCCGGCGGGCGCCGCCGGGCCCGGCCCGTCGGCACCCGCGCCGACGGCCGCCGACGAGGAGGCCGAGATCCGGCGCGCCCTGGCGGAGCCGATCGGCGCGCCGCGCCTCCGCGACCTGGCGGCCGCGGCCTCGTCGGCCGTCATCGTCGTCAGCGACGTCACGCGGCCCTGCCCGTCCCACAAGTTCCTGCCCGCCCTGCTCGAGGAGCTGCGGCCGCTGTCCCCCGAGGCCGTCACGATCGTGTTCGCCCTCGGCGGTCACCGGCCGCACACCCCTGAGGAGCAGCGAGCGCTGGTCGGCGAGGAGGTCGCGGCGAGCGGCGTGCGCCTGCTCGACCTCGACCGGGACGACTGCGTCCCGGTCGGCACGACGAGCCGCGGCACGCCGCTCGCCGTCTTCCGCCCCTACCTCGAGGCCGGCCTGCGCGTGTGCACGGGCAACATCGACTACCACTACTTCGCCGGCTTCTCGGGCGGCGCCAAGGCCGTGGTGCCGGGGATCTGCACCTACGACACGATCCGCGCCAACCACGGCATGATGCTCGACGAGCGCGCCAAGGCCGGCATCCTCGACGGCAATCCGGTGCGCGAGGACATCGACGAGGCCGGCGGCATGATCGGCATCGACTTCCTCCTCAACGTGGTCCTCGACGAGGAGCGGCGCGTGGCGCGCGCCGTGGCCGGCGACTACCTTGCCGCGCACCGTGCCGGCGTCGCCTTCTACGACGCGCGCTGCGACCTGCGCGTCGACGAGGCCGCCGACGTGGTCGTCGCCTCGCCCGGCGGCACGCCCAAAGACATGAACCTCTATCAGGCTCAGAAGACTCTCGACAACGTTGCCGGTGCGGTCCGCGACGGCGGCGTGGTCGTGCTCGTCGCCCGCTGCGATGAAGGACTCGGCAACGCCGTCTTCGAAGAGTGGATGACGAGCATGCGCACCCCGCGCGACCTCGTCGACCGGATCCGCCGCGAGTTCGTGCTCGGCGGGCACAAGGCGGCGGCGATCGCGGGGCTGCTGGAGCGCGTCGACCTTCACGTGGTGTCCGATCTCCCGGACGACCTCGTGCGGGCCATGCACATGACACCGTTCGACGACGTGGGTGCGGCGGTCGCGGCCGGCGCGGCCCGCGCCGGCCGGGACGCGCGGGTCCTGGTGATCCCGCACGGGAGCCGAGTGACCGCGCGCCGGGGGCCCCGAGAGGACAGGAGTACAGGATGAGCTCACCACAGGACGAGGCAGAACCGGCGCTCGGCATCCCCGTCGAGAACCCTCTGTCGAGCCTCCCGGTCACCGCGCAGAAGATCCTCAGCGCGGCTCGGAAGCTCCTGGTCGAGAAGGGCTACGACGCCGTCACCCTGGAGAAGGTGGCCGCCGAAGCCGGGGTCAACAAGGCGTCGATCCGCTACAACTTCGGCAACAAGGCCGGGCTCGTGGCGAGCGTCGTGGACTCCGTGATCCACGAGGAGTTCATCCACGGAGCCGAGACCCTGGCCGCGGTGCCGACGGACGACCGGGTGCGTGCGCTCGTCGAGGGCAAGCGCCACCTCCTCGCGGCCACCGACCGGCTTCAGGGCCTCTTCGACATCCTTCCGCACGCGCTGCGGGACGAGCTCCTGCGCCGGCGGATCTGGAGCAGCTACCCGTGGTGGGCCGAGCAGAACCTGCGCCTGCTCGGCCTCGAGCACGCCGAGACGGGCGAGTGCCCCGCGGAGCTCGCCGGGTTGGGGTCGCTGATCTCGGCGGTCGTCGACGGGCTGGCCGTGCAGTCGCTGCTCGAGCCCGAGGTCTTCGACGTGGACCGGCCGCTGCGGGCCCTCGAGTTCCTGATCGACGCGGCGATGCCGCAGCTCCGGGAGATGGCGGCGGCGGCCGCTGATGGCAAGTGAGACCCGCACGGCCGCGGGGACGACGGGCAACGACCGCGTCCTTGACACGCTCCGCGCTGTGCATAAGATGCATCCACCTGGGTGGATGACCGCGAACGCGGCCGGCCGATGCGCTGCCGGATGGGCAGCGGCTGCCGCGAGGAGGGAGGAGTGCCCGCTGTGAGCACGATCATCACGCGGATGGGAGACGCCGCCACGGTCGAGATGACCGCCGACGAGCTGCGCCGCGACATCGTCGAGGGCTCGGAGGCCGCCGCCGCCAAGGGCAAGGTCCCCGTCCTCGAGGAGCGCGAGGTCGAGTACCT
>ENA-ORXD01001943-ORXD01001943.1-sediment-metagenome-genome-assembly--contig:-NODE-1943-length-15064-cov-7.881497_pt1 | contig 15064 bp, 17 predicted proteins | sample MGYA00237862_ERZ511471 | MGnify/ENA metagenome assembly ERZ511471 | reverse complement strand
TTTTCTTGTCTATTTGTTGGCATTATAAAAGGCAAGGGAAAAAGTTTATGTACTACTTGTTTGTATGTTTTATTTTTTTTATAGTGGTTGCTGAGGGTAATGCAACTTACTTAAGAAATGAAGTTTGGAAAGATGATATAACATTATATTCTGATAATTTAGATAAAGCTCCGCTCAATATACGGGTTTATAATAATTTGGCTGCTGAATATATGAGGCTCGGCCAGAATGAAAAAGCGCTTGAATATTTAAAACAAGCTGAAAAAATTTATAAAAAATATCCAGACAATTTTCAGAAAAATTCTGTCGCCGATGTTTATTGTAATGCTGGGATTATCTATCTGCATGTAAAAGGAGAAATTGAAAAAGCCACTCAACTCCTTCTGAAAAGTGCTGAGTTGTTCCCCTCTAATTTTATGGTACATTACCATCTGGCGATCGCCTATTTCAAACTGGGAGACTTGAGCAATGCCGAAACAGCGATTCTTAATACTGTTCGGCTCAACGGCGGAGAAGCTCCGATTTATAATCTCCTGGGTCGTATTTTGTACGCAGGGGGCAAATACGACCTGGCAGTAAAAGCCTTTGATAATGGCTTGGAATTAGAAAAAGAAAGAGTGCTTTATTTAAATTGTGTTGCCAGCTATTTAGCACTTGGAGAATTTAAAAGGGCTATATCTGTATTATTCGTAATGGATGCGAAAGACGATGACCTGCTTTACTGGTTATATAGATTGGTAGCTGCTTCTGAACCTGAAAAGGATGATGTAATTTCCACGATTGTAGATTTGTTGGCAGTTCGTTATATAAGTTTTGAGAAATTTATTGCTGGCTTAAGTGACAACAATAATTTGCATATAATCTTTCCTGATATTTCTTCTTTTGAAGAAGAGTTATATAGCGCTTATGTCCTCAAAATAGCCAAAATCATAAGTGGCGCAAATCGTGGTCTGGATCAGAGTGTTTATCCAAATCCGTCTCTTTCTGATGAACACTGAATGACATTAATATGAAATTTAATCAGTTAAAAAGCCGGGGCGAAATCGTCCTGAGGTTTTTAAAAATCATTGTGCTCAACGTGAAATTTCCGGGAAGTATCTTGAAGGGATATTTTCAGTTGGACGCACGCATATTAACGTTATGCCATGACATATCTCATTCCAATCAATACGTTATATGCTAACATCAAATAATTCCTTAAGGCAAGAATGTTGCAGGTTTCAGCGTGATTAATGAAAATATGAATACAGGTCCAGTACCTCAGGTTACTGTGCTTCTGCCGGCTTTTAACGAGGAGGAGAGCATTGGGGAGACTATCAGGGCCATCAGAAAACTGTATCCGGATTTCGAGATCCTGGTTATTGACGACGGATCGACCGACAACACGGTAAAAGCAGCCATGGATGCCGGAGCCCATGTATGGCCGCATCCTTACAATATGGGGAACGGTGCGGCGATCAAATCAGGGTTACGCTGCGCGGCAGGCCAATGGATAGTGATGATGGACGCCGACGGTCAACATCGTCCTGAGGATATTGCCCTGCTTCTTCTGCATAAGGAAAATTTCGAAATGGTTGTCGGGGCGAGATCGATGAACTCGCAATCCTCTTTTCATCGTTTTTGCGCCAACTGGTTCTACAACAGGCTGGCATCATATGTGACAAAATTCGACATCAGAGATCTGACTTCCGGCTTCAGGCTTGTTAGGAAAGACACGGTCAGTAAATACATCTACCTTCTGCCGAATACGTTTTCCTATCCTACAACTATGACAATGGCATATCTGCGAAGCGGGCATAGTGTCAAATACGTGCCGATTCAGACAGAGGCAAGAAAAGGGAAGAGCAAGATAAAACTAGTGGAGGACGGTTCCCGGTTTCTCCTGATTATTGCCAAGATAGCCACGCTGTATTCACCCATGCGGGTTTTTCTGCCTGTCAGCGGCCTGCTTTTTCTCATCGGCATCTGCTATTACCTGTACACCTTCCTGACAATGAACCGGTTTACCAACATGTCCGCCCTCCTTTTGACCACTTCCATAACTGTTTTCATGATCGGGCTTGTCTCGGAACAGATTACCCAGATGCGGTATGACCGGACCGAGTAGATTACAGTTCCGCGACAGAATCGATAAATGAAGCAGAAGCTTCTTGTCCTAACGACAACATTCCCCCGCTGGCAGAACGATCCGGATCCCCCTTTTGTTTACGAACTCGTTCGGAGACTGGCTGCAAACTTCGACGTGACGGTTCATGCCCCTCATTATCCGGGAGCCGAAACTGATGAGGAGATGGAGCAGATAAAGGTTCACCGTTTCCGTTATTTTCTTGAACCCTTTGAAAAGTTGGCCGGTTCGACCAGTATTCTGCCGACACTGAGGCAGAATAAGTTGTATTATGGTTTGCTGCCTTTTTTTCTTACAGCGCAATTTTTTTCCCTGTTCCTGCTGGTGAGAAAATCCCGCCCAACGATTATCCACGCCCACTGGATACTTCCGCAGGGTTTCTTTGCGGTCATGATGAAGACCTTCTTTGGCATTCCTGTTGTCGTAACGGCTCACGGTGCCGATGTGTACGCCCTTCAGCACTCTCTGTTCAATGCTGCCAAGCGATTCGTACTCAGGCGGGCAGACAAGGTAACGGTTGTGAGTTCGGCTTTAAGGGAAAAGATCGTGCATGATATTTGTTCCGTACCGGCGCATATTATTCCCATGGGGGTTTGTTCCGAAACTTTTGCTCCCGGCAAACAGGCTGCAGATATAAAGAAAAAACATGGCGTCAGCGGTAAAGCCATTCTGTACGTGGGACGCTTATCGGAAAAAAAAGGGGTGCGATACCTGATTGATGCCATGCCTGCCGTTCTGGCCGAATTTCCTGACGCCGCATTGCTGGTTATTGGAACCGGGGAGTTGGAGTCCGAGCTTCAGAAAATTTCCGGAAGTAAAGGGCTGGGAGATCATGTCATTTTTGTCGGGGGAGTGTCTAACCGCGAGCTTCCGGCTTATTATTGCGGCAGTGATGTGTTTGTCGGGCCTTCAGTGCAGGCTCAAGGGGGAGATACGGAAGGGTTGGGCCTGACTTTTGTCGAGGCTGCCATGTCCGGCTGCCTGATCATAGGTTCCGATGTCGGGGGGATAGGGGATGTAATTGAAAACAACAAAACCGGGTTCCTGGTGCCAGAAAAAGACAGCCGGGCAATTGCCGAAAAAATAATTTACGCCTTGAGAAACCCTAATAAAGTGGAGGAACTAGCGGAACAGGGACGAAAAAAATGTATTGAGAAGTTTGATTTAGAAGTTATTTCAAAAAAATATACCAGCCTTATAAGGGCTGTAACGCAGTGACCTTTAACTTGGGTTCTTGATCATATTTTTTGTTAACAACATCTTTTAAAAACAATTCAAATTTTTTACCCAATTCCGGCCAGGTTGACACCTTGATTTCAGGAATAACTGGTGTGTTCAATTGATTTATTATTGCTCTTATCATATCTTGTGAATTTCCCGGTGCAAATAAACACTCCGGGTAGTTTTTAAACAGTTCTTCCGTAGCTCCAACTTTTGCAGCAGCAACAGGGACTCTGCTCGCGATCATCTCATGAGCTTTTTGTGGAAAACAGTAGCGGCCGAATGAGGTATCGAGATTGCTGATTATTCCGACATCGAGGGTGTTCAAGAATACTGGTACTTCTTCATAATTTAACTTGCTGAAATAATGTACCTGAGGTCCATCAGGCAGAACAGTGCCCGCTTCAATCGGTCCGGCCAAGGCTAGATGGATAGCAGGATTTTCAGCATTTAATTTCTGAAAGGCACTGAAAAGAACTTCAATTCCACGGCTTTTGCCCAAAGCCCCTGCCGTACCAATGATTTTTGCATCCTGGGGTAAATTAAACTTTTTCCTGCAATCTTGGCGTGCCATTTTGTGGAAAAAATTGAGAGGAATGCCATTTTCAACAGTTCTGACGATTCCTGAAGGATGATAGGTTTTAGTAACATATTCTCTAAGGAAGGGGCTGATACAAATAACGCCTTCAGCCTGCGAGACAGCTTTGCGAAATTGAGGCATGACTCCCGGAAACTTTGTCAAACCAAAGCTTTCGAAGTTATCGTAAAGATCAACGACACAGGGGAGAGCAAATTTTCGAGCCAGTCGAATTCCATTAATTATATGCAAAGCGTCAGAGCAGGCAACGATAATATCCGGCTTGAAGTTATCTGTCAGTTGGGAAAGCTTTTTTAAGTATCGGATTCCACCTGGCAGGATAAGGCGGCCAAGATTAATTGAATTCCAATCAACAGGAGTTGAATCTATATCGGTGCCCTTAAGATGACCCTCTGATCTTGGACGATAACTCAGGCATAAACCAACTACTTTATGACCAAGCAGGGCAAGTTCCTTGGGAATCTCATATAATCGTCCATATATATCATCAAGTAAATCCTTGCCTGTATATTGGCGTTTACTGATAAATAATATGCGCATTAGATAAATTGCGTTTGATAAGAAAGCAACATGCTTGTAGCTTTTTGTTCAGTTGGGATATCTTTAACCCGGCGCCTCTTCAAAAGTTTAATCGCTAAGACTGTATTGTGTTTTTCTGTATCGAATATAGAGAAACCAATAAAGAGAATATACGAGGGACATAAAAACATTAGGCGTGTTCATCTGGTGGATTAAACGTTCTTCTTCAAGTCTTCGACTTAATCCCGGCCAATCTAGCCGTGAACTGATACCCGTTAATCTCATGATGGAAATCGGCAGGTTTATTGTTTTGGATCTGGCTCCATTTCTATACGCTCTCAATATAAGATCATAGTCCATATTTATCCGAAAGGTTGTATTAAAACCTCCAAGTCTTTCCAGTAGCGATCTGGAGCAAACCTGTCCTTGATGGCATGAGCCCATCTTGAAGTTGGTCCACCATGAGAATCCCCTGTTTAGGGATATTTTTTTATCACCATTTTTATCAAAAATAACCTGAAATACGTATATATCGAATTTGTCGTCAATGTATGTAACAGATTTTTCCAAAACGGTTGGATCAATGAGGTAGTCGTCGGAGTGGATGAACAGAACATAATCACCCGCAGCGACCTTCAGCCCCTTGTTCATTGCATCGGCAATACCATTATCAGATTCTGATATCCAGTAAGATATTTTATTTTCGTATTTTTTTATAATGTTCAGTGTGCCGTCAGTCGAACCTCCGTCTATGATTATGTATTCCTTATTTCTGTAGGTCTGATTGGCGATGCTTTGAATGGTTTGCTCCAGGTATTTCTCTGAATTGTATGTAACTGTTATAATTGATAATTTCTTCTCGGGCATCAGTATCACACGGAACCGATAAATTCTTCAAGGGAACATCGCTCAAAAATTTCCAACCTCCCTCCCTCTGTTGCGTTGTAAACTTTTCTTTCATGCTCGCCATAAGCCTTTTTGGCCATAATATAGGAAATTTCGCTTTCAAGCAGGTCAGGCAGTTGCCAAGGCTCTCCACCTGTAAAATAATTTTTATCAAAATGATTTTCATCTATATTTTGAGCAAGAACAAGCTTATTTGCAGGCCCACTTGTTGCGAAATTATGGTCGCAGCCTATGAGTGCCACTTTTGAGAAGCCCATGTGGAAGGCAAGCTCTAGGGCAACAAATGTTACCGTGTATCCCTGGTAAATACTCATTGAACAATCTTTTGCAAATTTTCGTATCCCCGTCGAATGCAGAAATGCTACATTTAAACGATGTTTAATGAGATTCGCACCGCAACTGTCAAGAAACAAGGGAATATCGGTTTCATTGTAAAATGAAGCATTTTGCTGAATAACATATTGGTTTATCGAAACGATACAAGATGGCCTGAACTCTGATGTATCAAATAACAAATTGATCTTGTTCAAGCCGAATGTGAACACTCCCTTTAATAGTGACAGATCACTTTTAAGTAGGCTTGGCCCATTGCATAGAATTACAGCCTTTTCTCCGAGGAATTTATCCTTCCACCGGTATAGAATTTTCCTCGATCTCCTGGATTCGGGTCGGAAATCCCATACCATTCTCCTGAATAAATTTTCAATGGTGAAATAATAAGGATTGATGACGTATTTCCTTTTGTCTGCCAAACTAAAAACCCCAATCAGCAAAAATAAAATAATAGCCTTTAAACGTTATTTATTTAGATAACAGCAAATTGGAGTGCCTTCGGGGAATGGTGATTTTGTATCTTGGGGAACAATCCCATGAAAGCAAACCCCTGTTTTATCAGCTGCTTTGTAATCGGTCATGGCATCACCCAGATACAAACAATGAGCCGGAGAATATTTTTTTCTCAACAAGACATCTAACAGAATATTTTCTTTAATTTTAGGAGCACCATGGATTTCGTCGAAGAAATGTTCCAGTGATCTGAATTCGATAATAAAACTGATTTCTTTTTCTGGTGCGCCCGACACTACATAACATGGAATTTGTTTTTTCTTGAGAAGCTTCAGGCTTTCAAATGCTCCTGGGATAAAAGGGGCATTAATTACCTTTTGCAGAACCAGTCGGGAAAATTCTTGCCCCAGGAATTGCAGTTCATCCTCTGTTACAGGGGTTTTTAGTAAATTCTCGTAGTAATAACGGAATTTCTCATAACGGGAAATCCCGCCATGAAGATGGTGATAATCGATCACCTTTTTTTCTATCTCATCACCATATTTACGAAACATTTGCGCAAAAGCTTCAGTTTTGACGTTAACTGAATCAAGAATTACTCCGTCAAAATCCCAGAAGACAGCTTCCCAACGTTCTTTTTTCATAAGAATAATAGATATCATCTTAAAGAGGCATAAGTGAAACTACCAGCAGTCGGAGTATTTTATCTCTTCACTTATGATCTGACGTTTGTTTTAACATTCCGTCTATTTCCGCCATGCATTGCAGAAGTCCTTGACCCATATCAATATGGGGATTGTTTATGATTTTTTTGCCAAGTTTGGGGCTAAAATTGTAGGGTGTTATTTTGTAGTGCGCTTTTCTTTCGGACGGAAAAATTTCTATATTTATTTTCCCGCCCAACATCTCGTTGATCATCTCGAGCAGATCACTATATCGCATTTTTTCATTACCGGTCAGTACCACATGCTGGTTTACAAAATCAGGCTTGAGAATTTCAGCGCTTATCTGCGCTGCATCGCGAACATGTATAAATTCCCGCAACTCACTACCGGTTCCTCGATAAGTTATTTTTCCTTCGGTTAAAGCCTGTTTTACAAACCTGAAAATGCTGTTCCGCTCATCTGCCCGGTCACCATACAGAGAACCATATCGGAGACAGGTATAGTCCAAGCCGTAAATTTTCTGATAATCTTCAATAAACAATTCACAGGCCTGTTTGCTGGATTTGTAAAAATATCCAGAGTCGCTGTAAACATAGGCCGAGCTTGCAAAAATAAAACGATTTATTGCCGATTTTCTGGAAGCCTCCAGTAAATTTACCGTCCCGAGAATGTTATATTTGACTGTATCAACGGGACGTTTTGCACACTCATCAATGTCGGCAATACCGGCGAAATGATATACAACGTCCTGGTCCTGAACAATATTTTCCAAGTTCGCCTGATCAAGCACATCGCCGCATATCATTTTCTGATCTTGGCGAAGGTACGGTGATTGATGCAGGTCGAAGATCGTTACGTTGTGATTAGCTTCGCTTAAGGCATCCGCCACATGGCTTCCCAGGAATCCTGCCCCGCCGGTAACAAGTATTTTCATAGGGTTTATCCTTGATTCTCCAGCATGGATATGAGATTCTCGGTAGCTTCTATTTCCATCAATATTCTAGATTCTCTGGCATAGGAACCTATATGGCCGGTCATGATGACGTTATCCAGAGTTTTCAGGTTGCCGCTGTAAGGCTCTTCCTCAAAACAATCCAATGCTGCTCCCGCAAGTTTTTTGGCTGTAAGCGCGTCAAAAAGGGCATGTTCGTCAATTAGTCCTCCTCTGGCTGTGTTTATAAGATATGCGCCGTCCTTCATCATACCTATTCTAAATTTGTTGATGAAATGATGGGTAATTTCAGAATACGGGATGTGAAGGGTTATAATATCTGATTTTTGCAGGATATTTTCAGAATCGACCAAAGTAAAATTTTCATTAACAGAGCAAGCGGGGTCGCATCCCAAAATATTGCACCCGAAAGGTTGAAGCAGATTTGCCAGGTAAGATCCTATTCTGCCACATCCTATTATGCCTACGATCTTCCCATGGAGCAGTTGCCCGTACGGGCGGGACCATTCACCACGACGGATTCCGGCATCTGAGAGATGAATTCTTCGAAGAAGAGACAGAACCATCCCTAAAGTCAATTCTGCTACTGCTGTTGTCGGCGCATCAGGAGTGTTTTTTACCAGAATCTTTAATTGCTCTGCTGCTTGCAGATCCACAGAATCAAGCCCTATACCACAACGCGAAATAGCCTTGAGATCTTCCGCTCGTGTTAGGGCAGCGCGGGTTAAGGGTTCTGTTCCGGCAATTATCCCAACAGGTCTGTATTCAGTAATGAGGGTGGAAAGTTCCTCTTCGGTCAATTTTCTTTTCAGGGGATTCAGGACAATCCTGTATCCTTTTGACTCAAGCAGTTGGATACTTCGTTGATCCTGTTTCCCAAAGGTGGAGGTAGTTATGAGAATTGTGTTTGATTTCATACCGCTTTACTTATGGATAAACTTGCGAATTGAATCTAAACCGTTCATGCACGAGTCTAAAAGCATAGTAATATCGAGACTGTATGCAATGACCCGATAACCTTCTTCAGTTCTGATTTTTACCTCACCAGTATCAGGTTGAACGACATGGATTCCCGGCGCAATAGACTTTTTTCTGCAGGCATCAAGAATTTTCTTCTTGGCAGCAACCATATAAGGGTGCTCAAACTGAGCTGTAATCCCCATTGAGGCACTTAGGTCATATGGTCCAATCATTATGGCATCAATGCCGTCAACATTTAAAATTTTGTCTATATTGTCAATTGCCTCAACGTGTTCGATCTGGACACAGACAAAAGATTCAAGATGATCGTTTTCAACAGTAGCTCCGAGTCTCATGCCGTAACTGTTTGCACGGCAAAAGCCAACTCCCCTTTTTCCGTGGGGGGGGTACTTCACCGCCGATACAACTTCTCTCGCCTGTTCAGCAGTGGTGACGAGTGGAGCTATAACTCCTGAAGCCCCGGCATCCATGTAACGCTTCACTTCGGAGTAATCTGTTCCGGGCAGCCTGACCAGTGGGGCACAATCAGCATTGCCGGCCTTGATGGCCTGGAACAGTACCTGAGCCTGAGGCGGATCAACCGGAGAATGCTCAGCATCAACCACGAGAAAATCAAAATTTGTTGAAGCCATAAGCTCTGCTACAACAGGGCTGGCTGTATTGATCCATGATCCGATGACACATCTGTTATTCTGTAATTTCTTTTTAAGGTTCATTTAAATACCTGAATGATATTAATTAAATAGGCCTACCGGAATGTATTGAGGATCCCACCTGCCCCATGGCATTCCGTTATCGCCTGACTTGAAATAAAAGTCTGCGAGATTGTTTTTCAGATAATTATTGTCTTTGTATTTTTGGAGAACTTTTTCGGGGTCCTGTCCAAAAAGGCTATTTGCATTAAATACTTCTTTCAGGTCAGTTTCAGAAAAGCAATATCCTTTTGAGGGATCATGAAACCATGTATATTTCTTTTCAGTACCGGAAGTCGTAACAGCCCATTTTGCATCAGGCTTTAAAATTCTTCCAATTTCAGAAAAGGCATTGGCAATTTGGTTACATGGGATATGCTCTAATGCCGAGAGAGAAACCACTGCATCAAAATAATCCGATCCGATTTCAGGAATATGGCATAAGTTCCCGACAATCCATTGGAGCGTTCCAATCGGTTCACTCCCCAATCCTGCCTTCCTTCGCCAGGAATCATGTTTTTGGATGTATTTCCTCGCTATGTATTTTTGAAAATATTGGGAATTTCTAACTAGATTTTTTATTGATTTTGACTTTGGAGATTTTAATCTATTAAGATGTTTTTTGTAGTTAGTAGGTTGATAACTTGGAAATTTTTCTAATGTTGCAGAGTACCTTTTTGTTAGAATCGGAGAAAGACTAGCCAGATTCATGTCAATATTGACCACATCAAAACCCATTTCAGCCAGCAAATATTGTAATGGCCCATTGCCACCCCCGGCATCCAATATTTTAAAAGATTTTGGCCAGATCCTTGCTTTTGAGATGATCCACGTAATATCTGTAAGATAATGCCATCCTATTTGTTTGCGGTTGGTTCTTCGTAAGAACTCCTCAACAAATAAGAAATTTTCTGATGCAACTTGAACCTCAGGATCTATGTATTCGTAATAAAGCATGAAAGATATTTTTTATTGCAAATCATAAATTAATATTGGTTTTTATTTAAGATTTCTAATTTTGTATAGCATCTCTGCTAGTAGAAAATCCTCTTCATTGTCTATATCAACAGCTTCAAGTTTATTCATTTTAAACATCATTGGCTTTAATCCAATACGCCTATTCTCAGATGCAGCAAATGAAGTTTTAGAAAAAATGTATATGTTTGAATTCTCTTCAAAAATAGGAGAAAGGTCCTGTGTACGTAATAGTTCTTTCGGATTGTGATTCACAGGTTTGCCGGAATCCCAGTAAAACCTACTTTGTATTTTTGTGACAGAAAACAGGGAGTCATATTGTGTAAGATTGTTGAAATATTCTTCTATAGCTTTTTTAAGTGTGCCTTTCGTTAGTAAAGGATTTGTGCAGTGAGTTTGAAGAAAATGTTCATCTTTAGATTTGGAAATATCGTAGCCAATTATTTCGTTCATTGGTACAAGATCACCTTGCAAAAAGGAAGGTCTGTCAAATATTTCTACTTTAGAGAAATTGTGTAAGGCATCTTGAGCAATAGTTTTGCTGTCTGTATTGATAATTATTTTTTTGATATAGCTCGATGCCTCAAGTATTCTAGCGACACAATGAAAAAGGGGATAACCGTTAAAAATTCGCAGATTTTTATTGGGTATACGTTCTGAGTTTTCTTTCATTGGAAGTAGTGCGGTGATCTTCATTTATCTCTAATAATAAACTTTTCTGTTAAATTTTTACAATCATGTGCTTTTATTTTATAAGACCGCAGCTATTTTGCCACATATACATTCCGACCTTCCAGATGGTTGTATTTTATCATCATAAATAGACGCATATAATTTTTTTTTCAGACATTTGTGTCCATAGTGTTTATATTTAAGAAAAATTTTTGTGCAATTTAAAATCTATAAAGAAAAACTTATTTCATTTCATTTAAGAATAAGACGGAGAATATTGTACATGAGTAAAATGTTAAATGGAATAATTACAGCACCTTTCTCAAAAGTAAAAAATTTGAGAGAGAATTCTTTATATGAATGTATTGCTGAATACCATGAATAGAAGCCTATGTAACCTGTCAAAACACCAACAGGAAATGCATAAATTTCTATATATTTAAACAAGATCAAACTCGTTATTATATATATTAACCCAGTGATGCCATTCGCTATATGCCAAATAATATCGTTTGATAGGCTATACAGTTGTATATGCATAGCTCCATAACGTTCAGTAAAGAATGCTAAGCCTAATAGGTTCCAGAGTAATGGCATTGGGAAATCAGCATTGCTGCCAATATAGTCAAAAAGTGGCTTACCTGTTACTCCTAATAGTATAAATCCAACAACATAGGACCAGTATGAAATGCACATTCCTTTTTTTGCTCTTTTCATCAGTTCTGTTTTCTTCCCTTCAGCGAAAAGTCTACTGAAGATTGGTAGTTTGCTATAGAAAGGAGCTTGTGAAAAAACGCTTATTGCTTGAATTAAACGAAGTCCTAGGAGATAAGATGCTACACTGGAGGCGTTGCCAAGTTGAGCATAAATGATGCCACTCACCTGTACCAAACCATATGACATGAATATGCCCATTCCGCTTCTCCAGGTACTCGGCCAAACAGCTTTCAAAACTTCTCTATTTTGTTTTATTTTTTTAAAAGTTTTAAAGCGACCACCTTCGACAAAAGCGGTTAATAATTTATTTCTAAAAACGTTCATAATTTGCCAGGCTTGGTTTGCAATAACTAAACTTAAAAGGCCACCACCCGACAACAAAATAACAAAACTTGTAAATATTTTTCCCAACGAAAACAATATTTCCCATCGTCTAAGGAGAGCAATTTGATTTATACCTTGGAGGTATGAATGATAAATATTGCCATGAAGAGAAATTGTTGATGTTATTATAATAAAAACCCATGCGCACCATGCTGATGAAATATCGGATACAATTGAAATAGGTTTTATAAGAGATAAGGACCCTAAAGAAGCAAGCATGACAAACCAAAGGATGCTTAATTTGAAATAAATTGTATGCATAGACGAACATATAAGTTCTAATGTCTGCCAATTAGTTTTACCGGAGCTTTGACCATTGGGCCGTCTGAGATCTTCAACTTCAGCCCCTCCCATTGCGTAAGCAATTACTCTCGAGAAGGTAGGGCTGAAACCTATATCAATTAACAATTGAAGTCCGATAATTGTAGAAAAGAGATACCAAAGTGAAATCTCTTCGACACTAAATCTTGTTAGAATAAGCGGTAGAATGACTATCAGGCTGAGGGTTTTTGTCAGAAAGCTCCCCCATGTCATCAGAGTGGGTGATTGCCATAATTCATAAAATAACCTACTTGGCAAATGTTTGTTAAATTTTTTCATTTTGCCAAATTTGCAAAACGGCTCTGTTTTTGAGAAAATTTTTCAGTTTGTTGAATTCATCTTTTGTCACTACTAATGCTCTTATTTTTCGGTCAATGTATTTTTCAGTTTTTCTTGTCAGGTCCTGAAGGTTGGCTTGATCGATGTCACCTACTAGTACAAGATCAATGATGCCGGTATCTTTTCCTTCGGCATAATCGTCAATCAGATAGGCTTCCTCGAGCTTGCCCAGTCGTTCCAAGATGGAATCAAGTATGCGGTCCATTCCTAATGCCTTTTGAACCATGGACTGTAGTTCTTTGAATAGGGCATGTTTTTGGTTTGCCTTGTAGAGGATTTGCCGGCCTTTTTTATGGCTTTCCAGGAAGCCGGCATCGTTTAACTGGCGAAGTTCTTCCCGGACCTGGCTGGGAGAGGCGTTAAATTCATCGGAAAGTTCGCGCAGGTATGCCTGGCGCTCGGGATTAAGGAAAAGGCGCATCAGGATCTTGATACGGGTTTTTGAGGTTATGAGGCCGGAAAAAATGGAAGTCATTCTGTTTTCTGTATTTTGTTCTATTTTTAAGAACATTATATAGCCGATTTTTTTGACTTGTCAAAATTAAATTCATGCTGGGGTACTGCTTTGAGCAGTTTCTATAAATAAAGTTATCGTGCTGCCGAGGGAAATGACTAGCCTCAAGCTGCTGAAATGCCCCTCATCCGCCCTCCGGGAACCTTCTCCCTCAGGAGAAGGGTGTTTCCAAGTTCGCAAGGTACACGGCTTCGCCGTGGCGGTACAAGGTTCGAGGTTCAAGGTACAAGGTTTTGAATTTGAAGCTTTCACCTTTCGGTTTGATTGTATTCAGGACATCCAATAAGCCACCAGGCTTCAAACTCCAAAACTGCTGACTGCCGACTGCCGACTGCCACCTTCCGGCGAAGCCGGGAATTCCTTCAAATTTCAGCTTGGGGAATGGAAAAATTTTGTCTGGTTGGAAAAATATGAGCAGACTGTATAATGGCACGCCATGGAAATGACGAAGGAACATCGACTGTTCATCAAATCCCTGCTTACCTGGTTTGGGGCAAACAGGCGGGACCTGCCGTGGCGGCGGACGTATGATCCGTATTATGTCTGGATTTCGGAGATCATGTTGCAGCAGACGCAGATGGAGCGGGGGGTGGAGTATTTCAACCGATGGGTGGAGCTGTTTCCGGATACCCGGGCGGTAGCTGCTGCGGACGAACTGACGGTGCTCAAGGCCTGGGAGGGGCTGGGCTATTATTCCCGGGTGCGCAATGTCAGGAAGGCGGCCCGGGTGCTTGTCGCCGAGCATACCGGCCAGGTGCCGGATGATTATGACAAACTGTTAGAGCTGCCTGGTGTCGGGCCGTACACCGCGGCGGCGATCATGTCCATTGCCTTTGAGAGGCCCTGGCCGGTGATCGATGCCAATGTGGTCCGTGTTTTTGCCCGTCTGATGGATATTGACCGGCCCATGAAGGAAAGGGGGGTGCAGCGGGAGTTGCACGCGCTGCTCACGGAGATGCTGGCCGATGTCTCCCCCCGGGACTTCAACCAGGCTCTCATGGAACTGGGCGCCCTGGTCTGTACCCCCAGGAATCCTGATTGCCCGAACTGCCCGGTGCAGGTGCACTGCAAGGCGCTGCAGGCCGGAACGGTGGCGGAGCGGCCGGTTAACCTTGGCAAGGTGGAACGGATCGATATTGCCATGGCCTGCGCCATTGTTGAACACGAGGGCCGGATTTTCATCCAGCAGCGGCAGGAGGACGACATCTGGGGCGGTCTGTGGGAGTTTCCCGGCGGCCGGCTCAAGGAGGGGGAAACACCGGAAGCGGCGGCGGTCCGCGAACTGTTCGAGGAGACGGAGCTGCGGGCGGTCAATGTGCGGCCGTTTCGGACAGTTGTCCACCATTACACCTGCTACCGGGTCACCCTGTATTCCTTTTGCTGTTCGCTGCCGGGCAGATCTGAACCCAGGCTGCATGCGGCCAGCCAGTGCCGCTGGGCCGCGCCGGAGGAGTTGGAGCACTATCCATTCCCCGCCGGGCACCGGCAGCTCGTTGCCCACTTGAAGCAGGACCTTCTTTTTCCCTCCGGGAATCGCCGATGCTGCGCCTGATCTTTACGCCCCGCATGCTGGTTTCCTTTTTGATGGGGTTCTCCTGCGGGGTGCCGCTGCTGCTGACCCTTTCCGTGCTGCAGGCCTGGATGAAGGAAGAGGGCGTTGATCTGAGCGTCATCGGCCTGTTTGCCCTGGTGGGCCT
>ENA-ORXD01001941-ORXD01001941.1-sediment-metagenome-genome-assembly--contig:-NODE-1941-length-15082-cov-3.231589_pt1 | contig 15082 bp, 14 predicted proteins | sample MGYA00237862_ERZ511471 | MGnify/ENA metagenome assembly ERZ511471 | reverse complement strand
ACCACCGTGATCATGGGATTGGCTTCATTGAATTCAGTGATCTTGGCAGCCAGAAAATCTCCGGTCCATGACCCTTCACCATAGGGATACCAGAAAGCAATTTCGACCGGTTCATCAATAATCACTTCTTCGGCAGCTTCTTCCGCGACAACCGGCTCTTCTACGGATGCAGCGGTTTTACATCCCGCAACGACCAGCAGACTCAGCAGCAATAACAAGGCTATCTTCTTGTTCATTTAATTTTTCTCCTTATTCATCATTTTATAAATAGACATACTGATATTCCAGGTATATTCCTTGTTTTTCACCTCCTGTATTCACGATTAGTTTTTATCATCTATAAAATCAAATTGAAAAAAAGATATGTAATTTAGTATATAATCAATAATGATTTTATTCTAGCATAATAATTCATTATTCGTCATTTATCGTTAATTTTACTTGAAATTTTGGTTAATAAATGCTTAAATAAACATTATTCGTTCATATTTCGTCATTTTAGAGAGGGATCATGGCAAAGAAAACTATTCCGGTCGAACGACGCCAGCAAATTTTGCAGTATTTACAGCAGCGTGGAGTGGTCAAATCATCCATGCTGATGGAACTCTTCGATGCATCCGAAGCGACCATTCGGCGCGACCTGGAATGGATGGAGCGCCGCGGATTGATCGAAAAAACACATGGGGGCGCCATCCTGATCCAGCGTATGCAGCAGGAAGCCATTTACAGCGCCAGCGCTTCGATCAACCAGCAGGAGAAAAAATGGATCGCCCGTGCTGCCGTTCAATTGGTCGAGAACGGGGATATGATCTTCATCAATAATGGAACTACCACCACCGAGGTTTTTCTCGCCCTGCAGAACCATCCCGATCTCAAAGATATCACGGTGGTAACCAACAATGTCAGCGCTGCCATGGCGATACAGAACGCAAGCTTCAAGATCATCCTGCTGGGAGGTATCTTCCGCCCCAGTTCCACATCGATTGTGGGAGAACTCGCCGATAATATGCTGCGGACCATGTATGCCAATAAAGTCATCCTGGGGGTAGATGGGGTCGCCAATCGCTATGGCTGCACCTCACCAATCCCGGAAGAAGCCGAGATCAGCCGCGTGATGATCGATCAATGTCTGGGGAAAACCATCCTCGTTGCCGATCACAGCAAATGGGGCGTGATCGCTCAATACCGCATTGCCGGGCTGGATGATCTGGATACATTCATTTGCGATCATGCCCTCGCGCAAGAGGCAGTGGACTCATTGAACGAAACCGAGATCGAAGTCATTCTGGCGGGTCCCGATATCACCCCGTGATAAGGATGCCAATACACCTGCATAGAAAAAGAATGGTGAGGTGGAAAAATCGAAAAGGGATACAAACTGCCGTCGCTTGAAGCCAACGAAATGCCCAGACCGGCATTGATATTCTTTGCACAACCTAAATATGCTGCAGCATCACTGAACGCCCAGGGCCCCCACGAAGTAGCATAGTAGCTGAAAATACCACCCAAAATTACAAGAATTAGAAAGAGAAAATAATAAAAACACCTGTAAAGGTTATGCGTTGTTTTGTTCATTGCTGGCTGCGATATCCCAGCAATGATAATTCATGAAACAAAAAATATGATTACTCTTACGTTACAAAATTGTAATAATTATATAAATCGGACCGGTAAAAAGGAACGCTATACAGATCTTTTTTGATATTTCGATCAAGCTATTTATGTGTCTCATCTAATTCCAGTATCTGGTTCGCTACTTTAGAACTGGTTATTAACGAATTGATCAATTTACCTCGCAGCGCACCCAATACCGCTGTGGCTTTTACAACATCCGCAATTACAGCAATTCGAAAATTTACTTTTGAAAAGACATTTCTGCTTACGCAGATGATGCGGTCATAAAATTCAGGAAGATCAATGATATTCCCATTGATATCAAAGTAATATCCAGCTACATAACCTATAGCTCCCAAATCTTCGATTTCTTTGAGTTCTTTTTCTTTCACATAATTCCCCCAATGCGTTTTAGATCCGATGCCTGTAACCATGACATTTGCATTTTCTGCAATAGAAAGCGTTTCGATCACACTTGGGCGTTTCACCAAACTATCACGCACAACTTTATTTTCCACTGAAAAAGGCACCATCAGGTAATGATAGTGGCAGCCATAAACCTCCGCCACATGCCGGACAAGATCCGGTCCGTCAATGATAGGATTGTGGCTTTCAATTGAACCGGTCATTTGAGCAACATGCATCTTCGGAAGATAGCGCATTGGATGCAATTCGCTTATTGCGCCCATGATCGATTTCCCCCACGTTAACCCCAGGATTGTTTTTTCATTAAGAATTGAGTTGATGTAAGTTGCCGCGATCTTTACAACCGTATCAAAGTCGGATGGATTTGGACGCTTATCCGTATCCACGATGCGGATCTCATCGATCTGGAACCGTCTGAAAAATTCATATTCCAGATTACGCATACGATCATAAGGGGTATGAACGGTGATCTCCACCACTCCTTCATCACGAGCCTGTTTGATCAAACGAGAAATCCCAGAGCGTGAAATAAACAAACGCTTGGCAATTTCTTCCTGTGTCATATTCTGTTCATAATACAGGCGAGCAACTTCATACAAGTTCTGATCTGTATTCATCAGGTTTCTCTCATTTCTTTAATCAGGTTTTGGATATTTGTGCATTTTTGAACATTATTAAAAGATTATACAATGCAGAGAAGGGAAATTTACCATGATTGAGAATTTGTGCATATTAGTCATTTGTGAAAAACGACATTGTCTGATTGACCCCTCCTGTCTTCTTATTAAAATTCATTTAGGATGATTCATTTCCATCATTCAATTCTTTTTATGGATATAACACATGAAAACTTCTAAACCGCTTCTGCAAATAGCCCTTGATACGATTTCACTTGAAGATACATTTCACATTCTGGGAAACGGATTGGATGAAACTGTTGATATCATCGAAGTTGGTACCCTTTTACTGCTCGGCGAAGGTTTGCGAGCAGTCGATATTTTACGGTCCATTTATCCGCAAAAGCTTCTGGTGGCTGATTTTAAATGCATTGCCCCCCATTTTGGCACCCAGATACTTAAACATGATCCTAACTTTGTTACAGTACTCTCTAAAGCTGAAACACAGGTTCCCAGGCTTATCAGCGAAGAAGCGCATAATCGCGGTATGGGTCAGCAGGTGCAGATTGAACTGTATGACCAGAATCCTTCCAAAGAGGATATTCTCACCTGGCAGCAAATGGGGATCATGCACATCATTTATTCCAGACCCCGATCCAGAAAGGGACCCTGGAGCAAAGAGGATCAGGATGACATCAAAGCATTATGTGAAATGGGAGCAAAGGTCACTGTCACTGGTGGAATGACCTATGAAGATCTGGATATTCTGGCAGGTTTGCCTATCTTTGCCATTATTTGTGGTCGCTCTGTACGGAATGCGCCTGATCCAGCAGCAGAAGCAAGACGGATCAAACAAAAAATTGATTCTTTGTGGAAATAAAAACGATATCAGTTTAATTTATCAAAAGAAAGGATATACCAGATGAAAAGTAGATATTATCGTTTATTCAAAGAGGATGGCAGGGCTTTAGTCCTTGCATTTGATCACGGAGGTAACGGCAATATATGGGCTGATCCTTCTAAAATTATCCGTGCTGCTGCCGAAGGCGGTATGGATGGCATCCTGACCAATTACGGCGTGCTGACCCATTTTCGTAAAGAGATCGGTCGTATGGGCACATTGCTGCGCATGGAAGTGATCGCTTCAGGTCAAATTCAATATAACCCCATTCTCGAGAGACCCATGGGCAGCCCATATACCATTGAAGACTGCTTACGGCTTGGAGTAGATGGAGTGATGACCATGGGTATCATCGGTACAGAATTGGATACCGAGAATATGAGATATATTGCTGCGGTAGTAGCGGCTTGCGAGCAATATGGTCTTATCACGGCTGCTGAAATGCTGCCCAATGGTTTCTCTTCGAAAGAAGAAGACAGAAATCTAAAAGCCATGAATATTGCCTGCCGGGCTGGCGCAGAACTTGGGTTTGACATCGTAAAAACGGAATTCGTCAAACCAATCGAAGATTTCAAAAAGATCGTTGCCAACTGCTACACAGATATTCTTGCTTTAGGGGGAGCCAAGGTTGATGATGACCGTCAGGTTCTTGAGAACGCCAAACAAGCCATGGAAGCCGGCTGCAAAGGTCTGGTGATCGGTCGGAATGTATGGGGTCACCGAAATATTGCAGGTATGGCAGCCGCATTGCGCCGCATTGTTCATGAAAATGCATCTGTTGATGACGCACTTAAAGAAATACAATAGCGACCATTTGCTAAACCAAAAAGCCTTATCTGTTATTCAGATAAGGCTTTTATTTTATTTATAAACATCTCTACAGCATTGTCCCGCCGCTGACATCAACAATTGCCCCCATCATTTGTACGGCTTTAGGAGAACAGAGAAAAACCGCCACATTCGCGATCTCACGCGGAGTCGCTTCTTTTCCAAGCGGAATGATCTTTTTCATCGCCTTGGATCTGTCTTTTAAGTTTTTTGTCGTATCAGTGATCACATAACCAGGAACAATACCATTCACAAAGATACCTCTTGAGCCTACCTCTTTTGCCAAACCGCGCGTGAATGAAAAAACTGCTCCTTTTGTTGCAATGTAAGGTGTATTTCCACCGCTGTTGGTTGTGAAAGCAGATTTTGAAATCGTGTTAACTATATGTCCTCCCTTTTTCTGCGCATTACATATTTTGATGAATTCCTTACTCATTAAAAACATGCCTTCAATATTCACTTTTTCATACTTGTACAGCTCTTCGACGGTTACATCCTCGATCTTTGTCACGCCCATTTTTCCGGCATTATTCATCAAGATATCAACCGTTCCGAATTTTTCAAGAGTTCTCTTGTAGATATCTTCAACATCTTGGGGATTGGAAATATCACCTCGCACTGCCAGTGTGCGCACATTGTATTTTTTATTCAATTCCGCTGCAAATTCATTCGATTCTTCCAGCGGTACCATATCAGCGATCACAACATTTGCACCTTCTTCGGCAAAAACCTCACACATACCAGCTCCGATGCCCCTGGCTCCCCCGGTTATGATCGCTACCTTTCCATGCAATTCCAGGTCCATAAAAAGTTCTCCTCTCTTTAAATACCAAGTTGTTCTTTTGCTTTTTTCTGCCAGATTTTAAACTTCGGGTCCTCCAAAACCACTGGATTGACAAGTCCTTCTGTTCCACTTCCTGCGATCACGCTCTGCATTCTCTCAAAAACAAGGCGTGGTGAGTTATTTGCCGCATCCAGAGTTGCACCAGCGCGGTGCGTCGTCAATGTAACATTATCCAGTTTTCTGAAACGATCATCCTCGGGCAGCGGTTCTTTATCAAAAACATCCAAAGCTGCGCCTGCGATCTGTTTTTGACTCAAAACATCATATAACGCGTCATAATCAACTAGACCAGCTCTGGCTGTATTGATGAAATAAGCAGTCTTTTTCATCAGGGTTAACTCTGATTTTCCAATGGTATGCTGGTTTTCACTGGTCAATCTCGCATGCACACTGATGAAATCGGAATTCTTAAATAAACTTTCTTTATCAACCAGTTTCCCTCCGAATCTTTCTACACTCTCTTGTTTAATATATGGATCATATACGATCAGGTTCACATGAAAACCGCACAATTTTTCAGCCAGGGTTTTACCGATCACGCCAAATCCAAACAAGCCAATTGTTTTATCGCGCATATCCGGCGTCGTGGCACTGCTTGCAAAATCCACCTGCCACCCTCCACTGACAATCGAGTGATGGGCGCGGGCAATATTTCGTGCTTCTGCAAGCATCATCCCGATCGCGAAATCGGAAACTGCATCCGCATTCCTACCGCTGGCATTTACTACTGCGATACCTCGTTCGGTTGCAGCTGGCACATCAATATTTTCTAAACCTGCGCGCATCACTCCAATAATTCGTAAATTCTCAAACTTATCCATACCCCGTGCCGAAAAAGGACAAAAGCTGCCTGCTAAAAGTTCGGCTGTTGGATTTTCTATAAATCCTTGCGGGATGGGTTCATTTGCTGGTCCGTTTTTTTCGATTCTTCTAATAACAGCGGTAATATCTGTTTCACTTTCATCATCCCATAAAGATTCAATTACCTCAACGCCCCGAAATTGCCCGGCAAAATTTAGAATAGGCTCTTTCAGAGCAGGAATTTTCTTTTCAATAATACATACAAGTTTCATATTGAAACCTCTTTTTGCTTTTTTTTATTTATTGGGGATCTGCTTCTTACTTCATTTAAAATTACTGGAGGGCACTAAATTGTGCCCTCTAGTTTACCAATAATCAGTTTGGCTTGATCTTTCCTTCAGCGATCGCTTCTTTGATCTTTTCTTCCATTTCTTTTTCTGAGACCAGGTTTTTCAAGCCAATCACAACGACGCCTTTTGATTCAGCGGTTTTAAAATTCGATACTAATGGCTGTCCGCAAAAAAGCACATCGTAGCTGGTTGCGGTCGATTTTGCCATGGAAACATTACTGGAAGTCACCTTCGCATCAATTCCCAATTTTTTAAAGACGGTATTCAATCTCATAGATATGATCTGACAGCTTCCCAATCCCTGTCCGCAAGCAGCCAAAACCTTTAGCGTCATTTTTCAAACTCCTTTTTCACAAAGAACCTTATCCTATTTATCTGCCTTCTTCGCAGCTAGTTTGGTACTAAGTTTCTTCGCCATAACTTCTTTGTATTTCTCGTAGTTATCTACAACCATGAAATAAGTATCTTTGTTTTTCAAGTATTGGAGCTGTGGAATGAGGATCAAAACCAAGCAGATCACACCAATTCCAACATATCCCAGGCTCTTCATGATAACACCCAGTAGTGTGTGCCATACCGCCATATCAAAGTTGGCTGCAGCGCCACCGTAGTTGGAGAATCCATAGAAGTAGGCATATAAACCACCGCCAAACACATGCACCATACCGACGATCAGAGTGGAAATGATAACCGCCTTCAAGCCGCCTTTATGATTTGCGAATGTGGCAATTCCACCATTATCAAAGAACATCGGGATGAATCCAACGATCGCCAGAATGGGGCTCTTCAAGAGCACTGACAACAAGATAGCAATGAGGGATCCCAGAGCGCCAAATAAGAAGCCAAAGGTCACCACGCTGCCCTCAGTGAAACCGAATGTTGCAGCAATATCTACTGCGGGAACCGCACCACGCAATATCTTTTGGGAAATACCACTGAAAGCTTCTGTTAATTCACCAACAAACATCTTAATACCAAGAATGATGATGTTCAGGTAAACCACAAAGGTAAGGCATTTTTCAATCAGATAGAAACCCCAAACCTGAGTTGCCAATGATTCATCCACGGTCAGCATGTACTCTCTACCGATGATCAGCATCATGCCACCGAAGAACAGAAGCATTACTATAGAAGCAGCCACTGTTGTGTCATTCATGATCTGCAAGAAACCAGGGAGCTTCATTTCACCGATTTTGTGGATCTCTTTCCCTTTTTTCTTATCCTGATTGCCGATCCATGTAGCCAGCTTATCGAATATATAGATACCTGTCATCTGCGCATGCCCGACACAAATATTTGCTCCGTCGGTCAATTCCTGGGTTGGCTCAACTGTAAGGTTAGAAAAAACACCCCACATCAAACCACACAGAATACCACCGGCTATGATCGCACCAAGGTCACTGATACCGGGGATCATTAGAACAAGGTAAGCAATAACACCCCAAGATCCCAGATTCATTACATGCCCACCAACCATAAGCGAGCGCACCTTGGTTTGCTTTTTGAAATAGACTAGGAGAATATTGATAGCAAATCCAATGATCATCGCCATAGTCGCGATACTCATCGTTCGTCCAGCAACTTCAGTGATCGTTTTCTGCAGAGGAGCAGCGCCAAAGTAAGGATCGATCACAGCTGCTTGCAGGTTGAATCTTCCATTAAGGGCGAACAAGATCGGTCGGAATGTTGTGACCATTCCGCTGGAAGCCACATTAAAGATCATGTACCCTACCAATGCCTTTACAAAACTCGCAAAAGCCTCATGGAGGGGTTTTTTGATCAGCAGGCATCCGATGAACACCATTAATCCAAGAAACCAGGCTGGTTTTGTGAAAATATTTGACACGAACCAAGTCCATGCGGTGAGAAACATAATTTTTACCACCTTTCATAAGTTTTCATTGATTCCCTATTGATACTTCAACACTTCATTTATAAAAATTTACATTTTCTTGATTTTTCACCTCCTGATATTTTTTTTATTAATTCTCCTGGAAATAATTCCTTATATAAAAAATACTAGTATCGGCATTTTTTTTTGTCAACGAAGCCTCCATGAATATCACATTTGTATATCTCGCACAATTGTGCAGGAATGGTATTTGTGCTTTACAAATAAAAACGTTGACTTTTAAGAATTCCACATTTACGATACAAAAAACATACATAGACAATAAAGAGGTTACATTATGGGAAAAATTAGAACTGTCTTAGGAGACATCGATTCCTCTAAATTAGGTTTTACTATGGCGCATGAGCATGTTTTTATGGATATCGGCGGACATGGAAAACCTGATATTGAGTGGAGTCTATATCGTTGGAAGGAGCAATTTCAAATTCTACGTGAGTACAAAGCAGTAGGTGGAAATGCAATTGTTGATGCCAATCCCCGCTACCTGGATGGGCGAGACGCTGCTCGTATGAAAGTGGCTTCAGAGCAGAGTGGTGTAAATATTATTGCCTGCACCGGATTCGTAAAAGAGGCTGAGAATCAAGCCAACTGCCAGGATCTATTGAAAATGTCGATTGAGGAAATAACCGATTTCTTTGTAAAAGAAATCACCGTTGGCATGGATGGAACAGATATTAAAGCTGGCTGGATCAAGGGAGCCAGTATGTACTGTTATATCACACCCCTTCAAGAAAAAGCACTTCGTGCAGCCGCTCGTGCTGCTATGATCACCGGTGCGCCGGTACATACCCATACAGAGATCGGCACCTGGGGATTCGAGCAGATCGAGATCATGGAATCAGAAGGTATGGATCTCACCCGTTTTGGGCTGGCTCATCTCGACCGAAATCCCGATTTTTGGTACCACAAGAAAATTGCCGAAAAAGGGTGCTATATCATCTATGATGGTCCCGGTAAAGCAAAATATTACCCCGACAGCATCCGTGTAGATCTTTTACGCCGTCTGGTGGATGCAGGGTTTGAAAAACAGATCATGCTGTGCAATGACATGGGTAAAAAATCGCATCATACAGTTTATGGTGGTGGACCGGGCTGGACCTGGATCAAACAAAAATTCCTGCCCCGATTGCTGGATGAAGGGTTCAGTCAGGAAACAATCGATAACTTCATGATCCATAATCCTGCTCGCTTCTATTCATTGAAAGAGTAATGTTTAAATCAATTAATAACTTTGAAATTTATCAGTTTACCGGATCACTGAATTCATACTTATAAGTACCAGGAGGTATCATGCCCTACGGATACAATGGTCGTATTCTGCACATTGACCTCACGAACCATACATTCAGGATAGAAACTCCAGCGGAAGATTTTTACCGCAAATATCTGGGTGGGAGTGCATTGAACTGCTGCTATCTATTCAAAATGATCCCATCCGGGGTCGATCCTCTCAGTGAAGAGAATGTTCTGGCTATATCGACCAGTGTGATCACCGGTGCTCCAATTGCCGGGCAGAGCCGTGTGGTAGCTTCTGCCAAAAGCCCGCTTACAGGGTTGATCGGCGATGGGCAGGCGGGCGGATATTTTCCTCCTGAAATGAAATATGCGGGTTTTGATGCTTTCATTTTTACAGGAAGATCCCCCGATCCCGTCTATCTGTGGGTAGATGATGGTAAATATGAATTGAAAGACGCTGCCCATCTTTGGGGTAAGACTACCGGCGAATGCGAAGATGAGATAAAAAAAGAATTGGGGGATGAAAGGGTCATGATCGCCCAAATCGGTCCTGCAGGTGAGCGAAAAATTTTATATGCCTCGATCATGTTCATGTGCAACCATACCGTAGGACGCACCGGTATGGGGGCGGTAATGGGGAGCAAAAATTTAAAAGCCATCGCCGTTCGTGGGCGAACAGGTCGCAAAAAATTTAAAGTAGCAAATCCCGAACAATTTAAATATTGGTCAAAAATGGGTGCAACCCGGTTCAATGGTTCACCGATCGAACCTCTCGGTAGATTAGGTACTGCTATCAGTATGCTCGGACAAAGTGCAAGCGGTCAGCTGCCCACCCGTAATTTTAGCACTGGCGTGTTTGAGGGTGTAGAAGCGATCAGCGGTGAAGAAATGTACGATCGATATTTACGTGGAGCTGCTGAAGGGAAGCAAGACACATTGGGCAGAGAGACATGTTTCGCCTGCCCGGTCAGATGTAAACGGGTAGTGGAATTCAGCAGTGATGAATTTTCTATAGATAAACGATATGGCGGACCCGAATATGAGACTTTAGGATTGATGGGAAGTTCCTGTGGGATCAGTGATTTCCTTACCATCGCTAAAGCGAATGAGATCTGCAATCGATATGGGATGGATACGATCTCATGCGGTGGAACAATCGCCTGGGCAATGGAATGCTTTGAAAAGGGAATCCTTACTTTAAAGGATACAGAAGGTATCAATCTTCATTTTGGGGATTCAAATGCCTTTCTACAAACTGTTGAATGTATCGCAAATGGAAGCAGCTTTGGTAATTTGCTGGGGCTGGGTTCTGCACGTGCATCAGAAGTTTTAGGGAGAGGTTCGGGAAAATATGTGGTTGCTGCCAACCGCCAGGAAATTCCCGCTCATATGCCAAGAGTTAAAGTAAGCCTGGGAATCATTTATGCCGTAAATCCATTTGGCGCTGACCATATGAGCAGCGGGCATGATCCATTTTATGAGGATCTTAGTTCTACCGGTGACAAAACAGCTGTACCCCCTTTCCTGCAGCAGCTAGGATTAACCAATCCAACGCCACCACGATCTTTAGGTCCGGAAAAAATGCGTTTTGCTGTCATCACACAGAATTACGACAGCCTTATGGACAGTTTATGCTACTGCCAATTTGTGATCGGTACTTTTGGAGGTCTAATCGAACCCCTGGAGGTTCCTGAAATCGTCAACTCGATGACCGGTTGGGACACAACACTGGATGAACTCCTGGCTGTGGGTGAACGACGAGTAAACCTCATGCGTGCATTCAATGCACGTGATGGGTACTCTCGTGAAAAAGATCATTTGCCCAATCGTATGTTTGAACCTCTGCAGGGAGGTCCAACAGACGGGTTCAAGCTGGAACTGGAGGACTTTGAAACAGCAAAGAACCATTATTATATGCAGCGTGGATGGGACAACAAAACAGGAAATCCTGCTCATCAAAAACTCAGTGAATTGGGTTTGGAATGGGCTTTTACCAATTAACCACGATCGAAACAATTTTAGAAAGTCTTAAGGAAAACATATCTTGAACCTGGCAGAATTATTAACTCCCGATTTAGTGAAAATTGATGTTCAAGTCAACAGCTGGCAAGAAGCGATCCTGGCTGCCGGCAAATTGCTGGTTGATTCGGGAATGGTAGAAAAACGCTATCCTGATGCAATGATCCGGGTAGCCAGGGAGTTTGGTCCTTATATCGTAGTCACTCCAGGAATTGCTCTTCCACATGCCAGACCTGAAGACGGAGCTATCAAATCCAGCATTGCTGTTGTGCGTTTGAAAGATCCGGTTATTTTTGGGAACGAAGATAATGATCCGGTTTTTCTTGTGGTTGCTCTGGCGGCAGTAGATCATGAACAGCATATTCAAGGTTTGTCTGAACTAGCCAATGTGCTGGGAGACGATGCCTGTATAAAAACGATGAAACTGGCGGAAACAAAGCAGGAAATACTTTCTGTGCTTCTAAAAAGTAATGATTAATAAAAACTTTTTTTAATTTCTAGTAGAAAAGCAAAAACTCACTTTTACGAGATAAAGTGGAATTTACTAATTGTGTAAATGTACTTCCATTATCCAGCTATAAGTTCTTTATATACTTTCAAGGGCAGAGTCTGTTTAAATTTTTGGGGGATTGGCAGTACTGCTTTGCGCTTTCGATTATTTCTAACGAGTGCAGATAGAACGATCGCGTTGATATACTGCTCTGAGTTCAGATGCACCCCCTTTGCACATTCTGCGAACCATCTATCAGGAATCATGGGCTGACCATTGATCTCAATCGCATACAAACGCTTGTTCGCATACAGGATATCACAGCGGGAATAATCACGTACTCCGGCAGCTTGAAACGCCTTCTCAGAAAAGCGAATCAGACGTTTCTTTAGATTTTTATCACTTACCGCACTCGCCTGTGTAAGATGGTCATCCTTATCATGGGTGGTCACGATCCTCAGGTTTTTCTTTTTCTTCAAAGTGATCCTGGCTGGCATTAGGAGTTTATGATTGCTATTCCCGATCATTGCTACCGTATATTCCCGGATATCCGGATGAATTCCCAGATATTTTTCGACAATGACCTCATTATAGGTTTTCAATAATTCTCTCAGTTTTGCTTTCAACGATTTTCTATCAAACACAATCGAGTGTTCATCCAGTCCACGGCTGTTGCCATCTGCATTGGGTTTCAAGATATAAGGATAACCAGCCGCATGAACCAAATTTTCCATTCCCAAGATCTTCGATCCACTTTTTCGTATGGTGAAAAAGGCAGGAGTTGGGATATCTTGAAGGATCCATTTCTTTTTTAATTCGCCTTTCGATAATACAAGCTCAAGGGCTTTGGGATCTGACCCGATATAGGGAATATGCAAAATATCAAAAACCGCTTGAATATTCAACTTTTCGTTGGATTCATTGGTTGTATAGTAATCGGTGCTGAAAACAAGATCAGGGTTCTCACTCTGAAGAATTTTTACCAGGTCCTTTTTCTTTTGAAAAAGGAAATATTTCCCCTCGATACCGCTATGCTCAAGTGCGGTTAGCATTTTACGGAATTGCCGCTTTTTATATTCCACCTGTTTCGGTTTCGGGCAGCTTAAGAGAACTAATTTCAAGATTTTTACTCCTTTTGCATTTCTACATGACATCCAAACAAGATAATAGATTGATCAAAGATCGATGTTTCTACATTCAAACCATTGGGATTTGGAAATAGGATCGTCTGTCAGTACATCCAGCAAGACAATGATATGAACAGCTTTGTAGAATAGGGCTCTATTCAAATACGACTTTTTAAGTCGACATCTCCAATTCGCCCCATATTTACATCATACCATATTCCTCTCTCCACAGTTTTTTCCTGTTTATAGAGGAAATATTTTTCTGTCAGTTCCCAATCTGCAATATATCAGTTGATCAATATGAAGAAGAGGAGGATTAGTTCCTTCGCTATGCTCCATCATTATTCCTGATAAATACCATCCTTATCGCGACCGAAGTTTCCTTCAGGTGTTTCGACCACAATGTAGTAAAGAGGTTTATACACAGGATGAGCCTGCAGGAAACTGGTCGCTGCCGCACGGCTCGCTCCTCTATAGATCTCATAGGTATTCATCCCGTTCTGCTCTTTGCGTACAAACTTGCAGGTATTTGTTTCGGCTGATGCTTTAGGCGTCGATTTATTAGTCGTTTCGCGCGGCTCTTGTTCTTTATATACTGTTCCCCCAGAAGCGGCAAGCTTTTCTTTTGCTTCCTGCCACTGTTCTTTGGTCAAAGCTTGACCGCAAATAATGACTTCTCCCTGCCCCTGTGCATTACGATAGCAACCGAATTCAATCGGCTCGCTGGTGATCAATTCTTTTGTATCCGCCACCTCATGGATATAGGACAGCCCCAGGATGGCTTTACGGGCAGCATCCAGAGTAGTAAAACGATAGATGACCACCGGGGTATAGGAGAGCATATGAGTCAGGCTCCAGGTGGTTTGGGCGTGCTGTTCATCACGGTAGTGCGTGCCTTTATTATCACTTTTCCGCGCCTCATCTACTGAAGGATCATTTGATTTACCAAATAATCGATTTAATTTAATCATGGGTTGAATTCCTCTCCTTTTTTGAAGTTTGGAATTATGACCGCAGACGCTTTGCCAGGTCTGTTAATTCATTACCTACCGTTGGATTATATTTTTTGACATCCGTAACCATCATTAAAATATCACTAGCAACATCCCGATATACAGCATCACCGGCGCCCGGTTGCACCAACCTATCCGCCATGGCATTTGCCAGCATGGCATGAATGGCATTGCACTTTTTCCCCACAACACGCAGTTCAGAAGCTATTTCACTAATAGAACTCTTTTTACCACCCAACAAATCTTTTTCTGAATCCATTGATCCTCCTCTTTAATGATGCGAATTTACATTGCTGGATTCTATCATACCGCCTGCCGGCATGTTCGATTTTTTGTAATGACCTGGTAGCAAATCTGTTACAACGAGGATGCAGTCAGAGGTAGCTGGAATCAGGAGTTTTTTCTTTTTTTAATTCAAGAAAATGGTTTTGATGAGTTGCGCCAATCCATCCTGCTCTCCAACTGTTCCTTTTTTTTATTTCCACCCAATTTTGTTTAGACTGCTCTATAGATTCTTCCAACGAAAAACAAGATCCTTCACTGTGTTCAGGATGACAGATAAGCGTCATCCTGAGTGAAACGAAGGATCTTACTCTTCAAAGCCTAACCCTGAAATCCTATTGCCAATAGCCCATAGCCTATTGCCCGCAGAATTATACGACTATGTCGCATAATTCTGCTATTGTGCGTCAGTGTTTATCTCCCGCGAATGGTATGGCCGTAGAAAACAAACCAGTAACACTATTTTCCTCCTGTCATATAATAGTTATAAATGCGCTATTATCATATTCCCTGATAATTAAGGCTTATGGGAAGGTTTGACCTATATGGCCTATAGGGGGGAGGACTTTATGGATACAAAGCTTGTTGAGGAATCTTACGGTTTTAAGATCAAGGATATCCG
>ENA-ORXD01001939-ORXD01001939.1-sediment-metagenome-genome-assembly--contig:-NODE-1939-length-15097-cov-4.149268_pt1 | contig 15097 bp, 11 predicted proteins | sample MGYA00237862_ERZ511471 | MGnify/ENA metagenome assembly ERZ511471 | reverse complement strand
AACCATTTGAATTTGTGGGATACTTAAGTGGGATGATTTCCAGATACTATAATTTTTTAACCACGTCTGAGCAAGGCGTCGAGCGGCTACAACCGGCCCGCGAGCCAGGGACTCTCGGAGTAATTATGCCTTCAAAGTGCACGTATATGAAGTTATGGAGATTCACTCTCCATAAGAACTCACCACAAAGTTCGAACGAACCTACCCATTAGCGCGCAGTAGCATATTAGCATCAATACAAACGATTTATTTGCAGTATTTGACCGTCCTTATTCCTTGACTTCGTTCCTCTAACGGCGTTATATTTGTAACAAACCTGTACTATGATAAGAGGAATATGGAAGGCAGAAACCTAGACAAAGCTAAAGAACGAATGATTCATGTCCGGCTGCCGGAAGCCATGCATAAAAAAGTACGTATCTGTGCTGCCGAAACTGACCAGACAATCCAGGATTGGGTTTTCAAAGCCATCAAGCGCGAATTGGACAGGCAGGGAGATGAAGATGGTAAGAAATCCTAAGGTAAGGATTAGATATGCCAACTGAAGCGGATACTTGCCGTAGGTATGTTACTCCCAAGCTTTACGCAGTTGGCTGGAACGATGAACAGATAAACGAACAGCGAACATTCACCGACGGTCGAATAATGGTGGCTGGCACGAAGGTCTACCGACGTCCCCAAAAACGAGCCGACTATCTTCTCCGCTATAGACCTGATTTTATGATTGCAGTGGTTGAGGCAAAAGCAGAATACAAGAATCCCCGCGACGGTCTCCAACAGGCTAAGGAATATGCCCAGATGCTTGATCTGAAATTTGCTTATTCCACTAATGGTAAGGGTATTGTCGAACACGACTTCCTTTCTGGGCTTGAAACTGACCTTGATAATTTCCCGAGCCCCGACGAACTCTGGAAACGGCTGAATCCTTGCCTAGGAATTAACAATGATGAACAGATTAAGAAATATCTCACACCAAGTCTTCCTGTCACTGATAAACCTCTCCGTTACTATCAGGAAATAGCCATCAACCGGGTAATCGCGGCAATACTTGCAGGGCATAATCGGGTTCTAATTAATATGGCCACTGGTACAGGTAAGACAGATGTTGCCTTTCACATCTGTTGGAAGCTATGGAGTACCAGTTGGAATCGTACTGATGAACCTCGGCGACCGCGTATCTTGTACCTTTCGGATAGGTCTATCCTGGTAGATGACCCTAAAGATAAAAGGTTCGTTCCTTTCGGTGAAGCACGTTGGAAAATACAGGGAGAGGCTATTAAGAGTCGCGAGATGTATTTTGCCACTTATCAGGCTATCGCCAAAGATGGGCGACGCCCGGGACTCTATCGTGACTATAAGGCAAACTTCTTTGACTTAATTATTGTGGATGAATGTCATCGTGGCAGTGCCAAAGATGAGAGCAATTGGCGAGAAATATTGGAATACTTCGCTCCAGCTTATCAATTAGGTATGACGGCGACACCTCTGCGTGAAGAAAACCGTGATACCTATCGTTATTTCGGTAATCCTGTTTACACGTACAACTTACGGCAAGGTATTGATGATGGCTTCCTCGCGCCCTACCGCGTTCACCGAATTGTAACTGATGTCGATGCAACTGGCTGGCGTCCTTCTAAGGATGAGCTCGACCGCTATGGTCGTCCGGTTCCTGACGAGGAATATCAGACTGGTGATTTTGAACGGATCGTGGCACTAAAAGCTCGCACCCAGGCTATTGCCAAGAGTATAGCCGATTTTCTGCATAACACAGACCCTTTCGATAAAACAATCATCTTTTGTGTTGACCAGGAACACGCCGATGAAATGCGGCAGGCCATAAATAACCTTTCACCAGATTTATCCCGCCAGTATCCGGATTACGCTGTGCGAGTTGTATCAGATGAAGGTGATATGGGAAGGGGTTATTTGAGCCGTTTCCAAGAGCTGGAAACCCGAACTCCGACAGTAGTAACAACGTCCAAACTTCTTACCACCGGCGTGGACATTCAAACCTGCAAGAACATCGTTATCGCCCGGATCGTCAATTCAATGACTGAGTTCAAGCAGATAATCGGGCGTGGTACTCGTGTTCGTGCAGACTATGGCAAGCTATGGTTCTCGATTCTGGATTATACCGGCAGTGCCACTAGATTGTTTGCCGACCCTGCCTTCGATGGTGACCCTATTGACCCACCAACTGAAATTAAGCTGGACCAGGGAATACCGGTACCAAAACCTGAGAGATCTGAGCAAACCGATATAGGCATCATGACTGACGGGGTTCATGAAGAGCTTGCCAAATACTATGTGGATGGAGGCACGGTTGGTATTGCGGCCCACTTTGTTTACGAGCTTGACGGACATGGTAAGAAGCTCCGAATTGTCAAATATATTGATTATGCTTCAGAGAAAATTCGGAGCATGTGGACTTCGGCGGCCGACCTTCTCTCTCAGTGGGGAAATGCCGAACAACGAACAGCAATTATAAATGCCCTTGCCGAGCACGGTATTACTCTGGAACAACTCGTCGAGAACGCAGGACAGCCTGATGCTGACCCGTTTGACCTACTCTGCTACATAGCTTTTAACGCACCCCTTCGTACCCGCCACGAACGCGCCGAGCGGCTTCGAAAAGGGCAGGTTGATTTCTGGGACTACTTTAAGCCCGAAGCTCGCCAGATTCTGAATGAAATATTGGGCAAGTACGTAGAATTTGGCACCGCTGAATTTAAGATTCCCGATATTTTGAAAGTGGAACCCATTTCTCAGCATGGCAATGTAGTGGAAATTGCCGCCAAGTTTGGCGGCGCTGACCATCTGCGTGATGCCCTTGAAAAGATGCAAACATTGCTCTATACCAATTAGGAAGGATTTGTATGCCTGAAGAATCAAAGATGACTAATGCTCAAACTCTCGGCAGTCTTATTAAATCGTGCCGAGACATCATGCGAAAAGACAAAGGATTGAGTACTGATATTGACCGCTTACCTATACTTACCTGGCTTATGTTCCTGAAGTTCCTCGATGACCTCGAGCCGCTTCGGGAAGCTGAGGCTGCTATGTCAGGCAAAAGATTTTATCCTTCTATCGATCCTCCGTATCGCTGGCGCGACTGGGCGGCAAGGCCGGATGGCGTCACCGGTGATGCTCTCATTTCATTTATCAATAATGACGAAGCTACGCGTCCTGATGGTTCCCGTGGTCCAGGGCTCTTTGCTTATTTGCGTTCGCTCCGTAGTCTTAATGGTGACCGTCGTGATGTCATTGGAGCGGTTTTCCGGGGGACGGTTAATCGCATGCTCAGCGGTTACCTTCTACGCGATGTCATCAATAAAATAAATGGCCTCCACTTCACTTCCACCGAGGAGATTTACACGCTTGGGCACCTTTATGAGTCGATGCTCAAAGAAATGCGAGACTCTGCTGGGGAGAATGGAGAGTTTTATACCCCCCGCCCAGTAGTGCAGTTCATGGTTAACACCATTAATCCACGGTTGGGGGAAACCGTACTAGATCCTGCTTGCGGTACAGGAGGTTTCCTGGCTTCTACTTTTGAGCATCTCAAAAAGCAATGTAAGACAGCTAGTGACCAACGCCGTCTTCAGCGCGAATCTCTTTTCGGTATAGAAGCTAAACCATTACCTTATCTGCTCTGCCAGATGAATTTACTGCTTCATGGTCTCGAATACCCGAATATTGACCCCCTCAACGCATTGCGGTTCCCTTTACGAGAGATCGGTGAAAAGGACCGATTCGATGTTATTCTCACCAATCCACCTTTTGGCGGAGAAGAAGAGAGAGGTATCCAGGGTAATTTTCCGGAGGATAAACAAACAAACGAGACTGCGCTCTTGTTTTTGCAGCTCATCATGCGAAAGTTACACCGTCAGGCTAAAACGGGCTTTTCTCCTGCTCGTGCTGCTGTCATCGTCCCGAATGGTACACTATTCGGCGACGGCGTTTGTGCTCGAATTAAAGAGGAACTGCTTAAAGATTTTAATCTTCATACTATTGTCCGTCTGCCTAACGGTGTCTTTTCGCCATATGCTGGGATTCCTACGAATATACTATTTTTTGACCGCTCTGCTTCTACAGAATTAATCTGGTATTACGAACAGCCCCTGCCAGAAGGTAGGAAGAATTACACCAAAACCCAGCCTATTCAGTTTGAGGAATTAATACCATGCCTGCAATGGTGGAATTCTCGAGAAGAAAGCGAGTGGTCGTGGAAAGTAGCTGCTGCTGATATTGCTAGCTCAGGATATAATCTTGATATTAAAAACCCGCATTCTAAGAAGGATATTAGTTTTCTTCCATCGGAACAAATTGTGGAGGGTATTCTCCAAAAGGAACAGCGTATCGTAGAAATCGTAAACAATATTAAGGAACAAATCCTCAAGAGTAGTCGAAATGGAAGGTAATTGGCCAGTTGTTCTGTTAGGCGATGTCGTTCGTGAGGAGCGAGAACCTGTTGGGACCTTTGATGGTGACGGATTACCTATTTATGGCGTTACGAATGTCGAAGGCGTTATACAAACAGGTGTAAAGCCAAGTGAAGATCGTTCTAAGTATCTGCATCTGAGACCCGGACGCTTTGTATACAATCCTTATCGGATCAACGTGGGCTCATTAGGCCTGTCATCACAAACACAGGATGGCATTGTTAGTCCAGCCTACGTCGTTTTTACACCGAACGAAAAGATCGACCATAAGTTCTTGTATTACTTCTTAAAGAGTCCTCGTGGCAGTCAGCTAATCAATTTCTACGGCAATCGAGGTAGTGTCCGTAGTGCATTACGCTTTACCGATCTTTGTAAAATCGAAGTAAACTTACCTGCGACATTAGGAGAGCAGCAACGGATAGTAAATAGGATAGAGGAGTTTTCGGCCCAGGTGCAAGAGGCTAATCACCTTAACCAAAAGGCTATGGCAGAAACAGAGATTCTTTTAGGGGCTAGAGTGTCGGAACTCTTTAGGAGCAGTCCCGAAAAAGGCTGGGTAAATGGAAAACTTGGTGCTTTTGTTTCTGATGACTGCTATGGAACGTCAGAAAAAACATCTGATGATGAAACGGGAACTCCAGTCCTTCGAATGGGAAACATTCAAAAAGGCCGGATCGACATTCAAAATCTACGATACCTTCATCTGTCGGAAAAAGATAAAGCGAAGCTTCTACTTCGATCTGGGGATATTTTGGTGAACCGCACCAATAGTGCTGAACTCGTTGGGAAAAGCGCTGTTTTTGATCTTGAAGGTGATTATTCTTTTGCATCCTATTTAATTCGACTTCGCCTAGATCGGCATCGTGCTGATCCTTGGCTTGTTGCGGCCTATATTAATTCGCCATTAGGGCGAGAATATATGCTCAGCGAAAAGAGGCAGATGACTGGGCAAGCTAATGTAAATTGTACAAAACTTAAGGCTCTACCTATTGCGCTTCCAACACTTGAAGAGCAGCAACGCATTGTAGCCGAAATGAATACCTTACAGTCTGAAGTTGAAACCCTCAAGCGTCTCCAAGTAGAGACCTCTGTTGAACTTAATGCCCTTTTGTCCTCTCTTATACATAAGGCTTTCAAGCGCGAATTATGACAGAATCGGGTAAAAATATGATGGAAGAACAATCAGCCGATTACCTTTTCATCAGCTACGCAACGGAAGATGGTGAGCTGGCTGAATGGCTTACTTTGAAGCTAACTGCCGAAGGGTATAAGGTTTGGTGTGACAGGGTAAAGCTGCTTGGTGGCGAATCATACCCCAGAGACATTGATAGAGCTATTAAGACGCAGACCTTTCGAATGTTGGCTCTCATATCCAGGAACTCCTTAACTAAAGAAAACCCTCTCAAAGAGCGAACGTTGGGTCACAATATCAGCCGACAGAGAAAGGTGGATTTTGTAATTCCGCTATTGGTTGATGCAATACGTTCAGATGAATTAGATTGGATGGACTCTGACCTCACTTATATTCCATTCCAGGATAGTTGGGCGCAAGGCTTAGTTCAGCTGATTAAAAAGCTATGTTCGATTAATACCCCAACCCCCCTATCAAATGGCGCGAAACTTGTGAGTGAATGGGTAGCACAGCAATCCAGTCTCTCCGATAGCAAAGAGAGACTTTGGACCAACCTATTCGAAATCAAATCCATGCCTGACTTCATCTACAGGATAACACCGCTAGCCAATTTCAAAGTTGCTGATCCAGGCTGGATATTTCATGAACAATCTGAACAGATTCTTTGGAGCTTTGAAGTGCCAGACTCAAAGCTAGATTATATAGCCGTCAAGTGGAATGATAGCCGGCGTTTACCATACGGCGTACCTCCAATCGATATTGCCACGATATTAATCAAAGAGCATATGCGTAGGCTGTGCATACAGAAGAAAGCTCAAGAGACACTTGATGGCATTATCTACCTTTCGTATCTAACTGCTCCTGATGGTTGGCTGCGCTTCACGGATTATAAGGGGAAACAAACCCGGGTCTTAGCGACCAGCCAACGGACAGTAAGATCTACTGGTGGCGTTCGAAATCCTTATCGTTATCACCTAGCGCCAGTATTCCGGCCGGTTCTTAGAAAGTACGGCGTTCCGGTACTCGAACTTCAGGTACGTTTATATTTGACTGATACGCGCGGCAAAGCTCTGCTACCAGGAATCACAAATAGAAGGCGCAAGAGAATAGCCAGAAGTTGGTGGAACTATGAATGGCTATCGCGTGTTTTTGCAGTATCTCAATGGATATTCGATGATCAGTTAACACACAACCTAGCTGAAGGTCGCGGTTATGAGATAGTATTATCTGGCTCTCCTTTGTCAGTTATTGCCCCCTTGAGTATTGACGAACACCTTCTGGCGACCCCTGAGATGGTCGACGAAGCATTAGAGGTAGTTGAGGAAGAGTTAGATGACTCCGAAGGCGATGAAGACGAAGCATGAATTCTGAAGTAATATGTTTTGATGAACCATTACTGGAATTCCGCTATGGACAGGATATGATGGAGCCGCACGATGGGCTTTCGCTCTTTGGACCTTACGATGCTGATTTATCTTCACACCCGAGAAATGTTTCCTATGCCATTGTCGGGAGCGAAGAGGGTATCAAAGCATTCAATGAGTGGAGTCATCGTATTCAATCGGTAATATATCCTGAAGGTGACCGTCGTTTATGGCCTTTATTTCCCGGATTTGAAGCGGCTTTTGCTTGTAATTGGCCAGAACAACCAGTCCGGGAAGCTCTGATTGACTCTGGAAAGTTGAATGAGGCTGTTAATGATTTAGACCACTATAAACGTACAGGAGGAGTGGTTGATCTTTATATAGATGCCATAGAAAAACTGAAAAAGCATGACGAAGTTCTTAATGTTGTTATCTGCATCGTTCCTGACATCGTATACCAGAACTGCCGTCCAAAATCTGTTGTCACCGATGGAATGGGCTATAAAATAGGTGCTGGACTTGTCCGTGAGCGTGGAAGTGGGCAACTTGACCTCCTCGATTCGTACAATCCTCAGATATATACTTATTCACCGGATTTCAGGCGACAGATCAAGGCTCGAGCGATGGAGTTCGAAATTCCTATCCAGATTATCCGAGAGTCCACCTTACGGCTTACCCCGCGAACCGATTTTACACAAAGAGGTTTAACTAATCTTAGTGACCGTGCTTGGAATCTGGGCGTGGCTTTATATTACAAATCTGGTGGTAAACCATGGAGGTTGAAATCTGCAAGGGAAGGAGTTTGTTATATCGGTATCGCCTATCGCCGTAAAGATCCAAATTCAGCAAATCAAACGGCATGCTGTGCGGCTCAAATGTTTCTTGACTCAGGGGATGGTATTGTTTTTATGGGTGAATATGGTCCTTGGTATTCACCAGCTAATAATCAGTTTCACATCAACAAAGGAGCTGCCAACCGCCTTTTAAGCGGAGTCCTTAATACTTACAAAGACTTAGAAGGTAAGCCGCTTAAGGAAGTTTTTTTACACTGTCGCTCAGGCATTGATGAAGAAGAATTTGAGGGTTATCGGAGTGCCTGCCCACCTGGAATCAAAGTAGTGGGAATCCGAGTCAGACAAGAAAGAAATAGCCTCAAACTATTTCGAGAAGGTAGTATGCCTATAATACGAGGAACATTTTGGAAAACACACGATCGTTCAGGTTATCTTTGGGCATCAGGCTATAAGCCAAGGCTAGGAACGTACGACGGAGCTGAAATACCTTTACCTGTCCGCATAGATATTCAACATGGTGAATCTGATATCCAGCTGGTAGCTAAAGACATCCTTTCCTTGACTAAGCTAAATTACAACGCTTGCCGCTTGGGAGAATCTGAACCGGTAACTATTCGTTTTTCCGACGCCGTAGGCGAAATATTGGTTTCTAATCCCTCAATTCACCACCGTAATCCGAAGTTTAAGTATTATATCTGACATCGTGTAAAAACAATGGGATTGACAGAATACCAGACGCGCCAATCTATAGTAGGATGCAGCAATGCCAGACAAATATGTTTGTGCTGAATGCTTTAGTGACTATGCCATAAAAGAATTCATTGAGCAGAATGCGTCCAATGAGAAGTGCAGTTATTGTTCAAACGAATCCGATGAGCCCATAGCTGCTCTCTTGGAAGACGTAATTGAATTCTTACGCGAAGGCATTGAGACAGAGTGGGATAACCCAGTGAATTGCGTCGGATGGGAAAGTGCAGAAGGTGGTTGGATGGGAGCCAGGGTTATTGCTTCATACGAATTAGTAACTGTAGAAATTGAGGAACTCCAGGGTAGTAACCAAGATGTTTTGGACGATATAAGCTATATTTTTGACCAAGAATGGTGTCAGAGAGACCCATACGGGCTTCCAGATGATGAAGCACTTTTCTTAAGTTGGAAAAGTTTCTCAGATCAAGTGAAGCATCATACTCGGTATATTTTCCTACGGCCAAATGAGGAGGAGGAATTCCTCCATGACTTAGATATGATTCCTGTTCATAAAATGCTCGACCGTCTTTCAGAGGAACTCTCAAGCCTTGAGGAGGAAAACCTTCTTGCAATGATAAAAGTAGGTTCGAAGATATTCCGCACTCGAATTCATGATCAAGGTGTACAGCTATCTAAGGCCAGCGAAATCGGGACTGTTCCTTTGGAAAGTGCGAGATATTCAAATAGGATGAGCCCGGCAGGAATTCCAATGTTCTATGGTTCCCTTGATCTTGAAACAGCTCTAGAAGAAACCATCAACGATACTGATATCGGGGTGGGGAAAATAGCCTCTATCGGAACTTTTAAAGTAATAAGACAATTGGAATTATTGGATCTTACTCAAGAACGTGAAATACCAAGTATATTCGATACAAACAGAAGTTACCTAAGGTATTCTTTAATATTTCTCCGAAATTTCGAGGAGGAAATTATTAAACCGATTGAAAAAGACGGAGCTGAGCACATAGAGTATGTTCCTACACAGGTGTTTACTGAAAATATTAGGCACCTTTATAGAGACCAGAGTGGTAACAGTATAGATGGCATACTATATCGAAGTTCCAAGCACGAAGGTGGTGTTTGTTGCGTCCTCTTTATTCAAAATGAACATTGTTGCGATCATTATCAGCCTAAGACCAGTGTTTCTCCAAACACCAACTCGGCTACTGAACCCTATCTCTTACTTGAAGGAATTGAGAGGCGATATATATGATCTTTCTTGTTTTAATAATGCGAGAAGGGAGTACACAATGACATTCAGAATAATAGATAAAAATTGGCATGGGGTTTTTAAGGATTTGTCTGGTATTGCTCAGGAGCATGCTCTTATTATCTCCCCTTTTTTAGGGGGAAAAACTCTTATCGATTTACTGGGCGATAGTCCTAAGGAAGTCAAGGTCATAACACGTTTTAACTTGAATGATCTACTACTTCGAGTATCAGAAGTTAAAGCGCTTGAATATCTCTTAAAAATTGGTACTGAAGTAAAAGGGATAAAGAACCTACATTCCAAGGTATATGTTCTGGGCACTTCTAAAGCGATAGTTACATCGGCAAATTTAACACAGGCTGGACTTCACCGGAATACGGAATGTGGTGTCGAATCAGAAGATAACGACTTCGTAAAAGCAGCTCAAGCTTACTTCAATTCACTATGGGATAAGGCAGGTCCAATATTAAACACCTCTATGCTTACAAAGTGGAAAAAGCTCATTTCCAAAGCAAAACGTTCTGGTGCAGGCTTTAAAAAGGACTCTCTTGGCGATTTCGGTGTGGACTTAGGATTTGACAAAGATGACGAAATAATCCAGAAAAAATCTCCAGTTGGGATTCAGCCTACACAATGGTTCGTCAAACTATTCGGGACCACACGGGATAGAGAATCAAGGGGTACATTGGTACTTGATGAGGTTAAAGGGTCGGATAGTCATCGTGTCTTATCATATCCCGCTAAGAAAAGGCCACGAAGTGTGAAGGACGGAGATTTGATATTTGTCGGACGGATGGTCAAGGAGCCTGATGACATTATGATTTACGGCCGTGTTCTAGGATTAAAGCATGATTCTAGAATTGACAATGCTTCTCCTGAAGACATTAAACTTAAAAAGTGGAAAAAAGAATGGTCACGATATATTCGAGTTCATCAAACGGAGTTTGTCGATGGAACGCTAGGAGATTGTATATCTCTCTATAGGATCATGGATGAACTGGGATCAGATATTTTTATGACCACGCTATCTAACGCAAAAAGAGGCAAAGGCAACGTTAACCCGAAACACGCATATAGAAGCCAAGCCGCAGCTCGCTTAACAAAAAAGGCTGCCCGAATCCTTAACGAGCGGCTTGATGAAGTGTTTATCAGTATGGGACAGCTCTCTCAAAAAGAACTGGATAAGGTCAACTAGGGAAACAACACAGTCTACATTTTAAAGCGCTGCTAACATCAAGTGTAGGAGTTCTGCCTATTTAGGCGCACTTACCCCAGACAAATACTCAATTAATATGTGTAATTCATAGACATCATTTCAACTAAAATGGTGCTATGAATAAGGAAATTGATACTCGGCTTAGATGGATCAAACATTATCAAACCCCGGGTACTTTTGGTATTACCTGCCAGCGGTGCGGAATCTCCAGACCTACTCTTCGGAAATGGCTCAAACAATATGAAGAGCTCGGCATTCACGGACTTGTTAGCAAGAGCCGGAGGCCTAAAAACTCGCCTCATAAAAAAGTTAATGAAGAATTGGAACACCAGATCCTGTCTCCCAGGCTGGGAAGTAACCTTGGAGCCCGTCGCATACAGAATGAACTCAAGCGCCAGCACCAATTATCTTTGTCCCTGGCTACTATCCATGATGTACTATTCAGAAATGAAGCGAAGCCTTTATGCCGGCCAAAGCGTAGGAAGAAAATCCCGAGATATTCAAGGCTCCAGGCGATTGAAATATATCCCACCAGGACAGTTGCCAACACACTATTATTCCTCGAAAATGTGGTTGAGGAAATGCGCTTTCCTGTTCAAAGCATACAGACCGATCACGGTACCAAGTTCTTCTCATATAAAGTGCAGGAACAGCTTGGGCAATATTGTATAAGGTTCCACCCCATACGACCCGGCCAGCCTCATCTCAATTGTAAGGTTGAACGGGTTCGACAGACAGATTTAAAGGAAATCTGCTCGTGCCATGACTACTTAGCCTCTTTTTTAGGTAATACGTGATCCTGACGTATAATCCTTGGTTTCTCTACGGTGCAGGATTCGGACTACACTGCTTCTGATGCCTATCTGAGGCTATTAGCCAATAGTTTTTGCAATTCTGCGATAGACCTATTTCTTTCAAAAAGCAGTTCGGAATCTGCCAACCAAGGCCCGCCTTGTTTGATTTGAACCTCTTTCCATGGTGCATTGCACAATTCTGACTATTGTGTATCGTAGATGTACATATTCTTACGATTTGGTTGCCTGCAAGTACAGTATTTTTTCGGTGAAGGCCAATATGAGCGTAAGGCTGATTCCAAAAGGAAAATGGAATTCATCGGGCAAAGGTTAAACCCTAGCCCCTATTATGTATAGGTTAAACTCTTCACCAAACGCGATAACACTTACAACAATGGATAAGCTACTGCAACTATCGACCAGTCGTAAATAATAAAATTGAAGTCTCCATCCTCAGCAGTCCAATACACGTTTAGGTTATGGTTCCCAACGGATACATTTTCCTCTATGACAGTTACAGAATGGTAACCTAAGCCGCCACCTTCGTGCGTTAGAACTGCTTGGTGGGAATCAAGTGAATGAGTTGTGGTGTCAAATAAGAATTCAAAAACAAGGTAGTTTGGACTTCTACAAGTAAACTCAATACCGAATGTTATGATTAATGTGCTTTCTGACGTCGTAGAAATTGGCATTGACGTTAAGAGTGTATATCCAGGGTCAGGCGGCACATAAATGGATTCAAGCCCAATGTTTTCGTATGAATACCACATTTGGCTACCTGAACCTGCTGGTCCTGGTTCTCCTTGCGAACCTTGTGGCCCACGTGGACCTGTAGGGCCTTGAAGCCCCTGCTCGCCTGTGCAACCAGCTATTGAGAACACAAGAAGAACCATGATTGTGAATAATATGGTCGTTTTATACGTTGCTTTCACTGAGATTACCCCCCAATAAAAGACAAGAAGTAGAATGCTTTGTAAATCTACTCCCAGACATGGGGGTTGTCAATAGGTTCGTGTGCTTGTCGGGGTTTCACTGCAAAATATAATAAACAGCAGCCATGGCGCTTAAACCTGTGACTGAAAAAAAATTGATATTGGTACGAATATGGGTTTCAAGTTCAATAATTGGGTTTTAAAAATGAATAATGCCTACATTTGCAACGATGCCACTATTGACACTATCGAGGGTCGTTGCACAATCCTCGGGATTGTGCAACGGAAGCAAGTAGGCCGAAGTAATAGGTAGCATGGATCTTAATGATGATTTTAATATTTCTCTATGTGTTGCACCGCATACTACCTCTTAGATTTGAATCGAATTGATTTCATCTCATCAGCAGAATGCCCGGGGTGTAAAAAACCGTAAGCTTGGGATTGAATTGTTTCTAGCTTTTTGTTTAGCTCATACAACTCACTTTCGGTGAAGCTTCCTATTAAATCGTTAATAAGTTGTCCTCCGATACGCGTAGCTTTCTCAGCAATGTCCATACCGTTGGCTGTAAGTGCCAGGTGAAGCTCCCGGCGATCGCGCGTACTTCTAATCCCCTTTATCAAGCCGTCTTTCTGCATCCGTTCGATCAAAGTGCTTATTGTATTCGGGTTCCTGTCAAGCCAGTCTGCGATAGCGCTGACCGTGACCGGTTCCGGTGAGTGCTTTATTGCCATGAGTACGCCGTTCTGCTGAGGTGTAATGCCCAGTTGCCTGAATACAGCCTCTTCGGTTTTCACCACCATATCGTAGGCTTGGTGAAGCAGAAGCCATGTTCTTAGCCGGATATTAACTGACTGAAATCTAATCGGCATTGTGACCTCGCTTGTATGTTAATTCCATCCGATGCTGTGATTTAAATTATAACACCTGCAAGAATAAAAGAAAGTAACCTCGGCACTATTGACAATTACTGTCGATAAAGATAATATTCTAACGTATTCGAATATATCGATATCGAACTAATAATGGAACAAACTGGCATGTTAAGCCGCATACATCAAACGACCGGGTGCTTCAGGAAAGCATTCATCCGGTTACTTTGGGATGAAACGGGTCATCTGTTCCTTATATCGCTAATCATCCTTGCCTTTGGCAGTATTATTCTGGCGCCTTTATTAAACTACATCGGCAGCGGTTTGATTGCAGGCAATGTGTTCGAAGAAAAAACCGGTGATTTATATGCAGCCGATGCAGGGGTGGAAGACGCCATCTGGCAGTTGATGCATGCCGGTGAAGGCATAGTAGCTGAGGTTGAGACAGCTCAAGGTGTGTTTACTGTTTATGGTTTGCCTCCCTATGCCATAGACCATGACGAAAATCCGACCACGCAGGCTATTCAAATAACCGAAGTCAACTATTCAATCAATAATGTCAACGACAGGCCGGTGGATATCAACCTGACATGGCTGGGGTCCGCTTATCAAATCGTTTCAAATGCCAGGGACCCGGATGGAAATATCCTTACCGGCATAACCTCTTTCGTTTCAATCACCCAGGCTGTCGCCGGTGACGGCGGTGAGTTTACCTTTTTGGGAGCCCTTACCAGCCTGGGAGGCGGCATCACCATAAGCGGTAGTTCACCGATTGTCGGTGACGTGTTTTCCAGTGCGGACCTGACCCTAAGCGGATCGGCATCGATCAATGGGAATGCCTATGCCGAGACCCTGATCAGCATGGGCTGGTCGACTTCTATTTCGGGCGAGGCGGTAACTCCCGGCCTAATCCAGAGCCCCAACCCCAACCCCGATATCGGGAATCCTCAACCCGGAGGTCCAAACTTGGACCCGGTTACCCTCACTCAGGATCAGATTGACTCAACTACCGCTGCTGTACTTGCTGAAACCGATTTCGAGCCGGTTGATGCCGGACCGGTAACTCATGCCGGCAACTGGACGTTCCAGCCACACTGGCCGCCTCCTTCCTCCGTTTTCACCGATCCGGTACATGTTTCCGGCAACTTGACAACCAACACCGCCACCGATATCACTTTCCAGAATAGCGTGCACGTCGACGGCGACCTGACCGTAAACAGCAGCGGCCGGACCATAATTTTCCAGGGCGATGTAGTTGTCAGGGGCGATCTTACTCTTCAGAACGGTACCGTGATATTCGAGAGTTCGGTTCACGTTGCCGACGGCAGTGATATCAATCTAGTCGGCAGTGCCACTGCTACCTTCGAAGGCCCGGTTCGCGCCGGAAGAGACCTGGACCTGGGTTCGGGTGGGGATGTGAGCTTCAACAGCACCATTTACGCCGGCCGGGACCTGGCCACCAGCGGCAGCCGAACCGTATATCTTGGAGGCAATATTTATGTTGGGCGCGATATTGACCTCAGGGGCAGTTCCAAGCTTGTCGGGGGTTATACAATCGTCGCTCTGGGCGATGTAGAACTTACCGGGGCTACCAAG
>ENA-ORXD01001937-ORXD01001937.1-sediment-metagenome-genome-assembly--contig:-NODE-1937-length-15118-cov-3.566984_pt1 | contig 15118 bp, 10 predicted proteins | sample MGYA00237862_ERZ511471 | MGnify/ENA metagenome assembly ERZ511471 | reverse complement strand
CCTGCTCTTGGCGCGCGCGAAGAACCGCCCGCCCAAGAAGGGCGGCTGGCCAATTCCCGCCCGAAAGCGCGGACCGCACGAACTGGCTCGCCAGGTTGGGCGAGAGTTCCCTCCAGGGGTTCTGGCCCTGGCTGGGGATAAGTGCTCCGAGAAGCGCATAGAGTCCGAGCGGCGGCCCCGGCTGGCCTTCGTGGTCCACTACGTCGAGCGCTTGGAAGTAACGGGCAAGGTTGGCTTCCACGTGGGCGACAGTGGTCTCCAGCCAGTCCCGAATAACCACGCGACCCCCGCTTCCCGAAAGAGCGAGAGCGTAGAACTGGTTGCCCTCAAGCGAGGCAACCGGCCTGCCCTCATGCACCGAGGCAAGCAGGGCCTTCACCTCGGTCTCCGCCGGGCTGAAGAACATGGTGGTTGGATTGAACTCGGTCGCCTTCTTCGTCCAGAAGACGTATGAGATCCGATCCTGCAGTCGAAAGTGGTGTGCGGGATCGGCGAGCAAGGCGTTGAGGACTTGGGCGTAGTCGCGTGCGCAATCCCAGCAGACGGGGCACTGGCTGAGATCCTGGCTGTGACCATAGGAGTCAAAGGCGCGAGCATTGACCGAAACGAGGGCACAACCCGAGGTCTGCCCTCCCGGGACGCGCTTGATCGGGAGAGGGTGGGGACTTGCGATGCCGGAGACCCGGCCGCAAACAAGGCAATCTCCCTGCGCTCCCGATACGTTGCGTACAGCCTCCTGTGCTGCCCAGTATTTGCGCACGTCCGGCTCGTCCACAAGCAGCTTCCCATCGACCTGGAAGGTCACCAGGTCCGCAGGCTCTAGATCTGCAGGAAGATCCATGTGGGCACCACTGTCGAAGAATTGCCGAACCGCCTGCGCCGGGGGAAACTGACTCTCTTGGACAAATTTGTCCAAGAGCGCAATGAAAGCGCCGTGTCTTAGGAGGGTGTTTTTGATCTCTTTTTCGCTGGGGTCGCTCCCGGCGTGGCCAAGAGCGTAATCGGCCCGATCGGCCAGTAGCTGGGCGGCCACCCCGCTGGTGCGAAGAACGAATGGGATTGCTATCTCCTTGCCGCGGTCCACCCTTCGCGTTTCATCGCCGGTGGTGCGCATGAAGCCAAGGAACTCTCCTTGCGCGTCCAGAGCGACCAGCCACTTGACCGGTCGCGTCTGATAGCCAGTCGGCGGGAAATCGAAGCGTGAAGCGGCTTCGCAAAGACGCTGAAGAATCACGTCCCCGCCTCCCTATATAGAGGGGCGGGCACCTCAAGGACTCCACTCTTGAGTTCAGCCGCAAAGAACACCGGCTCTGCCCTGCCCGAGGCTTTCCTATAGCTTAGGTCGAAGAGCATCCGTCCAAGATCAGCGGAAACGGGGATAGGGAGCTCCGCCGAGTCGGCTTCTTCGAAATAGGCCGGGAACTCCCGGCACCCAAGACAGGGGCGTGTATAGCATTGGCCTTTTTGCAGCCGCCGCTGAAACTGAGCCACATACTTGCCAATTCCTTCCGGAACCGGACTTTTGAGGACCATCTCGGCCTCAATCCTATAGGCGACGTCCCGCAACGCCAGAGTGTGGCGCTGGGCCCGATGCTCGTCGGCAAGAAAGGCCTCATGGTGGTCGCTACTCATCCAGGCCGACACCGTGCGAGGCGAGATCACCTGGTCAATCTCGTTGCGAAGAACGGAGAAATGCCGGATGGGGCGAAGGACCGAAAGCCGCAAGATGCGCCAGGTGATCTCTGGCTTCCAGAAGATCGCCTCTAGGATTCCGCGCGCGGCTGAGGGAGTCATCACCTCGTAGCTCACCCGCTCGACTTTGAGTTCAGGCCTTGTGAAACACGCCAAATCGCCCCAGACTCGAACGGCCAGAGGCGCTGATGCGGACATAGGCTCCTCCTTCTCTAGAAGATCAGCGTGTCAAAGTCCCACTGGAGTCCGATGCACGGGTCATAGCCCCCTTCCCAACGCCATAGGCCGCTTTGAGCAACCACCTCGCCGCATAGGCCGGCCTTTTGAGCCCGGCGAAAATCGTGGGATCGTAGGCTTACGAGGTAGGGTTGCAGCCGGCGCAGGTCGCCGCGGCTGACCCAAGATGAGCCGCTTAGCTGATCGAGCAACTCCTGGCCCCCTTGCCAAGGCACGGCCACCGGCACGGAATCGTCGTCGATGAGGCGATAAGCCTCGGCCACAGATGGAAAATCGAAGCTTTCCCGGAGATTGGAAACCGATTTGGCGTCCAGGTCACATGCCTGGTAGAGCTGGGCGAAGTAGCGGCGCTGGGCTTCGGGGTCATCAATCTCGAGATGCGGCGCGGCCCTAAGGAAAACCTCGGTCGCCTGCGTTGCGGTCTCGTAGCTTCCGCGGGGCAGGGCGCCTTCAGAAGGGTCGAATATTAGAACCCTTCCCCTCTCTAGGCGCCCTTCGCGGTTGCACCGTCCGGCCGCCTGAACCAGAGCCTCAAGCGGGGCGCGCGCCCGTAGCACCGTCGGAAAGTCGAGATCGACCCCGGCCTCCACGAGCTGCGTCGTAGCAAGAAGGCAAGGCTCGTCTGCTTGGAGGCGCCTCTTCACTTCCCCAAGGACCGCTCGACGGTGGGCGCCGCAAAGGTTCGTCGACAAATGCAGCCGGCTTTTTGCCGGAAGCTTGGACCACAAGCTGCGAGCGTCGGCGCGGGTGTTCACGACTGCCATGGCCTGTTTGCAGGTGTCCATTCTGACGGCCACCTCATCCCAGGAGAGAGGCCTGCTCAGGCGCTCGTAGCTGACGCGGCGCAGACGACGAGCGAGTTCGCCGGGATCGGGCATGATCTCCCGAATGGGCAGGTCGGTGAAACCTTGGTAGGCCGGTTGGGTGGCTGTGGTAAAGAGAACGCTCACCTGATAGTTCCGGATGAGCGACGCGACCACTTCAAAGGTTGGCCTAAGAAGGCCAAGTGGAAGAGTCTGCGCTTCGTCCACGACAACGACGCTTCCTGCGACGTTATGAAGCTTACGACAGCGGCTGGGGAGGTTGGCGAAGAGGCTTTCAAAGAATTGCACCGCAGTCGTGACGATGACCGGTGCGTCCCAGTTCTCTGAAGCGAGCTCCCAAGAAGGTGAATAGTCTTTCCCAGGCTCCTCCTGGGTCGCGCTATGGTGTTCAAGGACCGCGTCGGGTCCCAGGAACTCCCGAAACACATCAGCGGTCTGCTCGATGATGCTCGTGTAGGGGATGACAACTATCACCCGGGCAAGCCCCCATACCTGAGCGTGGCGAAGCGCAAAGCCGAGACTGGCGAGCGTCTTGCCTCCTCCTGTGGGAACGGTCAGACTGAAAGCCCCCGGCTCAGTTTCCGCGGCCGACAGACATCGGCTGTGGACGTCTCGGCGGATGTTGTTGAGTACTCCCTGGGGCTTCCCAGAAAACCAAGCTCGGTAGGTTTTGTCGAAGCGCAGCCAAAGGTCTGCCAAGCTCGCGTGGCCCTCTCTGTTCTCAGATTTTTCTGGATTGAAATGACTTTCGGTGTCGAGATAATCTGCGTCAACGAGGGCGCTGAAGAGCATGCGCGTGAAGAATTCCGTTTCGCGTTTGCCAGCAGCAAGGAAGGCGGGGTAGCTCGGATTAGGAGGTAAGGCGAGGTGGGACAGGACTTCGCCTGCGCGAGATTTGAGCTCGGGAGCCACCCCGGCCCTCAGGGTGCTCTTCACTTGGCCGAAGCTCGGAAGGCCGCCGTGATGTCCAGCAATCGCGAATGAAACCGGGCCGGAATGACCGAGGGTGCTCGAGTGAACGACTCCGGCGGCCTTGTGGTCGCCGCCCGAATCTCCGATCCCGGCCAGATAACGCTGAAAACGCACCGAAGACTTGCCCAGGTCATGCAGCAGTGCCGCGAATCGGGCAACGTCACCGGCCCCGAACCTCTCCGCAAACCGACCGGCCATATCCGCCGTCTGTGCCAGATGTGAGGCGAGAGTCTGACAGTCACCCAACTCATTCTTTGAGTGGGCAAGTAGAGAACTGACTGCGCTATTAGCCATCTGGTAATCGGCCTCCCGTGGCCAGCCTGGTCGCTTCTGTCACGTTCCACAGCGGAGCACTGCCCACAGGCTGCTGGTAGGCCCGAGCCGTTTTCCGTCTGTTCCTGACTCTACCACCGGCTGCGGACAGGGCAACGAGCAATCCGGGCTTCTTCTCGATTCTTGGGCGAGCACTCCTCCCCAAGGAACATGATCACAGTCTTAATGTCCGCCCTAGCCAGATCTGTTACATGCAAATGCCTCATGTTTCGCGCGTCCGTGCTCGCGAAGAAAAAGGGCTCGGACCTGGCGCGCCGCTCCTGGTAAGCTCTCGGGCGATGGTTCCCGGAGGAAGAGGGGGCAACGATCATGGCGGCAGCTCTCCTGCAGCTCAGGCTCACGTTGGTCGACACCAAACCGCCCATCTGGCGACAGCTCGTTGTGACCAACCAGATCACCCTCAAGCGGCTCCATGAGTCTATTCAGGTAGTTGCGGGCTGGGAAGACAAGCACCTGCATGAGTTCATCATCGCGGAGAAGCGCTACGGCGAGCCGGCCCCGCGCGAAGTGGTCCCGATTCAAAATGAAGCTCTCTTTCGGCTCCATAGCCTGCCGCTCGCCGAAGGAACGACCTTCGCTTACGTGTACGACCTCGGCGATCACTGGGTGATCGGGGCCAAAGTGGAGCGGGTGCTCCCACCAGACCCAGGCACGCCCTTCGCATTCGTGATTGATGGGGCACGGGCATTCCCGCCGGAGGACTCAGGCGGCATATCGGGCTACGAGGAGCTCCTGGCAGCGCTCTCCGATCCCACTAACCCCGAGCATGATGAGTGCCGAGAGTGGGCCGGCGAGGACTTTGATCCGGAGCGCGTTGACCTCGCGACGGCAAACGAGCGGCTAAGGATGCTCGCGTAGCGGCGCATCAGGATCTCGACGGCACCGGACAGCCGCTCCATCGCGCCGCGCACAAAGGCAAAACATGGGTGTCAAGTCCCAGTACCCGCTTTACACTTTGGCTCCGGTTCCTTCTTTACATTCGCTCATGAGTACGTGAGTGAACCGCTTCGGATCTAGGAGGCCTTCTTCTTCGGGGGACGGCCCCCGGGAACACCGAAGGCTCCATGCTCCTTTTCTTTGTCGTGGCGGGCGAGGTGAGTGCGGATGAGTTTGTTCTCGAGCCAGATCTCGACCCGGTCTTTCACGAGGCGCACTTCCACCTGCTTTGAGGCGTAAGGGTTCCCCGCCCGATACATAGCGCCGGCGAAGCTGACGCTTCCGCGCGCGTCGACCAGGCGAAGCACCGGTTTGCCCCCGGTCCTCACCTGAGCCCCTGTTCCCCGTGGCCGCCGCCGAAGAGCCGCGGCCTCCCCCTCGATGGGATGATGCCGAGCCGTGGTCGCGACAAGGACGCCCCGGTGATAGACGTTAACGAGGCCGTCACGGGCGATCTCCACCTCCACCATCTCTCCGGCGAGGAAGCGCCCCACGGCATAGTTCTTGCCCACCAAGCGGATGCGGCCGTTCGAGCTCACCTTGCGCCGGGTCCGGACGCCGGGAGTCCCGATCGACTCCTTGGCTCGGTCTTCAGTCTCCTCGGAAAGAAACGGCTCAAAGTCCCCGGCAGATGCGGCAGCAAAGCGCGCGGCGGGAAACACCATGCCGATGCCCTGGTGGGGTCTGGTGTGGTTATAGGCCTCTACCCAGGCGTCGAGCTCTGCCTTGGCCTCCTCGATCGAGACGAAGACTCTCCCCGCCAGGAATTCCTTGCGCACAGTTTTATGGAAGCGCTCCACCTTTCCCGTGGTCGTCGGCGAGAAAGGAGCAGTGAGGAGGTGGCGGATGCCATTCTCCCGGCAGATGCGATCAAAAAGCACCTCCCCTCTGCCCAGACCGAAGCGGCCGGTGAACACCTTTCCATTGTCGCTGAGGATCTGCTCGGGCACCCCATAGCGGCGCAGGGCCCCAGCCAGGGCCTCGCACACCGGGCGGGCAGTGGCCCGGGAAACGAGAAAGGCGGAGACGCAGAAGCGGGAGTGGTCATCGAGTCCGGTCACGATCTGGGAGTTCGCTTCCGTCGGTCAGGCGCACCCCGCCCATGATGTCCATCTGCCAGAGTTCCATGGAACGGCTTCTTTCCCAGCGCCTGTAGTCCTCCCGGCGTCTTCGCCTCTTCTGGGGATCGATGAGGTGATGACGGACGAGACAGCGGTAGATGGAAGAGCGACCAGGAAGAGGAACGGTGCCCTCACGGGCGAGATGATGGCGAATGGTACGCGGGCCCCAGCCGGAATGAGCCCGACGCATTTCCAGCACGCGGGCTATCACCTCGGGCCGCATCTGATGAGGACAAGACGCCGGCCGCGATGAGTGGCTGACGAGTCCGGCAAGACCCTTGCCCCCATAGCGATTAAGCCAGGAGTGCACCGTCTGGCGCGTCACCCCATAGCGACGGGCAACGTCGGTGATTGGCGCCCCTCCCAAGACCTCGAGAACCGCTTTGTGCCGTTGTTCCACAAGTCCCAGCCTGACGAGCACGATGTCGACCCCCCTCCGATCGGTGGCATTTCTGCCCATATCGGAAGGATTGGGACCGGAGGCAAAACCGCGAGAGTGTAAAGCAGGTACCGGAGCCAGTGTCGCCCAGGTACCGGAGCCGCGTCCAAGAACTGTAAAGGACCTACCGGAGCCAATGTGTCAAGCATGTGCCGGGACCACACAAGGCAAAACATGGGGTGCCGTGAACTTTCGGTGTTCATTTTGCCGGGTCCGCCAGATTAGACCAATTCTGCCCAAAGAGAAACCCCCCAGTTGCGGGGGTTTCAATGAGCCGTGATGGACTCGAACCATCGACCCTCGGATTAAAAGCACCACCAGCCAGCATCTCGGGCCGGCAAATGCGACCTCGGCCTTCAAAACTGCCTGCGTTTGCCCCTATTTGGCCTGAGCTGCGATGACGGGGAGTCTCACCGGGACCTGCTGCGTGTACTTCTCGTGTACTTGCACCTCAAACGGGCGATACCGCAGTTTTGCGATGATTTCGATGTTTCGCAGCACGTGATAAGGCCCCTTCTGGGTTATATTCAAGCGTAAAATAGCACCTCGACCTGCCATTTGGCTACGCCAAACTGCACCAGGGAGACGCCAATGCCCAAAGAATGGGTCGAATCGTGCCTCATTTTCGACGTACTTTGCTTTGGATACCACCTGCCCTCGGCCGACGACTACCGAGGTCGTCATGGCCGCATTGACTGGTCCTGGCATGAGCGGCAGATTGCTGCCGTCTTCTATCGATTGGTGAGCGACGCCGTCTACATCGAGCGAGTCGATGACCACACCTGGGACCGACAGACACCGTTTGGGTACTGGATCCGCCTGGAACGCACCCCCAGCCGGGTGGGGCCGGCCAAGGTCTGGTTTCGCTGTCCCTCGTGTGGCAGGCGGGCACGTAAGCTCTACCTGCCGCCCGCGGGAGGCAGGTTCTTGTGCCGCACCTGCCATGACCTGACCTACGCCTCCCGCTTCCATCACCCCACCCTGGGTGAGCGCTACCACAAGCTGGAGGCCGAGTTCCAGGCGATGAAACCAAGCAACCGTAAGTGGTACCCCACCCTCGTCAAGCGCAACCGGACGCTGCGCCAGCTGTCCGCCTCTATCGACATGAGCGACTACCTGGGCGAACTCCTGGCCGACGTCTGCGAAGACGAGGTGGCCGCTGATCCGTCCGTGCAGAGCGCTCCCGGTCCCGCACCCGACAAGAAGCCCCCTTGCGGACCCACGCCCCCGCGCCCCCGGGGCCGCCCCCGCAGCAAACGCCCCTACAGGCGAACTACACCGCTTGCGCTCAGCACACCCCAGACCTCTACCACCGCCTACTGCCCCAAGTGCCGTGACCGCCGGGAGATGGTCGATCCTTACCCCGTCACCTTCGCCAACGGCCGCCGGGCCCTTCAGGGCCACTGCCCGGTGTGCGGCACCAAGATGGCACGAATCGTAAAACAAGACCCGCCCCCAGGGAAAGTCGGGGAGTCGTGAGCCGGGACCCGTTCTTGCGTGCGGCCCGCTCATTCGCCCAGTACCAGAGCCGCCACCCGGCAGGCCGCCTCTTCCGAGAGCGCCGGCAGGCAGTGGGAGTAGGTATCTAAGGTGATGCCGATGTTGGCGTGTCCCAGGCGCTCACTTACGATCTTGGGATGGATCCCGGCCGCAAGGGCCAGAGTGGCGTGGGTGTGCCTGAGATCATGCAGACGGATGACGGGAAGCCCGGCCTGCTTGGCCGCCCGTTGGAAAAGAAGCCTGGCCCGGTCGGGGTGCAGAGGAGCTCCTGTCTGCGTGGTAAAAAGAACATCACCGGGTTCTAAAGACCGGCCTTGGCGCCTGCACTCATCTTGTGCGCGCTCCTTAAGACGGCTAAGAACCGCACAGGTGCCTCCGTCTAAGGCCACCAGGCGTTTGCCCTTCTGAGTCTTGGGGGTGGATATCACCGTCTGGTAATTGAGCTGCACCCGGGTCTGGCGGATGGCGATGGTGCCGGCTAAGAGGTCCACGTCTTGCCAGCGGAGCCCTAAGGCCTCCCCCCGGCGAAGGCCGGTGGTAAGCAGAAGCACCCACAAGGGATAAAGCCGGCTTAGGCGCTCGCTGGCAAGAAACCTCTGCAGCTCCGGCCGGCTCCAGGTCTTAACCCGGGCCCCCGTGCATCCGGCGGCCCGGGGTGGATCGGCCCCGTCGGCCGGGTTGCGAGGGGCAAGGTTCCATCTCACGGCATCTCTCAGGGCCCGATGCAGGGTGGCGTGGATACGCCGCACCGTAGCCGGAGCCAGGGGCGTGGCCGGGCGGGCCAGCTTCTTAGGGCATCTCGTCGTCCACTTCCTTCTGGGCTCGGTAAGCAGTCGCCGGTAAAAAGCGTTGAGCTGAGCCGGTGAGAGCTCCTTAAGCGGGGTGAGCCCCAACTCCGGCACCAGATAGTTCTCTACATGACCCTGGTAGGAGAGGAAGGTGGTCGGGCGGATGGTGGGGCGGATGGCAGGCAACCAATGATCGGTAAGGAAGTCTTTTACCGCAAGCCGGGGAGCCTGGATGTGGGTGCCGCCCGCGATGGCCCCGAGTAGCTTGGCAAGCTCAGTTTCTGCTTCCTTTTTGGTGGCAAATCCGGAGTGAAACTCCTGGCGGCGGGCCAGGTCTTCTTCCAACAGGCCGCCGCACTTGGGGCAGCGCGTCAGGCGGCCGTCACGGGTCCAGTATCTCTTGCGGCACGCGGGGCAGCGCTGCAGCGGTTGCATACCCAAATCCACGGTGATCTGCCAGGTGGCGCGTTTTCGTATGTGACCGCGCATGGGTGCTTCATTCCTCCCGGATATGGTCTCCCCCGTGGCCTTAAAGGACCCTGGGGGTAGTCCATTACCGCTTAGATTCAGCGGTTTGGCAAGTCGCATGGGCTTCCCACCGTGGGGGCCAGAAGGGTATCGTGGAGTCACGTGGTTAAGAGGAAGAGTCTCTTGTCGGGATCAACCGTACCGAGGCCTTCGACGGCTGGCGTGACCTCTACCGCAGGGTCCAAAGACCCATCACCCGGATCTGAGCAAGTACATGCGGCAGATGACAACTAACGGAACCCCCAGCCAGTCTCGGGCTGCGCTGACGGCGAGGTGATCCGAGGCGCCCAGCTCGGCGGATTGATGAACGACTATCGGCGAATTGCGAACTGAATCGGAACAGAAGCACCCCCGTGGCATTTCCATGAGGCGAGCGCAGATTCGGTCAGTCTCTAACCGGGCTGCTTGCCGCGCTCCAGCACCGATCTCGATGGGTGACCGGCCTCGACGATCTTGTAGCCGGCCATCTTGACGATGTCCGGATAGTGCCTCACCGAGTTACGATCCTTCTCCTTGTCCTCCTCGCTCAAGTTCGCGTACTGCACCAGGCTGGGATGCTTCTTCGCTTTGTCGTCCCTGATCAAGCCATACGAAAAGCCATTGCGGTATTTCTGCTCCATATAGCCGTCGTGCTCGCACTCAGCGAGGAGCTCCAAGTTGCGCTCGATGATCTCGCCCACCTTCTTCTCAGGCAGAGTCGCCGGGCGCTCTTTGTGCACCACGGCCAGCCCGGCCAGAGCCAGCACCCGAGGGATGCGCGCCGCGGCGGCCATGTTATCTGCCTTCACATCGTCGGGTAGTTGGTCGAAAGGCACGTCGAAACCGGTGGGGAATTCCTTCTTGTGGGCTAGCTCCAGATAGAACTCGTGCACTGCTGGGGCGAGCTCTTCGCTGTTCATCTTGAAAGGCAAGTCGATGTTCACGAGCTCCATGAACTCATCGCAGTCGACGTGCAACGAAAGCTGATCCTTCGGGGGTAGAGCCGACCGCCTGATGCTCACCCGTTCGGCCCCCCTCGTAAGCCCCATTATGGTCTCCAGCGACCGTGCCCCGTGCTTGTACTTCTCGACCTGCAGGAAAGCGCTCAGCAGTCCGCTATCGATGTCCATTTCGTCGCCTTCCGCAGCGCCCACGAACCCGCTCGTGGCCCGCATGAGCAAGGCACGACGCACAGGGAAACAGAGGTCAGGCGGATCGTCGTCGTCAACCCACTGCCTCCGGTCGGTATCGTATTTCTGGCGCCGATTCGGACCGGCCACATTCAGATACCCGTTCAGTCGGCTGACGAAGTCGGGTCCCTTGGCCAGCTTGAACTTCTCGAATCTTGTTAAGCCGGTGGGCAGGCCCGACGAGGCCTCCGCGACAGCCTGCGCACCCTCCTCCTCAGACGGTGCGAAGTTGGCGAAATCGTAGCTCGTGCCGCCGGCAAAGACGAACACGCACTTCCCGATCGGATGGGTAACCTGGCCCTCCTGGAAATGGCCATCCTGCATCGGCGCGAGAAGATACTGGAGCCACATGTACTCGCGGGAGTCGAACTCGTCCCAGAACACGACAGGCGTAGCACCGGTGAGGACTCTGTCGCGCACCTGGTGAAAGGCTCCTATGAGCTCCCCTGGGTCCGAGAACTGGGAGAGGTTGAACTCGAGTATGGGCACCTTGTCACCCAGCACCTCTTTCGCGATCTGCTTGACACTGAAGGACTTGCCCGAGCCGGGAGTGCCAAACACGGCGATCGACAGCGGCTTCTTGGGCGGACGTGGGTCCTGCTCGTAGCCTTTGATGAGGCGCTCAAGGCCGCGCAGGCTCTCGATCTCCACGCGGTCAACCACCACCATCTTGCCGAACCGTGCGTAGGGGACCTCATCAACCAGAGCCCTCGATCCGAACAGAGCCACCCGGCGACCGAGTCCATAGAGTGGACAACCGCCGACGCCACCCTCACCCGAGATGATCGTCCATTCTTTGGACCTGCCGGCTTGCGCCACCTCACTGGGGACCTCAGTGATCCGATAGTGACTAGACGGCTTGACCAGATCTTCGACCACGGGATCGGGGGGGAAACCGTGTTTGGCCTTGCCGCCGGCCATGCGGCCGCCATCCACCGCACCGTGACCGACGCGCAGGAGGTGGCGCATGGCCGAAAGACCACGCATGATGCCACCGTCGATGTCAGGTTCGCCCGCGCCCGACGCGCTCGCCCTGTCCTCGCCCGCCGCGTTGACATCTGTTTTCACGAGCTCGGCCACGATTCCCGACACCAGGCACGACATGCCCCCCCACACCTGGCCTTCAATACTCTGAGCCCAGGCCCCTTCGAGGCCGCCCGGGTCGAAAGCCAGCCGGTAGCGATGAGTGCCGTCACCGTTCCTGCTCATCCACAAGGCTCCATCGGTGCCCAGACTGATGATCAGATGCCGGCAGCTCGTGAGACCGGAGATGCTCTTGTTGAGAACCAGCTCCCGCAGCAGGTCCTGCGCGGTGTCTTCCCAGGAGAGCCCCTCGCTTATGCTGACCTCTTCCTGTCGCAGATCAGACGCCGACACTACTACGATCAGCCGATCGCAGAACCTCTTACTAAGCCTCAGCCAGAGGTCACCCTGGGCCACCGGAGCGGCCATCTTAAGGACGACCCACTCCACGTCAGAAGGCGCGCTCTCTCGGATCTCCAGGGGCCAGGCCGACTCGTTGATGGAGTGACGAAAACCGAGGGCAGCGTCATCGATTACCACGACCGAGGCGGGGACGCTCGCCCGCATCGGCGAGTTGCCGTAGTGGGTGGTGCCCTCGACGCTGTCGCCATATCCCAGCCTCCCGGTGACGCGCCAGACGCTGCCCTTCCCCCCCTCTCCAACTGGACAGGGGGTAAGAAGCGAATACGACTGCACCAACCCTCTCGCGGCCTTGGAGGCCATGCCGTATTCCACCGCGAACAGTCCGGAATTCTTAGCACTCAAGCTCCGGAGGATCTTGAAGCTCAACCGGGCGCCACCGGTTTCCTGACGGATCGAGGTACCCTGGCGGCCGGGCCCAGAGGGCGTGTCGCGTGCCCCTTGATAGATGTGGTGGTCGACGACGATGTCGCCCGCGACGATGATGGTCTTGGCTTGGGTTTGATGCTCACTGCGAGCCAGCTCATCAGTGCGGGGAATCCGCTCCGCGCGGGCTCCTTTGGCGGCCATGACTCCCTCCCGTTTCTAGCTACAACTCCCAAGGAGGCTACGCTGTTCCTTGTGGCACGGGTCGTTCTGTCCGGCACAGACGTCTGCAGGCCGCGGGCGGGTGGTCCAATCGGGCTAGCCGTTCCGCCGGTAGATTGCAGATTGGGGCCTTCAGGACGCTCATAAAAAGTATAACATCGCCCTTACATGAGGCAAGCGCGACCGCGAGGCGAGTGCTGTGACCAGGGACAGCCAGGCAGACTCAAGAGGCCAACCATGGCACGAGCCCCTCGAGCCGCTATGCACCGACGCCTGCCGCCTCGCTGATTCCAAGACCCCCGTCGAAGTCGCCCTCTTCTTCGTAGCCCGCTGGTGCCAGAAGGAGACGGGACTAGCCGAACCCGACATCACCGCCCTCGACGAGGGTCGCCTGGCTGACATCGCAGCGCGGGTGGTCCAGAACCTCGCCCAGGACGGGGACCGTGTGGACCGGTTGGTGACCGGCGACGCCGACTCCTGGACCGAGCTGCGCCGCCTGCTGTACGGAAGCGCCCACGCGCGGGTTGAGGCTCTGGCCGACTACTACGCCGACGAAGCGCTGCAGAAAATCGCCATCGTGCTCCTCACCGGAACCCCCCCTTCCCAGGCGGTCCAGCAGCTCGCTCAGGCGATCGAGGGCCCCGCCAATGAGTACGTCTTCACCTCGCCCTTTCTATTCTGGGCGGGCACCGTGGTCATCAACCTGATTGTCGATGACAAGCGCCGCCAGGCGCGAGAGCGTACGGTGCCGCCACTACCTCCAGGGCGTGAAGCACCCCACCTCGACGCCGCCACCATCGAGCAGGCCTACCAGGCGTTGCCCTCGCTGCTTGACGCGGTCCATGAGCTCCCGCCGGTGCAACGCTCGGTGATGGTGTGGAGTCTCACTCGACGGGGCCTCGATCCCATCGTGATACAGCGCTTACATCAGTTGGCCCCCGATCTCTTCGGGTGCACCGGGGGCGACCCCGCGGGCTCCGACGCCGACATCGCGGCGCGCCTCGGCACCACTACGCGGCTAGTGGCCGCCAACCGCTCCGCTGCCCGCTGCAAACTGGCGGCCCGTGACCCCTACTGGAAGCTGCTGCTCGATGGGCTTCTGCCCCACCGCAGCAGCCGTCCCGCTCGGGAGGATGACCATGACTAGCGAGCACCGCTCCGCCCTATCGACGCTGCAGCGCGCGCTTGCAGGCGCGCCCGTCGACCCAGGCGACCTTGCGCATGCCCTTGACCACCTCACCTCCTGCAAGGAGTGCAGCCGACGCTTTGACGTCGCCGAAACGGTGGCGTGGTTAAGGAGCAGCAAGGAGACCCGGGTGATCTCACAAGAACCAGTCGATCCGGCAGCCCTTTTTGAGTCCGCCCTCACGGCGGCCCTCGTAGATCCCGACGATCTCGTCCGCCGGCGAGCGGCCCAGAGGCTGGGCTCCATGACCGGGCTGACGGCACCGACGATCGGTGCGCTCGCTCGTGCGGCGGCCGAGGATCCCGATGAACCGGTCCGCGCAGCCGCGCTCACCGCTCTTCAGCGCCTAGACACCGCGCTCTCGCTGTCCCAGTGGGTGGTCGAGGTGTGGGCAGCGGCGCCGGCGGAGGCTGCTCCCTACCTCGAGGGTGTCCTTGGTCGTCTCGTCGCGGCCGAAGAGCCCGCGAGCGGCGTCACGCGCCTCGGCGGCGCTCAAAGAGAGAGCGACGAGAGCGTTCTCTTCTCCGGTGAGGGAGGCGTGAGGGGACGCCTGTCACGCGAGCCCGACGGCCTCTGGCTGACTGTGGAGGGCCTATCGGCCGAGTGGTCGAACGCCAAGCCGCTGGTAGCTATCCCCAGTGTGCTGCAGGTGGAGGGATTCACCATCCGCTTGGCCGGCGACACCCCCGGCCTCGTCGCGGCCTCAGAGCCGGTCTCCGGCGGGACGCTGCGGGTGTGGCTGGGAGACGTCCCGGAGGACGAGGCACCTGCTGAGGCCAAGGGCGAGATCCAAGGCGAAGCCACCACGCCGGCTTCCACGTCGTCGCCCTTCGATCAAATCTATATCCTCCACCAGGAAGCACCCCGCAAGAAGGTTTGACCTTGAACCCGCTACGAGCGTGTCTAGGGCATGAGACGGCTCTTAGCCATCGTCCCCATCCTTCTGGCCATCCTCCTAGCCACGGCCGCAGTAGGGGTGTGCTTCATCTCGCATCGTCTGGTCATCCTGGCCATTGTCCTGGCTGCAGGGGCCGGCGTGCTTCTCGTCGATTACTTCGACAAGCGGGCGGCCCGTCGACAGGCAGCGAGGAATCGGCCGGTGCTCCCCTCGCCCCGGTGGGCCGTCTCGCTGCTGGTGGATGCCGACGAGAAGTCCGCCATCATGCGCCCCGCGGTGCAGCTTCTGGGCCCCAAGCTCCCGAACGAGATCGAGGTGGATCTCCGCGTCGGCGGCAGGCGCGGAGCCGTGGAGCTGACCACCAAGCGGCGCTTCACGGTGCCCGCGACCGGTACCGACCTCCTGCTGGGACCCCTTGTCCTTCCTCACGGCCTCTCTACTGCCGAGGCGGCCGGCCGTAATTG
>ENA-ORXD01001934-ORXD01001934.1-sediment-metagenome-genome-assembly--contig:-NODE-1934-length-15144-cov-75.784164_pt1 | contig 15144 bp, 15 predicted proteins | sample MGYA00237862_ERZ511471 | MGnify/ENA metagenome assembly ERZ511471 | reverse complement strand
GATAGCAAAATAATCAGAGAAGTGTAGCAAGATAATCAGGAAAAACAGGGAAATTTAATGTGAGAAGCAACAATGACCCGAATGGTGGTTTCGTGACAGGTGGAGGATGGATTAATTCACCGGCCGGAGCCTACTTTTTGGACCCATATCTCACTGGTAAAGCTCACTTCGGGTTCGTATCCAAGTACCAGAAAAAATTAACTGTTCCATCAGGTAACACGGAATTCGTCTTTGAGGCTGGAAACCTGTATTTTCATTCCGACACCTATGAATGGCTTCTTGTTACCGGCAATAAATACGCCAGATTCAAGGGCATTGGTACGATCAATGGTGCTGGAAGTTACAATTTCATGATATGGGCAGGTGATGGCTCGCCTGACACCTTCAGAATCAAAATCTGGGAGGAAGATAAAGTAACGGCAGTGGAGACCGTAATCTACGATAATGGTTTCGACCAAGCCATAGAAAGGGGAAACATCGTTATCCATACAAAATAAAATAACGATCCTGCAAAATTGCATGAAAGGCAGGGCATTCAAACCCTGCCTTTCATCTTTGAATTACAAGCAACTTGTTAAAAACCCGTCTCTGGACTGTGCTTGTGCTACCAGAATAGTTGTCATCATTTCTTTCGTTGGTTCGGTGAAACATTTGCGGAGTGCGATTACAAGGGGGAGCCATAGTTTAGCCCGCCCAGCAATGGACGGGCTTTTTTTATGGCATACTTCGTCTATATCCTTCAATCGACCAGTACCGGCCCTTATTACTGCGGTTACACTGATGACCTTGCCAGGCGTCTACGCCAACACAACGATCCTGAATACCGTGGCAGCACGACGACCAAACGTTTTCCAGTGCCTTGGTTACTCATATGGCAGAAAGAGTTCTCAAGCCGCGACGAGGCAATGATGAAAGAAAAACGGATTAAGTCACGGGGCATACAAAGGTATCTCGCTGCTCAGCCGGTAGAATCACGCCCCGGGCGGGATTAACCACGCCGCTCCGCCCCGGCTGAGGTCCCTCACCGGGAGCCAGTATACAGCTCCTCCAAGAGTACCGGAGAAGTTACCGGGGAACTTACCGGGGAAGTCCTTTATGCCTTCACGATCAACGTCACGGATAAACCCACTTAACGACATCTAAAACGATCCCCGTTCGCGTGCAGGTTATTGGCCGTTGATCCTGATGACCCCGCGCCGCAAAACCACGCGTCTTATTCACTGTCCGCCATAACCCCGTTCCTCCATCCATTCTTTTTTTTCTCCGGACGTTGACCCATACGTGTATTACATGCTAATTTGTGTATAAATGTGTAATTCTTCACATCTCATTTTGGTTTATCCAAAATTTTTTGGTTATTAAGCTAAAAAATTTTATTTCGGAGTTCATTTTTTGATTTTTTAAGCTAAATTTTTAGAATCATCTTTTGATATCAGGGAGTTGTGCAAATCAGAATGAGTCTTCGGGCGCTCGTAGTTATTTCGTAGTTCGGAGCCCAAACTCCGAAAAAGTTGATGAGCATGAACCACAATAATTTTGAAGTTTGGCTTCGAGTTAAGAAAATAACAAAGTGGAAGCGCCAAAATGATTTAGCTGATTTTTTAGGTATCACCCCTGGGTCTGTGTCAGGGGCAAAACAGGAAGGTGTTTTTCGGGAAGCTTGGGGCAAAAAAAGATTGCAGAAGAATTTAATTGTGATGTCAGCGATATTTTATCCCCGGATACTGAACCGTCCCATCACCAAATTCATATCCCTGAAGGTTCAGTTCCTGACCCGGAAGATTTTGAATATGTCCCAATGGCCAAAGCCCAGCTGTCAGCCGGCAACGACGCATTTGTTCTTTCTGAAGACATGCAGGGCTACTATGCCTTCCGCAAGGATTGGCTCTCCCGGGCAGTCAGTAGCTCAAGGAACGCCGTCCTGGTCCATGTCACCGGCAACTCCATGGCCACAACGATAATTGAAAACGACGTGGTCATGCTCGATACCGGGCGCCGCCACATCTACGACGGCAAAATCTACGCCCTGCGCATGGACAGCACCGTCATGGTCAAGCGCCTGGCCCTCCGCCCGGCCGACCGCATCCTGATAATGTCCGACAACAAGGATGAGTACGAACCCTACGAAGCCGACCGCAAGGACATCCACGTCCTCGGCCAGATCGTCTGGTTCGCCCGCACCCTCGTAAAAATTGACTGAGAATTTCAACTCCTAAACACTTTCCTTGAAGGGGGAAGGAAATGCTATGGACGTATGAAACCGAAGTAGGAATATTCTGGATCAGGCCCGACAATAAATTCCGCTTCACCCTTGGCATCAACCAAGAGGTCCTGGGCAACTACATCACCCCAAACATGGCCGCCGAAGACGTCTCTTCCCGCACCACCGGCCACCTCCTCTGGGACACCTACTCCTCCACCCCCACCCCCTCCGACCTAACCCAATGGAACTTCTACAAGAAATAGCCACTAGATATGATTTTTTTCAAGCGCTAAAGGAGGAATCACATGAACGGCACAATGAATAGAGTGGATCGCGCTGTTATTGAATTGGAAAGATTGAATAAACTTCACCATAATTTTATTGAATTTGTCGGCAAATTTGCCTCTGCGAGACAATCAGCAGGGGTACTTAAAGTCGATGGTGATAATTTCACTGCTACATGCCTCGCCCAACATTTTCAAATTAGGCACAGGATCATTGCCGCATACGATGCCCTTCCATCAACTATCGAATACTCGTTCATTACAAATTACAACGATAGTGACTTAAACGTATTCAATATGTATTTAGAAAAAGATGGTGTCTTGTATAAAAATCTTAATAAAGATTCTTATATTTGCGATGCTAAAAACGAAAGATACCTTGCAGAGAATGTTCTAAATGAGCTTGCTCTAAAATTGTTAGATTCCGAAATATTTGCACCCTCAAACGTTGGCTATCAACAAGGTAAATGATGTGTCGCGTTCAATAATAATTGTTGGAAATGGCCTAGGGCTGGCTTTAAACCCAACGTATTTTGCCTTACAATCAGGGTTGGAACGTGTTTGGAATGATACAACTTACCTGAGTAACGAGCATAAAGGGCTGATTAGAAGCGCCATATCTGGAACATCTGAGAGTAACCCCCCAAGTTCAGAGGAACAACTAGATACACTACAAGTAGCTATCATTGCGACTGAATTCCTCTGCAGCCTAGAAGGAGAAGGATTATCTTGGGTATCAGAGCAGGCGAAAGAATTGCCAAGCGCATTTAAAAAATATATACATCAAGTTGCATTGTATTTTCATAATTCAGGAGAACACCTTCCTCAAGATTTTATTTCCCATCTTTCAGAATATATTAACAACACAAAATCACACGTAGTTACCTTAAACTACGACAATCTTTTATATGACGCATTTACAACAAGCGGTGTACTGAACGGATACAATGGACCATTAATAGATGGTTTTCTTCGTGCAGGTTTTAATGAAAAAAATTTAATTAGGTTTAATAGGGATGCCCATGGTTGGTATTTGCATCTTCATGGATCTCCTTTATATATAGATAATAAAAAAGTTATGCGTACTGAACGTTTTTTCCTAAACCCTGAGGAAAAAAATCACATTGTTTTATCTCATGTAAAACACAAACCATTAATTATCGGGTCTTCTCATATTTTGAGTTCTTATTGGCGTCACTTGGACAAAGCGCTTGATGAATCCGATAAAATTATTATTTTTGGTTATTCTGGGCTGGATACTCATTTAAACAACAGAATACGTCTTAGAAACGATAAAGAAATAAATATTGTAGAATGGCAGGGTGCTGGAGAAAAAAATGAAAGAGTTGCTTTTTGGAAAGAGGCATTAAATGTTTCAAGGATTGAGCTCATCCAAGAAAGTAATATTCTTGAATTTACAAGCTGGTCTCGGCTCTAACCATCTCATCCTATCAATTCATGATAACCCGTTTCAGTTAATAACAAGCGAAAAAAATAGCAAAAAAACCTCGAATTCCTGTTAAATAGTTGGTCTCAAACCTTGCGTTAATTTTTGCCAAAATTGGGAATTTGGCTCAATACCTGGAATTTGTATTTCGGCCTTTACTTAGGTTTAATTTTTTGGGACTATTTCATAACCTTCACCAATCAATCCCCAACCTTTCAAACCAGAAACCCCCTTCGTTCCTGGTCTCATACCTTATGACCCCCTACAAATCCATCCCGATCTTGACTCTCATCAATCAACCTTCCTGATACACCCTTCCCCCTCATTCTTGACATTGTTGACCATGGTGCCGACAGGGTAGACTGTCATCTTGTAAGGATCATACGGCCTCATGTATTCCGGGAAAGAAAAACCTTCTCTGATTGAATCAAGCCACAGGCCATAGCAATCCTTTGGCAGAATTACGGGCATTCGGTCATGCAGTTTGGCGATAATGGTGTTGGCATTAGTTGTGATAATGATAGGCCGCAGAGAAAACGGACTGAGACTTGCCCAGTTCGGGTCACTGCTGACGGAGGCGGAACGGGATTTCCTCCTGAGCATGAATCCCTATCACAAGGATTACCGGGAGCCGAAGAATGGCCGGGGGCCGAAGGAACCGCAGGAGGTGGCGGGATAAAAGGCAAATTCGCTGACATCCATACCATCACGGTCCGCAGCCAACTATATGGATCCGGTGTCCATCGCCGCCCTTTGGGTCAGCCCCTCGATCCAGACTGCCGGGGCGAGAGGCCGCAAGATTTTCCTGATCTCATTCTGCCTGTTGCAGTTTGCTCCGGGAAAAAGGGGCGAAGGCCATCCGGAAACAGAAAACGGGAGTTAAATTTCTGCTTTTTCCAAAAGTTTGAGGGGATTGATGATGGTAATTTTCTTGTTTTTAATGGTAATGAGTTCCTCCTCCTGAAACTGTTTCAGAAACTTGCTGATAGTCTGCTGGCACGAACCGGTCATTGACGCCATTTGATCCTGGGTAAGCTTGATGGGTATAATTGCCGGCGCCTGCCAGCTCTCTTCACTGGACAATCGCTCATAGCTGATATAGACCAGGAGCTTGGCAAGACGTGTTCTGACATCACAAACCATGAGACTGCCGATCTGATCGCTGAGGTAGCGAAGTCTCCGGCCCATGGTGGTTATGACCTTGCGGGTGGCCCGGAAGTTGTTCTCAAGAAACGACTCGAATTCCCTCCGTCCTATTTCATAGAGGGTGCAGGGGACCAGTGCCTGGGCATTCGCCTTGCGGGGAACTGATTCAAGAACTTCGGCTAGGCCGAACATCTCGCCGCCCCGGCGGAGGAAGAAGATGGGCTCCTTGCCCGAGAAGGAAATCTGGAAAATCTTGATGAGTCCTTTTTCCAGGTAAAAGCAGGTAGCTCCCTGATCGTCTTCAAAAAAGATAATATCATTCTTCTTCAGGTCACGCCGTCGGGCAAGACGCATGAAGGCCTGCTTTTCCAGCTCCAGATCCTGAAAGAAATCCTCTTCCCCTAGATGCCAATGTCCGTCCATGAAGTTTTTGCCGTAGACTTTTGTGCAAAATTTTACACAGAATCTAACAGAAATACTTCAAATAAACAAGGCAGAGAAGCCGCCTTGGAGCCACTCTGCCTTTGCTGAAAACAGGATGGAATGTCCGGTTATCTATTATTTGTCCATGCGGTTCCTGTACTTGTACACTTTTTCATTCCCGTAGATGTCTTTGCACTTCCAGGTGATGGTGTTCTTGCTCATGAATGGCTTCAGCGTCGCTTTGTGATAGCCGAGCTGATACGGTATCCGCTGCTCGATGGCATTCCTCGGGCAGGCTTTCGTGCAGGACATGCAATCCCAGCAGTCATTTGTCGAGCGGCAGTACGCCTTCATGACGGTTTCGTCTACCGCCATGAGATCACCCGGGCAGGCTTCCTCACATTTTGATTCAGCCAGCCCTTCACAGCCGTTGCATTTGTCGGGATTAATTCTTGGTGGCATACGATTCACCTCCTGATATCTTTTTTGATTATCCTGGATAATTGTAACGATCGCCGGGCACAATCTGCTCATAAGGACGTGTGAAGGCACGTACCTCTCCGGTTTTCGGATCGCGGACGGTTTCCACAAAGCAGTCAAAATTGACATCATCCCTCTCCGGGTAGTCAGCCCTGGTCTGCCAACCGGCCCAGCGGGTCTCCTTGCGCGCCTTGAGATGGTGCACCACCGCCTCTGCGACATCGACCCGATCCATGGTTTCATTGGCCTGCATGAGTTCGTGCAAATCCGCCGCCTTAAGGAACCGGAACTGGTCTTGCAGCATTTTGATGTGCTTCAGGGCATAGTCCAGGCGTTCCTCATTGGTTCGGTAGAACTGGGAATAGCCCCCGGCGTATTCATCCATCAGCCGCTGCAGGCGTTCCTTCATTTCCCGCGGCGAAACACCGTCAAAATCACCGCCGCGCATGAGGGGCGCATAGATCCGTTCTTTTTCCGCAGCCACCTGCTGTTCATCCAGTGCGGGCTGCGCCATCCCCTGCATGTACTTCCAGGCACCCCTTGCCGCGATTTTACCCTCGGCGGCGCAGCCGCCGACAAACTTATTCGGATTGCCCCCGGCAGTCTCGCCGGCGGCGAAAAGACCCGGTATGGTTGTCATGCGGTCGATATCAACCCAGAAACCGCCCATGGTATGGCCGCCCATGATATACGGGTCGGAGCCGAAGATTTCGATGGGTTCCTTGACCGGATCTTGCCCGCGGGCAGCAAGAAAAAGGACAAAGGTCGGTCTTTCGTTCAAGTAGTCGCACATCATCTGCCAGTTGGTGGCATCATCCAGTCCCCTGGTATCGCAGTACGTGGGCCCCCTTCCCTCCAACCACTCGTTCATCGGGGCATTGGCGCGGATAAAACGGGGTGCGGCGTCACCGCCCAGGTGCGCGTATCGCTGCTGCATGATTTTTTCACCCTTGCAGTTAATGATCGGGGCCTTGTAGCCGACCGATATCGTATCCACCGGACCGCAGAAATCCTTGGTCCGGGTCGCCACCCAGCGCTGTTCCAGGCTGGAAAGCTCCGCCCCTTTCCGAAAGCCCATTGCATAGCCGGTGCCAACGCAGTAAGGGCACATCCAGATCTGGGCTCCGCAGTCGGTTGAGTCGGCGGTGTACGATTTATACAATGTGCCGGCCCCTCCGGTCGAATTGACCACGGCCTTGGCGCTGAATACGTATAATTTGCCGTCACGCACGCCCAGCCCCATCGCCCCGACGCAACGGTCGCCTTCCATGAGCAAACCGGTTCCAGCCACGCGGTTATACACATCGGCTCCGGCTTCTATGGCTTTTTCGGCCATGATCGGCTTGAGCTGTTCACCGTGAATCGAGATGTCCCACTTGCCGCGGTACTTCGTTTTGCCGTTTTCGTCCTTGAGCACGGGCAGTCCCCATCGCTCCAGATCATCTACCGCTTCGTTCAATTCCTCGGCGTTCGAAAGGGCGAGATCCTCCCGCAGCGGACCTCCGCCGACCTGGGCCCGTGACCACTGGACAAGGTCTTCCGGGGTCTTGCCTTCGGGGATATAGGTATTGATTGCATCCATACCGGCAGAACATGCACCGGATCGCATGATTTCGCCCTTTTCCATTATTGCCACCCGTATTTCAGGGTTGAGCTTTCTCGCCTCAACAGCCACAAAACAGCCGGCGTTCCCGCCGCCTATGATGAGCAGGTCGGTCTCGATATTGACCACCTGCACCTCTTCCATGCTCTTGGGCAGTTGTTCAGGTTGAAGTGCCCTTTTTGCGCTAATGTTCGGCATGTTTTTCTCCTCAATTTGTTTTCTCGGCTTTCGTTTGACTCTCCACGTATATTCTGACGCGGCCAATGCATCCCTCGTTCCGGCACCCCTGCCCTGTATGATGGAACCGGGAGCCGCCCGGGATGCGCACATTCCGCCAGGTCATGCCCGACTTTATGTGGTTGCCGCCAGATAAACTATCGGCTGGGCGATAGAGTGATCGGCAAAAATAGGTTTTTCTGACAGTAAGGCACGACCCTTTCGACAACCGGACAGCGGCAGAAGAAGTCCGGAAGGTCCGCCAAGTGTTTCGTTTTGCGGCAAAAACAGGAAGACAGATTGCCTCTTTTTCAATTTATCGTTTGGGCGATAGTCTTGGAGACAAGATTGCTATACAGTGGCGTAAACATTTTCTGGTTTGGAATTCATCCCGTGATCGGGCCTTTACAATCCTTCCAATTCAAGGAGAAAGATCATGTGCAAACAAAGGAATACAATCATGCGTTCCACCGCGATCAGTTTGATTTCAAGCGCGTTTTTTGCCGTCCTGCTCATCGTGCAACCGGCAGTGGCCGCCGATTACCCGGATCGGCCAATCAAACTTCTCACCATGGTCAAGCCCGGCGCCCAGATTGACCTGTTGGCCCGCGCGCTGGCCGATGCCCTGAAAGATGAACTGGGACAACCCGTGCTGGTGAGCAATAATCCCGGCGGTTCCCACGGAAGCGTCATGGCCACCGAGCTGAACCGAGCCAAACCGGACGGCTATACCCTTGGTGTGGGTGCGACGGCCGCGTACACCTATTCGCCCCATTTTGTCAAGGCAAGCTACAAGCTTGATGATTTCGATTTCATTACCTTGCTGGGACTCAATCAGAGCGGTATTGTCTGTCACCCTGATCGGCCGTGGAATACCCTGAAAGACGCTTTTGAATGGGCCAAAAAGGAAAACAAGGGATTGAATTTCATGTTCCAGGGTTCCGATGACCGCGATGTGGTAAAACGCATTGCCGAGCAGGAAGGGGTCAATCTTTCGCTTATGCCGAGCCAGGGAGGTCCTTCCATCATATCAGCGGTCATGGGGGGACATGCGGACATAGGTCACCTGGGCGCCATCCTTTTTGAATATGTTGAAGGCGGAAAGTTAAAGCTGCTGGCCGCGACCACTCCTGACAGGCTCTCACAATTACCGGGTGTTCCGACTTTGAAGGAACAGGGATGGGACGAATCGGTGGAAATGTTTGTCGTTCTTGCAGCACCAAAAGGAATGCCGGATGCCACCATGGCCAGGCTGGAACAGGCCATCGCAAATCTGCAGAAGAATGAAAAGTTCCGTGATTTCATCACCGCAACGTTGAAAATGGGCCCCGTGACCTTCGGCCGTGACCACGCCCAGACCTATATGCGTGAAGCCTATGAACGCTTCGGCAAACAGGCAGCGCAATAAATCAGGAACCACGCCCAAAGAAATGATGCCAATTGACAGAGGTCCCTTCTGCCGGGACCTCCGTCCACCGGTTGTCTGCAAGGAATACAAACGAGGATGGCATGACGAAGCAAAAAAGGGATAATCTGGTCTCCGCCGGTATTGCGGCGGCGAGTGTGGTCTTTCTGCTCTGGGTCATTCCGACCTTCACGCCCCCGTATCCCGGCTACGGTGTTTCCGCAGCACTGTTGCCGAATCTGATCGTCGGCCTGATATTGCTGCTCTCCCTGGTATCACTGGGGGTTAATCTTTTCGGTCCTCAAAAAAACACCGGGCAGGAAGAACTTCCGGACGAGGATAAAGTCCACCTGGGGCGTCTTTTCAGTTTCCTTCTCCCCTGCCTCCTCCTGTTCCCCGCAATCAAGCTTGCAGGATTCATCCCCAGCGGAATAGTTTTCATGCTGTTGATTCAGTTCTTTTGCGGCCAGCGCAAACCGGTCACCATGGTACTTGTGGCTGTCTGTTCCGTGGGGTTCATGTACGCGCTCATGCGTTTCGGCCTGAAGATTCCCATGCCGTAAAATCAAATCATTCTGATTGGAGTCAATATGCTGGAGCTTATGCTTGCAGGATTTATCGACGCGATACATCCCCTCAATTTGCTTTTTGTTTTCGCCGGGGTAACCGGGGGGGTGGTGATGGGTGCAACGCCGGGAATAAACGGGCCCATGGCCATCGCCCTGTGTATACCGCTTACCTATTATATGTCCCCGATAGCGGCCATAGGCTTTCTTGTGGGATTGAACAAGGGGGCTTTTTACGGCGGATCGATTGCCGCGGTCCTAATCAACACCCCGGGCACCCCGGAGGCTGCCGCCACGTCCTGGGACGGCTACCCCCTTTCATTACAGGGAAAAGGAGAAAAAGCCCTGCGCATGGCTCTCTTCGGATCGGTATCCGGGGACTTTTTTGCCACCATGGTGCTGATCCTGGTGGCTGCGCCTCTGGCGGCAGTGGCCCTGTACATGGGACCGCCTGAAATTTTTGCCCTTGTCTGCCTTGCAATGACCATTATTGCCGGGCTGGGAACCCAATCCCTGGTGCGCGGACTCATTGCGGCCGGTTTCGGGATATTAGTCGGAACCGTGGGCATAGAACCGGTATCGGCACTTCCCCGATTCACCTTTGGCGTATATCAACTGGAAAGGGGGATAGAACTTATTCCCATTGGTATCGGGATGCTGGCTTTTTCAGAAATAATCATCCAGCTTGAGCGCCGGTACCGGGATTCCAAAAAGGAAGGAGGAGCTGACGCATGCCTTCTGGCATTCTCCACCAAACGGGAAGATCGCTTTATTTCCTGGCAGGAATTTCGCAGCACCATCAGAACAATTTTGCGGTCATCCGTAGCCGGCACCGTTGTCGGCGCGATGCCCGGTCTTGGCGCTCCGGTGGCCTCGTTTTTTGCCTATGACCAGGCAAAGAAAAGATCAAAAACACCGGAAGAATTCGGCAAAGGCAAGCTGGAGGGCATCGCGGCGTCCGAGTCGGCCAACAGCGCGGTCTGCGCGTCCAGCCTGATTCCGTTATTCACCCTGGGCATTCCGGGCAATGTCGCAGCCGCCCTGCTCATAGGGGCCTTCGTGGTCCACGGAATGATCCCCGGACCGTTGATGTTTGAAAAAAACGCGCAGTTCATCTATTCCATATACTGCAGTCTGCTCCTGGCCAATGTATTTCTGCTTGTTGTCGGCCGCGCAGGACTGAAAGGTTTTTGTAAAATCTTGCAAACCCCTGCCGTTATCCTCTACCCCATAATTATTTTTACCTGCATCATGGGGTCGTACCTGGGAGCGTATAACCCGTTCGACGTGCTGTTAATGCTGTTTTTTTCCTTTATAGCCTACTTCATGAAAAAATTTGATTTTTCCCATATCAGTTTTATTATCGGATTTATCCTTACGCCGATCTGGGAAACGTCCCTGCAGCAGGTTGTCATCTCTTCCCAGCATGACCCCTACATGTTCCTGACCAGGCCGGTGGCGATGGGCCTGCTGGCCATCACCGCTTTTATTGTTTTTAAGACCGCCAGGGGATCAATGCGGAAGGAAAGCAAAGCATGAGACAACAAATCAGCCCAATAAGTATATGACGCATCTTGACTGGCCGGAGGAGGTCTGTACCGGGGATACGCGGTACCTGAGCTGGTCTCAGCCGGCCTCCAACATCTGCCTTGATTTTCATGGGGACCCGGTGAATGCCCCGCTGGTGGTTTTTTCCGACGGGAACCATCACATGGCCCTCAGGGACTGCCTGGACCTGTTTGCCCGGCAGAACAGGGACCTGTCAGGGATCTTCTACGCCACAACACCGCCGGGACCCATTGTCACTCTGCTCAGACAGGGCGGACTGCGGATGGGCAACCTAGTTCTCCGTGTCTCGCCCCACGTGTTTATCAGCCCTCCCGAGATCCTGGACGGACTTGCGGCCGACGGGCTGGTGGCCGAACAGTTGCCATTTATGCAAAACCGGGGCAATGTCCTGCTCATACAAAAAGGGAACCCGAAAAATATCTGCTCGGTATCGGACCTGGCCCGGGATGATATTCGCCTTTTTCTGTCCAACCCCCAAACGGAGAAGGGCAGCTTCACGGCGTATTACAACACCCTGAAAAACCTGGTATCCGGCGGTGATCCGCGCAACAGTTTCCCGGACGATAAAATTGCGCGGGGTCGGATTCTGTTCGGAAAATGCATTCATCATCGTGAGGCGCCCCAGGCGGTTGCGGAGGGTTCAGCCGATGCGGCCGTGGTGTTTTATCATCTGGCCTTACGATATATTCGGATCTTTCCGGACCATTTCGAAATGATTCCCCTGGGCGGAAGTGTTGACAATCCCGAGCCCCTGCCGGGCAATGTCATCGGCAGGACAAACATGGGCCTGGTGGGAGACGGCGGCGCCTGGGGCCGCAGGCTCATCTTTTTCCTTCGTTCACGGCAGGCTTCGGAGATATACGTTTATCACGGCCTGCACCCGCTATCGCCGGTTGATCCGCCACCCTGACCGGCTCTCCGTTCAGGCATCGTCCAGGCCCATTCCGCCGAACCGTTTCAAAAAAAACTCCCTTGCCCGAAAGAGGGGTGACCTTTTTCTCCCGGAGAGCTATATTGGCTGGAAGGAAAAAATTGCCGCCCGGGAACAACACCTTCCACCAGGCTGAAGCCCGGCAGAACAGGATTCCTCCCTTTTCCCCCGACCTGCTTTTCTGAAAAAAATCCGCCTTATTGAACGGCAGTATTCCAGGAGCACGACCCCGTCATGACTGTTTCATCCGGACCGAAAAAATTAAGTGATCTCGTCGAGAACGAATTTGCCCGCATCGAAAAGGCCTTCGAGAGCGGACAGATCACCGGCGGGGTGCCTACCGGCTTTTATGATCTGGACCGCCTTGTCGACGGCATCCATCCCGGCGACATCATCCTGGCGGCGGGCCGCCCCCTGATGGGGAAGAGCGATTTTCTGCTCAACGTGGCCATGCAATTCGCCGCGGAGACGTCCCGGCCGGTAGGCATTTTCTCCCTCCGCCACGATCAGCCCATGGTCTGCCGGCGGATGCTGGCCGCCCAAAGCCGGATTCCCATGCACAGAATGGTACGCAGGCTCCTGAGTGGCGACTGGCCCAAGCTCACCCGCGCCGCCGGCATACTCGCGGATCTTCCCGTGCAGATTGAAGCAGGGACATCCGGCACCGACCGGCAGCTTCTTGACTTCATCGAATCCATGGAGGGCGGCGCCGATCCGGGCCTGATCGTCATTGACGGCTTTGAGCTCATGACCCCGGCGGACAGGCAGACGTCGCACCGGGCCGCGGCGGAGACGCTCATCCTTTTTCTCCGCGACCTTGCCCGGAAAAGAGGGGCGGCGATCATCGTCAGCCTCACCACCCCGCCCGGGGACGGCGGGCGGGGGGACAAACGGCCCGTCATCGATGACCTCGGGGAATGGGAATCCCTGGCAGCCGACGGAGCCGATATGGTGCTGTTTTTCCACCGGCCGGAGGCCTATCTGGTCTACACCCAGGACAAGGGGGTTGTGGAGCTCATCGTGGCCAAAAACAATTACGGCGCAACCGGGACCATCAGGCTTGCCTACCTGGAGGCGAACTGCCGTTTTGCCAACCTGGCCGAGGGGTTTGAAAAACATATCCCCGCCCGGGATAATGAATGACAGGGGCCTGAGAATCAACAAGTCGACCGGGTAGTTGTTTCATGTCCCTGATCGGTGAATACACATTCGAATGCAAGGAAGGGCTGCTGATCCTCCACCCCAATCTCCGTCAGGCCCAGTGCCTGCTCAGGCACCCCTCGGGGATCCTGCCCCTCTGTCCCCGTTATGAGGCGGAAAGCGGCCAGTACCTCCTGCCCTTCGGCTACAGCCGGTCCATGGACGCTCTCCTCCGCCTTGTCGACTCCCTGGGCGACAGGATCCTCCAGGGCGTTTCCCGTTTCCGGAAAAACAAGGCCGCCCTGCTGAAATTCTGCTTCAACACGGGCCGGCCGGCCGTTGAACTGATGGAAGACTGTCCGGCCCTGATCGGCCTGATCGCCGCCCGGCTGGACGCGACATTGCCCATAGGCGAGTACACGGAAAAGGCGGCCCGGCTCGTGCGGCGCAAGCGGGGAGAGATCCTCTCCTCTTTGTCGTATCCGGCCTCCAAGTCGGTCATCCGACTGCTGCGAAAGATCCCGGCGGCGGACTGCGAAAGCGCGCATCTGGGGGCCTTGCGGAACATTATCGTGGCGGGCGATCCCGCCAAAATAAAAATTCTCCGCCACGCCCAACATATCAACTGGCTGGTTTTGCAGCTGTTGTCGGAAAAATATTTCCCCGCCCGAGTGCATCCCTCCTTTGTTCTCGAAACAGGCGGATTGGCGGATCCGGAAGCAATCGAGGAGATTTGGCTGCAGATAGCGGAAATGGACAGGATCATCGAAACGGCCGCCTGTGAACTGTACGTTCCCGCCCTGCGGAGGCTGGAGTCCCTGGAACCTGTCCATGACATACTGTTGGACGAGTATCTGGCGGTACGAAGATACCGGGAAATCGCCGGGCTGACGTTCCCCGAGCCGCCCTTGCCGGGCCTGGAAACAGCCAACGAAAACACTGTTCCATGCGGCATTTTCCCCCTGGAAAACGGCAGGGAACTCTTGCGCGAAGGTGCGGAAATGGACCACTGCATTGCCACCTATGCCCATGACATCGTCGAGGCAAATGGAGAACTGTACGCCTATCATGTTCAGGTGCCGCGGAGACCGCCGGCGACGGTTCTCATCAGAAGAAATCCCCTGCACGGAACATCCCGCGTGCAGGAAATAAGAGGCCGCGGCAATACCTCCGCCGACCCCGAGGTCGAACTCTTTGTCAACGATTGGCTGGCCCGGCGCGAGACCGATCAGGACAGGGCGGCGGCAGGCGGCAACGCTGAGTTTTCCGGCGCGGAGCAGACCTGAGGGCAGGTCTTGCGCCAAAGAAAGTGGTTTTCCGCCGGCTGTGGAATACCAGGCAGGCGGATGGACCTGCCCGCAGGCTCAAGGGCGGCAAAGGGAAAACCGTGTCGCGCTCCAGGCGGAACTCGAGCGCAAAAACAAAAAAGCCGGGGCCAAGGCCCCGGCGAACTACTGTTTGTCAGCAATTATTCGAATTTAGACTCCGCCGGCATCAGCCGCCGAAATCATAGTCGAACTTCTCATTTCTCTCAGGGCTGAATGAATGCTTCACTCCGAACCTGCTTCCTTCCTCCATCATTGGAACCCCTTCCTCGACGGTCGGGCAGGATTCAAGCAGTTCGCACAGCCTGTCATCCAACTCGGTCATGATAATATGCAGTTCGTCGATCTGGGGTTGTAATTTATATTTGTTGATAGACGGGATCCTGTCTATCTCGCTGGACAGCTT
>ENA-ORXD01001933-ORXD01001933.1-sediment-metagenome-genome-assembly--contig:-NODE-1933-length-15146-cov-3.872984_pt1 | contig 15146 bp, 14 predicted proteins | sample MGYA00237862_ERZ511471 | MGnify/ENA metagenome assembly ERZ511471 | reverse complement strand
AAGCTCGACCAGAGCAGGGCACCGGGGCAGTGCTATGACGGCTTCCTCTGCCAGCTGGTGGATATGTGGGAAGAAGTGTGCGGGAATGGGAATGCTCCCAGCAACCGTAGCCCAGAAGGCTTCCAATACACTTCTATTCGGTAAAAATTGAGCGAAATTTAGACAGAAACGTAAGGAGGTGCAGTATAACGATAAAACAATAAAACAATGCTTAAAAATAGAAAAATAAAAAGGAGAAATAAATGTCTGAAGAAGAGATTACCAAGAAAGAGTCAGGTAAGATCTCCCGTAGGGAATTCCTGAAGGATGCTGGTATCGTGGTGGGTAGCACGGCTATCGGATCCGCTCTTTTCCTTACAGCTTGTGGCGAGGATAAAGAGGTCACCAAAACGGTTACCAACACTCAGACGGCAACTCAAACTCAGGTTGTTACCACTACCCAACAGGTTGGTACCGTCACCCAGACTCAAACCCAAAGCGTTTCAAAGTATGTCTGCCCCTCCTGTGGGCAAGAGTTTGCCTCCGTTAATGTGCTGAAGACACACATATTGGAAGAACATCCATTGGTCCCTGGAAATCTAGTTACAATACACGTCAATGGGGAACTTCATGTTATTGCGGTTAAATCTACCGAAACCCTACGAGATACTTTAAGAGAACAACTAGGATTGATATCCATAAAAGATATGTGCAGTGGCTATGGTGCTTGTGGTTCGTGCAGTGTAATCTTGAATGGACGACCTGTTCTTTCATGCATGACCATTACAGCTGAGTGTGATGGCGCAATAATTGAAACAGCAGAAGGTATTGCTTCTTCTCATCATCCTTTGGTGGAAGCATATATCAAGAACCAGTGTATGCAATGTGGGTATTGCACACCGGGCTTTATTGTAACATCCAAAGCTCTGCTTGATCATAAGCCTAAACCTTCAGAAGAAGATATCAGGGATATTTTAGCTGGCAATATCTGTCGCTGTGGAACATATCCCGCACATATCAGGGCAGTATTAGAAGCGGCTATATAACACAGAAGGAGTTGAATAAACATGTATGGATTGAAACAGGAAGATCAATATCACTATACAACTGAAGACCCCTTTTTACCATGGCTTTGGCCGGTACCCGAAGAAAGCCTCATCGGCAAGAAAGGGTTCGGCCGCTTCGACGGGTATGAAAAAGCGAGCGGTAAGGGGGAATATACCAGGGATATACACATCAATGGGATGATATATGCGAAATTACTGCTTTCACCCTTTGCACATGCCAAAATCAAGAGTATGGATGATTCCAAAGCCAGAGCTTTGACGGGGGTGATCGATATACTGCGATACGATGATGTGACATTACCCTGGTTTGTTTCTCGAAGGATAAATTTCTTAGGGGATACCGCATATCACCATCCATGTGCTGTCGGTGCATTGGTAGTGGCTGAAACCGAAGCTATATGTGACCAAGCGCTGCGAATGTTGGAAATAGATTGGGAACAGCAACCTTTCATCATGGACTGGCATGAAGCATTAAAGGACGGAGCGTCCATAACTCGTCCTGACTTAAATAAAGATAACAACTTGATGTCACGCAGAGTGACTAATATCGGTGATGTAGAACAAGGGCTGAAAGATTCTGAGCAAATTATCGAGTTCACCATAGAAAGCGAGGAGGATGCTCCAATAGGACCAGAACCATTGTCGTGCGTGGTAAATCCTCGTGGGGACCAAGTTGATGTATGGTACCACGGGCAGTGTCAACAAATGGTCCATGAATCGATCGCGACTTTAAAAGCTTACACTGGTTGGGGAATGGACAAGATACGCTGTTATTATCCGTACAACGGCGGAACATGGGGCGCAGGCGGAGCCTGGCACACGGAAATTGCCCGACTGGCGACCATAGCCGCCAAGAAGACCAACAAACCGGTAAAGTTAGTTTGCGATAATGAAAGTCTCATGCAGCGGCCTGGTGAACGAGCAGGCAGTTTCTCTTACAAGATCGGTTTCAACAACGATGGCGTAATCAAAGCGGTTAAACTGGAGAGCTATTATAACTCGGATTTCGGAGATCAGGTCAACAAGATAGATAAGTGCACGAAGATCCCTAATATATATTGTGTTGACACAAAGCCCTATCTCAACAGGGGGCCTTATGCATGTTTTAAGCATGGTTTGGAAGCTTGTTCAGTGGTCCATATGGTTTTTAGCCATGTTGCGGCAGCTTTGAAAATGGACCCAACCGCGCTGGCTTTGATAAACGACGGGTCTTATCAAAAAGACTGGGCTTATATTAACGAAAACGTGAAAAAACGGCTGGGATTTCCCCTTGATAGAGACAGCCTGAAAGAATGTATAGAAATCGGCAAGGAAGCGATCGATTGGGACAATAAGTGGCATGCTCCAGGCACGAAAGTACTCCCCAACGGCAATTATCATGGTATCGGTTTCGTCTGGACGCTCTGCTGGCAAAACGCCGGAATGAGACGGGCCTCTGCTGGATTATATATTAACTGGGATGGTACCCTCAATGTTCAGGGGACGAGGGCTATCGTCGGAACCAACGAGGAGATGACTAATGCGATGGTAATCGCTAGCGAACTGGGCATGAATCTCGAAGACATCAGTTTCATGCGGCACGATTCGCTCTTCGCACTAGCCAGTGCTGGCAACTCAGAAAACATGAATAACAACATCGCGTGGTGTGTTCGTGGTGCCAAGAAAATGAAACAACTCATCTTGGATTACGCCATCAACCCGAGAATACCAGGCCGGCAATCGCTGTTTCCCGACAAAACTGCCGCAGATCTTGATATAAAAAACAGTGAGGTCTTTGAAAAAGCCAATCCCAGTAATAAGCAACCTTTGCGCACTATAGTCCAGAGATGTTCATACACTGCAGGACCGGAAGGCTGTTTCGGCTCGCCTTTTTTCGTTAGAGACATGAATCCTGTTATTGCGGGTGAAAAATATTATCAAATGAACAGGCAGGTGTACTTTACCGAGGTAGAAGTAAATCCAAATACAGGCCAGACGATTATCACAAACGTAGTCACCGTATATGATGGCGGCACTGTAATCAATCCGGATTCATTCGAAGGCCAGCAATACGGTGGTATGTATATGGGATACGGTAGGTCGAATGCCGAAGAGGTAATATATGATCCGCAAACAGGACGGCGGTTAAATGACGATTTGATTGGATACCCCGTATATCTTATGAACGATTTGCCTAAAATGGATTGTCGATACATCGAAACGAGATTGGGGTGGGGTCCGTATGGAGCTTGCGGATGTAGTGAAGCACCGGCAGCTACACCGGGTGGGGGTGCAACTAACGATGCTATATATAATGCTATCGGTAAATGGGTTCATCACTTTCCAACTACCCCAGATCAAGTGTTAAAAGCATTAGGAAAGGCCTAGGGAGGTATCTTTATATGAAAACTATAGTGGAATATGAACACAAGAATGCCAACAGCATTGAAGAGGCCACCGCTCTTTTATCACAGGGTAATGCAGTAGTCAACGCCGGCGGCACGGATTTAATAGGCACCATGCGGTTTGAAATATTACCCACGAGCATGTATCCAAAATCAGTAATCAATCTTAAGAGCATCACTGGGTTGGATTATATCAAAGAAGAAAGCAGCATGCTCAAGATCGGAGCTCTAACTCGGTTGGAAGACATAGCCATGAGCTCAGTCGTCAAGAGCAAATGGAGTGCTTTAGCTGACGCTGCGCATAAAACCGCTTCACCGCACATCAGGGAGATGGGAACCTTAGGTGGTAATATCTGCCAGCTAAACCGCTGCTGGTATTTTCGAGCATCCGATAATGAGTTTTTTTGTGTAAGGAAAGGTGGCAATATTTGTTACGCAATGGCTGGAGATAATCGTTATCATAGTATTTTCGGGGGAATAAGCGCCTGCTTTGCAGTCAATCCCAGCGACACAGCACCAGCACTGGTTGCATTTAATGCAAAAATGGTGACAAACAAAAGAACCATCGGTGTTGATGAATTCTGGGCTGCAGTCATCCCCGGCTCTACGATACTGGAACAGGATGAATTTGTTACCGAAATACAGGTTCCAGCCCCAGCCTCCGGAGTTAAAAGCGCCTTTGTGAAATTTGCGTTGCGCTCATCCATAGATTTTCCCATTATCAACTGCGCTGCAGCTATTGGTAGCGGTGATGCCAGAATCTGTCTGAACGCGGTGTACCCTACTCCTTATCGTGTGGTAAAAGCCGAAGACTCCATCAAAGGAAAACCGATTGATGATGCCAGCGCCGAAACGGCCGCTACAGCAGGTATGTCAGGAGCTCTAGCATTACCAGGAATGGGCCATAGCCCGGGAAACAAGTGGAAAATTACCGCAGCAAAAGGTATCTTGAAACAAACCATACTTGCCTGTAAATAGACTTGTAGTATTATTGAGGGAGGGCACAATAATCAGTCATTATTTCAGCCTTCCCTCAATAAGATGCATTAAAACGCCAATGACATGAGCAGTCAGCATCTAAGACATAATATATGGATACTTCGGGGGGCTAGCGTAATGATTACCGGCTTAATGCTGTTTTCGTTTGCTTTGCCTTGGTGGTCGGTCATTATATACACGCCATCATATGAAGGCCTGCCAACCCGTCCGGCATCGGTCCAAATATATGGCTATGGCCTGAAACACGATATGCAGGAGTTGCAGCAATATATCTTAGAAGATGAAACACCACCACTGCTTCACGCGCTGGCTTGGGTATACATTAGCACAGCAATAGTGACTCCATTGTGTATCTTATGGATCAGGAAGTTGCATAAACTCTCTTGGCTGGCTGGTTTAACAGGTGTAAGTTATATATTGTATACATTGATCGCAGTATATGTTGTGGTTAAAAACCGGGCTCATGAGTTCGGAGCTGAACTAACAGGATTGAGCGGTGCTACCTATTACAATGGCGCGGAAGTCAGCATCGGGTTCGAAGCATCCATCCACCAAGGCTTCTTTCTTGCCCTGTTTGCAGGATTAGCATTATTAATGGTGTCCTTATTTAACCTGTTCATTCTGAAAAAACAATTATATCGTAAGTATGTGCAGCACGATATTTGACAACGAAACAGGAGGGAGATTTCATGTTGGTGAGCAGTGATACCTGGCAAAATAAGTATTCGCTCTTGGTTGATTTTATCAACCAACACAGTGAAATAGTCATCCACAAGGATCAATTCAAAATTCCTATGGAAGTAAGGGCGGATTTCTATGCCTATTTTGACGATGTCAGAAAAGCCTTCATTGAACAATCATTTCCGGCATTGCTTTTAGATGCCGCAAAACTCAATCGTTGCGTGGCTAACCAAGAAGGTATTGTTAAGAACCTTCTTAGCTTGGAAAGCCTTACCTACCCCTCGATATTGGAAAGGTTTTTGTATAATCCGAAAGTTTCATTAATACGCGAGGTTTTTGATCCCTTGTTCGACCTTGTAAAAGGGCGTATTACCGATGAACAGTTTGAACTCCAGTCGTCCCAGCATATCGTTAGATCTTTTGTAGATTTATTCCAAAAAGGATTTGAAAAATGGGTATCACTTACAATAGCCGTGCTTCTCGACTCTAGAAAAATGTACCAATTTGACGAGCAAGAAGTCACGCTATACGATTCCCACAGGGGGTCAGGCGCCATTACGGAAGAGGTTCCGGTACCCAAAGAATCCAAACATATGATGTTTCGCGATAAATATGATAAAGCTTTTATGGTTCCGGATTTCATCGTATACTCCCCATCTCTAAAAGGCTATGTTTCTTTGCGCTCCGAAATCGGTGAAGCCTTAGCTACGAGTATCGATCCGAGTGAAAGCAGGGAATGGTACTCGTTAGATTCCTTGAATCATATTTGGCCTTCAAGGCACTTGCCTGGTATAACCTTACTTTACAAAGCTAGCCAGCCGGAAGAGATCTCTCTGGTAGCGGACAAGAAAAGGATTTACCGTCCCGATATGATTATTGAATGCAAAGCGTACGATGATTGGTGGACAGATGACAAGCTTGAAGAAATTAAGATTCACCACGATGCGCTTAAACCCAAACTGGGTACCTGTATAGTTGCAAGGAAGCTCGACGGTGTCCGCGTAAGCGAGAAACTGGATCTAATAAACGAAGATAATACCGGTGCCCCGCTGAACATCTTGATATCTGATTTCGAACAAGAGACCTTGAAACCTCTGGTCACAATGCTGAAAAAAGATACTTAAATACAATGTATTTATGGGGGGTGCTGGACATGAAGACCATTAGGTTGGTGCTGTCCTTCTGGTTCTTAGGCCTGTTGTTTATTGCATGCAGTTGTAATAATCTAATTCCTAAGTCTGATATCATATCGATGACTGCTTCGGCAATTCCTACAGCAACCCAAACAAAAACGGAAAATTGTAGCGATATAGTTTTTTACCAAGCAGGCGTTGTCAATGAAGCCTTCTTAGAATTACTGGTATGCCCGGTCGATGAAACAGGACAGACTGTCGATGTTGTTGGTAAGGTGAATATCCAATTATGGTCTGACAATAAGAAAACCAATCTGGTCCAGCTATTCGAAGATGCAACCATCGCGAAGGATCAGTTCGAAGGTTTCTGGGTCAAATTAAAGTATGATTTTCTGCCTGAACCCGGGCAAAGGGGATATGTTGTTGTACAGTGTATTTTAGATGGACAAACTCTTGTCACCGAAGGTCCCGTTTACGTAGACCCAGGAAGCTGTTGTTATTAATGTGCTGTCTTATTCTAAAATAAGATGCGCCATTAAGCGCTGCCGATTATACAGCGCACTTCGCCCCTGTAACTAATCGGATCTCTACGTAGCTTATTCGTCACCTTGTATTCATAAAAGAATAAATGTTATTTAAAGGGCCACCCGGGAATAATTTCATCTATTTCTGCCATCAGCCGGATAGTTTCCTTCAAAGCCACCACAATCTTCTGGTAGTGGGTTGTATCTTCATATGAAAGATTTCTGCCTTTGCGGTCTTTGAGCCATTTCTGGCAGACCTGGTAGCCGCCGATATGGAAATTCCAGACTTCGGCCGGCACCCCTTCAAAGTATTGTTCCTTGTTGATATATACGCGCTGGTTGATTTCATCGTAATTTACCTTTTCAACAGTATTAGACCCGGAAACCGGGTACCTAGTTATGAAATTACTTAACGCTGGTGACACCATTAGATGCAGTGAAACCAGTTCGGCGCCTTTGGATGTAAGTGCTTTAAATAGCTCTTTATTTGAGGTAAGTGGCAGGCGCGGAAAATCTGTCTTAAGAAACTCGGCATAGCGAGTTCTGTAGGTTGGGGAGTGGAATATAGCATAAGCGTAGTTAAAAACATCTTCCGGGCCAAAGGTTAACTCAAGGTCGCCCCTCCCGTCATGGATAAATTCCAGCCCCAGTTTTTCGGAAAAATCTTTGATAAACGCAGGGTTCAGGTTGGGGCGCCGTTTGCCATCATCAAACTGCATTTCGCCCTCGGCGGGATAGAGGTAGAGGGGAAATAGGCTGGTAATATCATATGCAGTCAGTGATTTGTGGCCGACAATAAAATTTGTAGCTAGTGCATTCCATTGATCTCGAGTTTGACGGGTCATGAGCAAGCCAAGGTTTTGCCCTGTCAGCATGTGGTGCATGACTTCGCCGCGCGGCATACAATGAAAACCTCTGGAGCGCCCTGTATAATATGTGTATCTGGCATCAAATGGTCGGTAGCTAATAGGTGCTATCCTATCATGAATTAAACTCGAATCTTTGAGGTCTTTTTGTGCAAGCTCAACTTTCCAGTCCCGCGTATCGTTTCCCAGATCGTATTGCTGTCTTGCTTGTTCAGGTGCAAGAGAAACGAAATCATCTACAGTTTTAATAATTTCTTCTTTCGTCCATTTGATGGTAAGGTTGTCTCTCGCTGTAACTATTCCAACGCTATTAATCGGAAAAATATCGGTTACTTTCCAGCCACGCATATATTCTTCTAATTCCGCTTCATCTCTTTTGACAAACAAATAATATGGACTGGATGGTAAGAGTTCGCTCCATTCAGATGTGGCGAGATCATCTTCAGTCAGTTGCTTGTATTTACTTTCCCGTAATCCCCAAATATCGGAATAGTGAATCCTGCAAGATTGGTCTTTGTCTGCTTCTTTAACCATCAAGCAAACTGCAACGCCCTGCTGGATATCGAATACGTTTTCGTCCTTGCTTCCATCTGGGCCAACCTCTTTTTTCTTGGTGTTGCCGTGCAGGTTTAGGATGTAGATATCGGTAAAAGTGCTCATCAGCGACTGGCGCATGCCGCGGAAAGTAGGGTTATCAAGATAGCCATGGTTAGTAATAAAACCCAAAACCCCCCTCCCGGTGCGTTCGATGCGCCACTGGCCAAAGGCAAGAAACTTAACATAGTCATCCTGCAACCATTTAGGGTTTTTCTCCCCCAAAGGCTTACCATCTACCGTCTTGTATTTTTCAATCAGTCGTTTTGCCCATTTGCCTTTGTTGGCTGAATGACCTGAATAAGGTGGATTCCCCAACACAACCATAATAGGTTCATCGTTTTTAACCCGGGCAGCGGCATTGGCCTCTTCGCTTATCCACCTGGCAAAAAGCGCCTCGGATTGTTTTACGGCCTCATCAAGTGTGTTTGTGAGGTATATTCCCAGCCGCTGGTCACTCTGAAATTTGTAGCCGGTCGACTGTAGTTGGAGACCAAGTTTGAGGTGTGCAACGGCATATGGTGCCATCAATAGTTCAAAGCCGAATATCCTCGGCAAAAGGTGCCTGGCAACATATTCATCCCACGCGCCTTGCTGACCTTTAAAGACAAATGAATGGTAAATATTGTTGATTACCGAATAGAGGAAGGTGGCAGTACCCACTGCCGGGTCAAGAATGTATGTATCTTGATCTGCAAGGCCTTCTGGTTTGTTGAACCGGGTTTTCAAGATATGGTCGATGGAGCGCACTATATAGGAAACGACAGGTTCAGGTGTATAGTACACTCCGCGCATTTTCCTTACCTTTTCATCATAAGCAGTCAGGAATGTCTCATAGAAGTGCACAACCGGGTCTTCCTTGCCGATCCGTTTGCCGAAGTCTTTCAATACCGCTTCCATATCCGCCTGGGCGAGCACCTGCGCCAGGTCATCCACCAGCCAGGCAATGCGGTCATCCAGATCATAGCCGGCAATGTACTGGAACAGCTTTCTTAGGAAAGGGTTGGTCTTGGGCAGGTTCTGAGCCGCATCCAGCCGGGTAAAAGCGGCGCCATTATTCGTGGTGCACCTGGCAGCAAATAGCCCGTAGGCAATGGTTTGGGCATACATATCGGCAAAATTTTCTGGTGAAAGGTCCGGTATCAGGTTGTTGCGGAAGGCTGTCAGCTGGGTATGGAGACTGCCTGATTCAGCCTCGCTCTGAAATGTGTTAATTATCAGGTTTCTTATGAGGTGAGCCTGTTTTGCCATGCGCTCGGCCAGTTCTTTGGGTGTGCCTACCCTTTCAGAAACATGTTCAAGAAAAGCAGTAAGTAGTTCGGCAGCAGCATGGATGCCATCTTCATCCTTTTTGATTTTACCTTCCTTGGTTGGAGTCCCAAGACGTGCTTTACTCCATATTTCACCATTAACAAACCAGCGGAATTCCAGGTAATCGGTCAAGATCAAACTGCTGAGGGATTCACGATATCGCTTTAGCTGTTCAGATTTTTCAACTTCATCGAGGTTTTTGCCTACATCTTTAGCTTCTAAATAGCCAATTGTTACCAAAGCTTTGGAAATTATAAAATCCGGTGCCCCGCATTCAATTCTGCGTGGTTCATTGGTGGCAGTTATTTTAGGGTTTAGGTTTTCCAGCAGGGTTTTCAAAGCTGTGCGATGGGTATGTTCAGTTGAGTTTCCGGCAGCCAGTTCCTTCTCAAGAGAATTGATATAGGTTCGCAGGGGTTTTAATTCGATAGTCAAACTGCCCTCCAAGCTGTTATTGCACGTGAATTGTTGTGGCTATTATTAATAATATTGTTAACTTTGCCGATTATACAACGCCTGTCAGGCATGGGCAAGGAAAATAATCATCCGTGCACGCGTTTTTCAAACAAAATAAACTTACCAATTGCGTTTCTATTGGTAATTGTAGCCCACATTAAAGACATACACCCTACCATCAAGGTTATTTTTCTTAATAATTTTCTAAAATCTTTAATCATCGTCTTGTAAATTAGATATATTGTGATATAATACAATGATATATAGTATGATAAGTATTTAAGTTAGGCGAAATACCGAGAGGGGCAGATATGGCAAAGATTCAAATTGAACTATCAGAAGCCGAAAACAGGATTGTTGAAGTTTACAAAATTGTCAACAGGCTTAATTCCAAGCAGGAAGCTGTAAAACAGATGATTCATTATTTTGAAGCCGAAGTAAAGCCAAAAAAGCTTACAAATAAAGACTATTTTCAGGTTTAGGAGGAAACTATGAGTACAACCGCAATTATCTGGTCAGTGATTGGAGTCATATTCCTCATCCTGGTGATATTGCTCGGTAAGAATTGGATACAAGTCTATAACAAGTTCCAGTACTGGCTCACCAGGGCACAACGTAAGTTTGCTGACGTTGATATCATAATGCAGGAGCGGCTTGATAACATTCATACTCTGGCTCAGATAGCCAAAAAGTACGACATACACGAGTACAAAGCGCTAAAGGATACAATTGAAGCAAGGAGCAGATGGACTAAAGATGCCGGCTTGAATGAAAAGGTGAAAATGGCAAGGCAAATTGAGAACAATTATCTAAAGCTCCAGGCTATATTTGAAAAATATCCGGATCTTAAGGCTAATAAGTTGCATCTATCTCTGTTGAAAAGAGATACGGATATTGAGCGGCGGCTGAGGAAAACGCGCCTGTCATACAATCAGGTAGTGCAGAAATACAATGAAAGAACCCGCAGATTTCCCAGAAGTATTGTGGCGCGGGTTCATCACTTCACGATATTGGAATATCTTGTTTTCGAAGGGCAACCAGTATTTGAGCCCCGGGAAATATTTAATGATGAAGCGTAAATAATTTTAGGGGATATGAAATGACAAGGGTGCGTAAGAGGCGCAGGGGAACGGCGATCGTTGAGGCAGAAAAGGGCATCCTGGTTACCGCCGGAAAAAGCAGGATATTTTTATTGCCGGGTGGTGGAGCTGATAAAGGGGAATCCCGAATTGAGGCCGCTGTGAGAGAACTTCGAGAGGAAACCGGGTTAAAATCTTACTACACCAAAGTGCTGTTCAGGCACAAGGGATACCCCCATAAATCGCACAAGCATGGGTATTTCATGGACTATCACACGGTTTGTCTGATTAAAGCTGATGGCGCTGCAAAGCCACATAAAGAAATTGTGCATGTTGCCTATTATAAACCATGTTCAGATATCCGGATTTCAAGAACAACAAAAGAGATAATTGAGAGGTATTATTGCTTCAAGGGAGTTAGCAAGTTAAAGCAAAATAATACAAGCTTGTTCCACCGAATTATGGATTGGCTGAGCTGAAATTTAGGGGGCACAAACACAGCCATTTTGAATTATTATTATATTGAATACCGTTTTCACGGATACCCCAAACGATATCTCAAAAGCTTAATACACGAAATATCCAGAAAGTTTGGGGTTACAGGAGCTTTGAAAAATCGGGCGGTACCCCATATTACTTTGTACGGTCCATTTGAAACAAATCACTCTTATGCTGTATTTAGAGCGATAGAAAGGGTGGCTAAAAGGTACACACTGATACCATTTACTGTAGATGGCTTCGATAGCAAAGCTGGTAATAGTGTAAAAGTTATAGTTGCAAAAATAATTCCTTCGCCGGAACTTATAAGGCTGCGGATGGAGCTAGCACAAGAGTTAAACAGAATAGTACGAAGCGAAAACCGCCAACCATGGGACAGTGAAAGTAAATACTGGTTTCACTCTACCATAGCGATGAAGGACATCGATGGTAAATTTGATGCAATTAAGAAACACCTGAGCAAGAAAGATCAGCCCCATATTCATCAGCATTTGGTTAGAATGACTATACTCAATTGCCAGCGAAAAATTATTGGCGAATACGATCTAATATTACAAAGATGGTTAAATAGAAGGCAGTCCTTGAGTAATCGCTTGTGGCGAAAAACAATAAATCGTTTGTGTGACTACAGGGGTTTGCCGCGGAAAAGATACTCATTTTTTGAAAAGGCCAAAAGTATATTGTTTTTCTGGAGGAATTAGAATAATGGCGTTTTGAATACTGCATGAATCCCTTCACAAAACCCAGCCCCAAAAATTTACAAAGTTTCACGAATAAAATATTCTCTATGAAACCCCTTCACAAAAGAACTCTTTTGTGAAGGTTGCGGTCACAACTTGCTCGGTTTAAGCGGAAATATCGGGTTTACCTTTCAGGCAAAAGATAGACCAGTTCGAAATTACACCGTCCAACGCAATGCACGATCATCCACAGGGGTGTCACGTTCCCTGTTTATATATGGATTATTATATTTTTATTTCCCGTGGAATATATTCCGGTCATGCAACGATAATTGGTTAAGAAACTGTGTTGAGTATTTAACAGCAGGCGTTCAAGAGGGAGTATCTGTCTGGATAAGTATAACAAATACATTTAGCTTGAGCCTGTTTGACTGGAGGAGGTTGAATAAGTCGACGATTTTCGCGCAACAAATAATCTCGTTCGGCAGTTACCTCGTCCAGTTCCCGCCTCAGGCGTTTGATTTCGTTCGAATCATCGAAAGACATTTTGTTATTTTATCCCCAATTGCGTTGTACTCAGTAATGTAATCTTGAATTTTAATATTGAGGCTCTTAATTTGTCGTTAAGGAATATTATTCTGAAAAAACATTAACCTCTAACTGCTTCATAAGTTCGTTTAAAAATTCGAAGGCTTCCCTTTGAATACGGGTTCGTTCCTCCGGATCCTCCAATTCCATGAAATCAGCTACTCCAACCGGTCCAATCCCGTTTACATCATTAAACTTAGCTTTAATTTTCCCAAGACCTTCTTTTGCTAGCTTGTTACCAATCACAGGTTTTATGGTTTCCGCCAAGGCTTCAATGCCACCAGGGAAATAACGGCAACAGAAGAATATATCAAAGGCATCCTTCTCTTTCAATCGATCCCAAAGAGCCATTCCTTTTGTTACCAGAAAAGGTCCGGCAGAAGGAATATTTATCGTCACTTCATTTGTTGCCCCATTCGATAAAGTTCCTTTGATTTTCACTTTCAAAGGGGCGTCAAAAACAAGATCACATCCTCTCGCCTTTCTCGCTTGGGCATCCTGAACTTTTTGATGTCTTCGATTTTTCCCCGTACCACCGTACTCTCCAGCTAGCAGGTCAATTTGAACGGTGGTCTTTTTGCCCGGTTCAGTACCAATATCGCGGTAGAATATAAATGGTTGTTCACCTGTTTGATAATAGCCCCTAGACAGTAATGTTTTGATTATCGTCTTATATGCAGTGCTAGAAATATTCTTAAAATCCAGCGCGAGGTCAACATCTAAAGACCCAGGATGTTTTTCCTTAGCCGACGGAATAAGTAATGGCGGAACATTTCCCCCGATAAGAACAATATTGTCTCTATACTCGCCCAAGACAGTGATTATCTCCACCATCACGGAAAAACATGCTTGAACCTCTGGCTGCCCATAGTCGCTCTTTTTTACCATTTTGGTTTTATCCTTTGTTCAAGTAAAAACTTGGCGGATTCTTCTCCTCGACCCTTAAAACCAATAAGATCGAGATACAACTGAACATCGCTGACAACTTTCATGTCATCAGTTTCATTACTGCCGTAAAAAACGCCCTCGTCGTATGGGTCTAATATCGTAAAATTGGGTCCGGATGATACTTCTTTTAAACCAAGCTTATCAACCACTTCACTTATATTTTTACCAATATAAGCAAATCCTCTCGTGTATCTGGAGAATGGAGCCACCAAGGCAGCTCCAGAGAATAATGTTAATGCATAGGGAATCTGCTGCTCTCTGCAATATTGAGATAATTTCTGCTCGACATCCCTTATATTATCGAAGCTAAAATAATCATATATTTTGCTTTTTCTGAAAGAATAATTATTGGCCCACTCTTCAAGAAGCTCAATAGGCCGAGTAAGCGTAAGGTATTTATCACCGCTGATATATTCCAGATCGAGTAACCGTTCTTTTACTTTAGATACTAGACCAATACTGACGTTTGACTCCTTGGCTAATTCCCATACTCCCCACGGTCGTCGCTGTGGGTTGCTGAGCAGGACACGCAAGATTCTGCTTGATTTCGGACTAAATATAGAGCGGATCCGCCGTTTCTCGATAATAGGATTAGGATAATACTTTCTCTCGATATAGACCCGATCGAAAGTTAGGAAACAATTTCCCGCGAGATCAATGTAGCCAACCTTATTTTGTTTGCATAGATTGGCGGTATTTTCGCTAATATATGGAGCCGCCACCACTGGATAAGCATTCTCAATCAGGTTTGAGAATTCTCTTAGTTGCTGGATAGCATTTCTTATAATTCTTGGTTCGCCTAGAGATTTGATCTCGATTAATAGATTTAGCAGCCTGCCATTAATTTTAAATTTTACTATCAGATCAACCTGGACATTACCTAATCTTGCTTCTAACAAAGATTCATTGACCCTTATAAAAGGCACCGCGGACAATATCTGATCGAGTTCATCTTTTATCTTGTAAAGTATATCTTGTTCGTTCATTCAATATTTCACCATAACATATAATTTCACCAGATGGTGAAATTATACTATTTAGTAAAAACGAAAGTCAAGAATATTTCACTTAATCTTGCAGTTTCACCAAACGGTGAAACTAAATACTTTAATACTTCAGAGTCTGTTTGGGATGTAATATGAACCAAGAAGACAGGGTTAATTGAGGAAATACCCCATAACTTTAGTTAATAAAAAGCGTATAGGAAACCAAAATAGTTCTATGCGTTGAACAATGCCATCCGCAATGGTTGAACGGAGTTATTTTGAACGGGGGTAAAAAGTGGCTCCCCGACAAGGATTCGAACCTTGAACCTAGCGGTTAACAGCCGCCCGCTCTACCGTTGAGCTATCGGGGAAC
>ENA-ORXD01001932-ORXD01001932.1-sediment-metagenome-genome-assembly--contig:-NODE-1932-length-15149-cov-3.795249_pt1 | contig 15149 bp, 13 predicted proteins | sample MGYA00237862_ERZ511471 | MGnify/ENA metagenome assembly ERZ511471 | reverse complement strand
CCTCAGACCAAGCGCTGCACACGGCCATCGCCTCAGCGACGCACAACCGCTACCTCGTCACGCTCTCCCTGCAGATTCGCGCCCGCGTGAGCCTCGGGTTTCAGGCGGAGCCCTACTCGCGCGCCATCCGCCGCCGCGCCATCGACCAGCACGCGCTGCTCGTGAACGCGATCCTGGCGCGCGACGGCGAGCGCGCAGCACGGGTCGCCGACGAGCACTTCGCCCTCACCGAGATCGTCTTGCGCAGGCTCTACGAGCGCGTGCAGGAAGCCGATGACCGCCGGCTGCGGGTAGTCGGCAACGCAGCCTCGGCGCCCTGAGCCGCGGCAGCGACCGCCGTCCGCAGTTAGTTCCGCGCATCCGCACGCCGTCCCCTCGCGGGTCGGCTCCACCTCCGCCGGTTCACGCGGTATCCTGAGGCGACCACGCATTCCCGAGACGCGAGGATGTGCCGCGACCTTGAGACGCTTCACACGCAGTGAGTTCCTCAGGCTGGCCGCGCTGGGCGGCGCCGGCGCGACCCTCCTCAGTGCTTGTGGAGGGTCCGGTTCGGCGCCGGTCTCCGGCGATGCGCCGGCCGCGCGCGACGCCCGACAACCGTCGCCGAGCGCCGCGGCCTCCTCGGCGCCGAGCAAGCTGGCGGTCGCCACCGGCGCTTCTCCGGCCGACAACACGGCCCGCGCTCTCGCGGCGCTAGGCGGCATGGCCGCCTTCGTCCGTGCCGGCGACGTGGTGGTCGTGAAGCCCAACATCGTCACCGCGCGCGCCCCCGAGTACGCGGCGACCACGAACCCCGAGGTCGTCGCCGCGCTCGTGCGTCTCGCGCGCGAGGCCGGCGCCAAAGAGGTGCTGGTCATGGACAACCCCACCTCGGATCCGGAAGCGGCCTACGAGGAGAGCGGTATCGCCGCCGCGGCCAAGGCGGCCGGCGGCAGCGTGCGGTACATGAGCGACGACGGCTTTCGTGACTACGCGATCCCGGGCACGCTCCTCGGCCGGCACCCGCTCTGCTCGGCGATCGTCGAGGCCGACGTGCTCATCAGTGTGCCCATCGCCAAGCATCACGGCTCGGCGGGCCTGACGCTGGCCGGCAAGAACCTCATGGGCGCCTGCGACGACCGCGGCCGCCTGCACCGCGCCGGCCTCAGCCGCGGCATCGCCGAACTCGCCGCGGCGCTGCGCCCGGAGCTGGCCGTGGTCGACGCCACGCGCATCCTCGTGCGCAACGGCCCCAACGGCGGGAACCTCGAGGACGTCGTCGTCAAAGACACGGTGATCGCCTGCGCGGACTGGGTCGCCGCCGACGCCTACACCACCTCTCTCTTCGGCCTCACACCGGCCGACGTGCCGTACATCGGCGCCGCCGCCCAAATGGGCCTCGGCAGCGCCGACCCCCGCTCCCTGACCGTCGAGAACGTCTGAGCGGTGGCGAAGCCGCCTCACTCACGCTCCGCGGCCGGCCCGCAGCGCGCCTGGCGCCGCGCCCGCTGGGCGCGGCGCGGCGTGCAGATCGCCGCCTTCATCCTCTTCCTCGTGCTCGCCGTGACGACTCAGCAGGCGGTCTCGGCCGTGCCCACGGCCAGTCTGTTCTTCCGTCTCGATCCTCTGGCGGCGCTCAGCGCCATGCTGGCGGCGCGCGAGTGGCTGCCGCACTTCGTGCCGGCGCTCGTCGTCCTGGCGCTCACCGTTGTGCTGGGCCGTTTCTGGTGCGGCTGGCTCTGCCCGCTCGGCTCCCTGCTCGGCTGGCTGCGCTGGCCCGCCGCCAAGCGAACCGCCACACGCCTGCCGGGGCGCCTGCGCGACGTCAAGTACATCCTGCTGGGCGCCATCGTCGGCATGGCCGCGCTCGGCAGTCTCTTCCTCCTCGTGCTCGACCCAATCGCGCTGCTCACCCGCGCCGTCGCGACGGCGATCCTGCCGGCGTTCGACGCCGTCGCGACGGCGCTCCAGGGGGCGCTCGGGCAGTGGGGCGCGACCGAGCCCATCGCCGACTGGATACAGACTTCGCTGCGGGGCGGCGTGCTGCCCACCTCGCAGCCGAACTTCGAGCAGGCGTGGGCGATTTTCCTGCTGCTCGCCGGCGTCGTCCTGCTGAACCTGCTCGCCGACCGCTTCTGGTGCCGCTACCTCTGCCCGCTCGGCGCCCTGCTGGCCCTCGTCTCGCGCGTGCAGATCCTGCGGCCCCTGGTCGGCGACGGTTGCACGCGCTGCACCGCCTGCGCCAAGGCCTGCGGCATGGACGCGATCGAGGTGCCGGCGCGGCGGCCGGCGCAGCCAGGCGCCGCCGTCGCTCTGCCCAGCCTGCGCACGGCCGAGTGCACGATGTGCCTCGACTGCCTGGCCGCCTGCCCGGCGAGCGGCGCCATGACCTTCGGCGCGGCGGTCCCGCGGCCGGCGCAGCAGCCCTACGACCCCGGGCGGCGCGCCTTCCTCACGGCCGCCGCGCTCAGCGCCGGCGTGGTCGCCGGCGTCGGCGCGGCGGTCGTCCTCGGCAGGAGCGTGCCCACGGCCGCCGCCGCGCCGCGCCTCATCCGGCCGCCCGGCGCGCAAGACGAGGCGGCCTTTCTCTCGCACTGCATCCGCTGCGGCGAGTGCCTGCTCGTCTGCCCGACGAACGGCCTGCAGCCGGCGCTCCTGCAGGGCGGCCTCGAGGCGCTCTGGACGCCCGTGCTCATGCCGCGCCTCGGCCCCTGCGACTACGCCTGTGCCGCCTGCGGCCGCGTGTGCCCCTCGAGCGCCATCCCGGCCCTCGCGCTCGACGAGAAACGCCTCCAGGTGCTCGGCCGCGCCTTCATCGACGAGCGCCGCTGCCTGCCGTGGGCCGAGGGTACCCCGTGCAGCATCTGCGAGGAGATGTGCCCCGTGCCGCAGAAGGCGATCGTGCTCGAGGAGCCGCAGCTCATCACGCGCGCCGACGGCACCCAGGACTACCTCTCGCGCCCGCGCGTTGTGCGCGACCTCTGCATCGGCTGTGGCATGTGCGAGCACTACTGCCCGGTGGAAGGCACGGCCGCCATCGTCGTCGAGCGCCATACCGGCGGCGGCGGCGGTCAGGGGCAGGGTCGCGGCCGCGGCGACGGCAGCGGCCGCGGTAGGGGCGACGGCAGCGGCCAGGGTGGTGGCGGCGGCGAGGGTGGCGGTAGCGGCGAGGGCGGCGGCGGCAACTAGCTCCGGCGCCGAGACCGTCGCGTGCGTCCGTCTACCCGGCCGGAGGCGCCGCGCCGGCGTCGCGCTCGGCGGCGCGCTTGGCCAGCACCTTGTAGACCTCAAACCAGACGACGCCGGCGAAGCCCGCCACGAGCACGACGAGCACGTCCGTGGCGCCGACCGGGCCGAAGCGGAAGGCCTCGCGCAGGGCCGGCACGGCCAGCAGCAACGTGAGCAGGCCGGCGGCGAGACAGAGAATCCAGATCAGGGCGCGGTTGTGCCGCTGTACGAGCGCCTGCGCGATGCTCAGGTGCCAGGAGCGGTTGACGAGGATCAGCGCCAGGTTGCCCACGACAAGGGTCGCGAATGTGACGGAGCGCACCTCGTCGTCGGGGCGACCCGAGAGGATGGCCCACAGGTAGACGAGGAAGACGGCCGCGAGCACGGCGACACCCTGCGCGGCCGCCAGCACCAACTCGCGCCGGCCGAACATCGGCGCGTCGAGGCCGCGCGGCGGACGGTGCATCGTGTCCGGGTCGAGCGGCTCGGCCTCGAAGACGATCGAGCAGGCCGGGTCGATGATCAGCTCGAGAAAGGCGATCTGCACCGGCAGGAGGACGAGCGGCCAGTCGGCCACGAACACCGGGATGAGCGCCATGCCGGCGATCGGCACGTGCACGGCGATGATGTACGACATCGCCTTGCGCAGATTGTTGAAGATGCCGCGGCCGCGGCGCACGCCAGCCACGATCGAGCCGAAGTCGTCGTCGGTGATGACGAGATCGGAGGCCTCGCGCGCCACGTCCGTGCCGCGACCGCCCATGGCAATGCCGATGTCGGCGGCGCGCAGCGCCGGCGCGTCGTTGACGCCGTCGCCGGTCATGCCGACCACCTCGCCGTTCGCCTTGAGCGCCCGGATGAGGCTGAGCTTCTGCTCGGGCACCATGCGCGCGAAGACGCTGACGGCGCCGATGCGCGCGTCGACCTGCTCTTGCGTCATGCCGGCGAGCTCCGGGCCGGCGAGACACTCGTCGGGGTTGCGCAGCCCGATCTCGCGCGTGATGGCGCGCGCCGTGCCCGGGTAGTCGCCCGTGATCATGGCGACGCGCACGCCGGCCTGGTGGCACTCGGCGACCGCATCCTTCACGCCCGGGCGCACGGGGTCCTGCAGCCCGACGAGGCCGAGATACCGGAACTCGAAGTCGTGCTGCTGCGGCGGCAGGCCGTCGGCGACGCCGAAGGAGGCGCGGGCGACACCGAGCACCCGCTGCCCGCTCTCCGTCGCCTCCTCGACCTGGGCGGTCAGCTCCGCGAGCCGGCCGGCGTCGAAGTGGCAGAGGTCGGCGATCGCCTCCGGGGCTCCCTTGGCGGCGACCACGTAGCGGTCGCTGTCGGGCGAGCGCCACACGTGGCAGAGCGCGAGCAGCTCCTTCGAGAGCGGGTACTCGCGCACCAGATCCCAGTCCGCGTGCAGGTGCTCGGTGTCGGCGAGGTAGCGCTCGCCGAGCGCCTTGAAAGCCGTGTCCATGGGGTCGAACGGGTCGATCGGCGAGGCGAGCAGGGCGAACTCGGCGATCTCGTGGCAGTGCTCCGGCAGTGGCGTCTCGCCGACCGTGCACGCCTCGCCCTCGACAACCAGCTCGCGCACGGTCATGCGGTTCATCGTCAGTGTGCCGGTCTTGTCGACGCAGAGCACCGTGGCGGAGCCGAGCGCTTCGAGCACCGGCGTCCTGCGCGTCAGCACTCGGTATTGCGAGAGCCGCCAGGCGCCGATCGCGAGAAAGACGGTGAGGACGACCGGGAACTCCTCGGGCAGCATCGCCATGGCCGTGGCGATGCCGGCCAGGACGCCCTCGAGCCAGACGCCGCGCGTGAGGCCGTAAACGACGACCACGAGCACGGCGGCGATGGCGCCGAGGATGGCGATCGTGAGTACCAGGCGGTCGATCTCACGCTGCAGCGGCGTGCGCTCGCTCTCGATGGCGCTGAGCGACTTGCCGATGCGGCCGAACTCCGTGCCGAGCCCGGTCTCCTTGACTAAGGCGGCTCCCTGGCCCTTGACGACGAGCGTGCCGGAGAAGACCCAGGGCGTCTCCTCGCCGCCGGGCGGACCCATGGCGCCGGCCGCCGCAGGTCGGCCGGCGCACGCCTTGCGCACGGGCACCGACTCGCCGGTGAGGATCGACTCGTCGATGCAGATGTTGCCGCACTCGAGCAGCACGGCGTCGGCGGCGACGCGATCGCCCTCGGCCAGCAGGAGCAGATCGCCGCGCACCACTTCGCGCCCGGCGATCCTCTGCTTCTGGCCGTCGCGGACGACCTCGGCACGCGGCGCCGAGAGGTCGCGCAGCGCAGCGAGCGCGTTCTCGGTCTTGTGCTCCTGGTAGATCCCAATCCCGATGACCAGGAGCACGAACGAGAAGAGGATGGCGCCGTCCAGCGGCTCCGCGAGCAAGAAGTTGACGGCGCCCGCGCCGAGCAGCAGGAGCAGCATGGGCTCACGAAGCACGTCCAGCGCCTGCCGCACGAGGGAGCGCCGCTTCGCCGCCGGGAGCTCGTTGGGTCCGTCTTCGGAAAGCCGCGCGGCGGCTTCAGCCGCCGTAAGGCCGCGCACAGCCCCCTGCTCGGCATCCGCCATCCGCGATCACCCGCCTCGTCCGCTCTACGCCAGGCGCGCGAGGAAGAGCGCCTCGGCCAGCGTGCAGCGCTCGAGCTCGCCGAGGTCGACGCTCTCGTCGGCCGCATGGATCTTGCAGCCCGGCTCCTCCGGCCCCCAAAGGATGATCTCGGCCTGCGGCAGGGCCTCATGGAAGGCCGCGACCAGCGGGATCGAGCCGCCCTCGCCGTAGTGCACCACCTCGGCGCCGTAGGCCGTTCGAAGAGCGTCGGCGGCGGCTGCGTATGCCGGCCCGCCGGTCGCGGCGAGAAAGCCCTCTCCGGTTGAGCCGGGCGTCACCGCCACCCGCGCGCCCCAGGGCGCGACGGCCAGCAGGTGACGCTCGAGGCAGTCCTGGGCCTCGAGCGGATCCTGGCCGGGAGCCAAGCGGGCGCTGACCCGCGCTCGCGCCCTGGGGATGAGCGCGTTGGGCGCGCCGGAGACGGGCGGCGCGTCGAGCCCGGTGATGTTGATCGACGGCTTGGCGTAGAGCCGCTCGGCGATGCTGCCGCCGCCGATGAGGCCGACGCCGGGCAGCACGCCGGCGTCGGCGCGGTAGGCGGCCTCGTCGTACGGCGCCCCGGCGTAGGCGATGCTTCTCAAGCCGTCGACGGCCACGTCGCCTTCGGCGGTGTGCAGCGTCGCAATCATGCGGCTCAGGGCGATGAGGGCATCGGGCGCCACGCCGCCGAACATGCCGCTGTGCAGGGCTCCGGCCAGAGTGCATACCTCGACGTCGACGGCGGCGAAGCCGCGCAAGGACGTCGTCAGCGTCGGCACGCCGAGAGCGTAGTTGCCGACGTCGGCGATGACGATCACGTCGGTGGCGAGCAGCTCGGGATTGGCGGCGACGTACTCGTCGATGTCCCCGCCGCCGCTCTCCTCCTGACCCTCGACGAGCACCTTGATGCCCACCGGAGAGGCGTCGCCCAAGGCACGGATGGCGCCCGCGTGCATGACGATGCCCGCCTTGTCGTCGGCGGCGCCGCGGCCGTAGAGGCGGCCGTCGCGCAAGGTCGGCGCAAACGGCGGCGCCGTCCAGAGCGCCTCGTCGCCGGGCGGCTGAACGTCGTAGTGCGCGTAGAGGAGCGCGGTTGGGGCGCCGGGCGCGGCCGGCCGGTGGCCGAAGACGGCCGCCGCGGCGCCCGGGATCTCGAGCATGCGTACCTCGGGCAGGCCGGCCTCGCGCAGAAGCTGCGCGACCGCGAGGCCGGCCCTCGCGACCTCCTCCTGCGGGTAGCCGTCGAAGGAGACCGAAGGGATGCGCACGAGCTGCTCCAGGTGCTCCCGCAGGCTCGGCATCAACGCCGCCACGGCGCCCCGCAGGGCGCGATCCGCCGGCGCCTCGTTTTCATCCCTTCTCGCTCTCACGTCGCTCATGTGTCCTCGCTCATGAGTCGGATGACCTCGATCGCGGCCGTTGCGGCCTCGCGCACCGGGGACTCCTCGCGCGTGCGCAGCATCGCCTCGCGCAGAAAGTCGTCCGTGATGGTGTCCGGCGCCGTCTCGAGCACGGTCACTTGCCGATACGGGTCGGCGAGCGCCGCCTCGAGGGCCGGCAAGGCGCGCGGGTCGCCGAGCCGGCCGAGCGCCTGGGCGGCGGCCAGACGCCGCGGCGGGCGCGCGTCCTGCAGCTCGGCCACGAGCGCGCCCAGGGCCTCCTCGCCGCCCGCCATGAGGAGGCCCTCGCGCAGACGAGCGACCTTGGCGTCCAGCGTGCCGGTGGCCACCCACGCGAAGTGCCGCGCCGCCGCCGTACGGGCTTCCGGCGCGTCGATCGCGCAGAGCGCCTCGTAGGCATCCTTCTCGAGCGAGGCGCCGAACATGTCCCTGCTCTGCGGGCCGTCCTTCTCGAGGATCTTCACGAGGTGCGACACGCCGGGCGCACCCGCGGCGCGCAGGCCCTGCGCGGCGGCCCGGGAATACGAGGGCTTCGCCAGATTGGCGACGATCAGCGCCATCGCCTCATCGCTCGACGCGTTCGCGCCGGCCCAATCGCCGGTCGTGGCGCGGTACCAGAGCCCCACGAGCGGGTCGTCGCGCATGCCGTTCCGGCGAATGAGCTCCATCGCCTCCCAGGGGCCGGAGCCGCCCAGGTCGACGAGCCTGCGGAGTTGCTCGCTCGTCGGCCTGCCCAGCTTGCTCATCGCGACCCGCGCCGCCGCCCGCACCCTCTCGCAGAGCAGCGCATCGTCGCAGGGCGCGCCGACCGAGGCGATCAAGGCGTCGAAGGCGGCCGGATCGCCGATCTCGCCGAGCGCCTCGGCGGCCACGATGCGGACCCCGGCATCGGGATCCTGCAACAGCCGTCCCAGCCCGGCGACGTCGCGCCGCTCTCGCAGCTCCCGCACACGCTGCTCACCTGCGCCGGCCATCAGCTCTCCCCTCCCACTCCATCCTCCGCCGGCGCGACTCGCCTCTCCCGCTGCGCCTGCAGCACGTTGAAGCCCGCCACGACGTCGAGCAGTTCCTCGGTGATCGCCTCCTGACGCTGCCGGCGAAACGCCCCGCCGAGCTCCTCGAGCGTCTCCTCGATGTTGCGCTCCGCGGCCTGCATGGCCGCCAGCCTCGTGGCGTGCTCGCTGGCCAGCGACTCGGCGCCGGCCCGGTAGATGCCGAGAAACAGGTGCTCGCGCACCAGCGCCGCCAGCAGGTCGTCGACCTCCATCGAATAGGCGGGCAGGCGGCGGGAAGGCCAGGGCTGAGCGAGCAACTCCTGCAGCCACTGCGGGTCGAGCGGCAGCAACTGACGCATCTCCGGGACCGCAGTCCCGTGCTCCGTGCGGCGGTTGTGCGCGACCACGACACGGTCCACATCCCCCTGCGAGCGCCAGCGGTCGAGAGTGGTGAGGATCGTCTGCGCGATGGAGACGAGACCGGAGGGCGCGCCCGGCAGCAGGAGCGCTTCGCCCGGCTGCTCGCCGGCCGCCTCCAGCCGGGCGGCCGCGCGCGCGCCGATCACCAGCCAGCGCACCTGACGATGCGGCGCCTCGCCGCCTCGCACGTGCGCCCGCGCGAAGTCGCCGATCTGCTCGTTGAAGCGCCCGCAAAGGCCGTGGTCCGAGCCGAAGACGACGGCCGCCACGCCGCCACGCTCGCGCCCGGCGAGCGGCGGCGCCAGGCCGCGCAGGGCCACGCTGAAGCCGAGCTCGACGGCGCGCGTGTAGGTACGCAGGGAGGCGACGGCGTCCTCGTATTGCTTGATGCTGACCGCCGAGAGCGACTTCATCGTGCGCACAATGGACTCGAGGTCCTCGGTCGTCGCGATGCGGCGGCTCAGCGCGTCAAGGGCTTCCACGTTCGGGCTCCTCGGGCATGGCGGCCAGCTCCTCGGCGACGGCGCGAGCGGCGTCGAGCAGCGCCGCGCGATCCTCGTCGGCGAGCTGCTCGCCGGCGCTGATGCGCGCCGCGATCTCGGGATGGGCCTCGGCGAACGCGGTACGCAGTCTCGCCTCCGCGTCGCCGATGCGGCCGACCGGCAGCGCGTCGAAGGCGCCCTGCGCCGTCGCCAAGAGCACCGCGACCTGTTCCGCCACGGTCAGCGGCGCGGCCTCGTGCTGCTTCAGGATCTCGCGCACGCGCCGGCCCCGCTCCAAGCGCCGGCGCGTGTCCTCGTCCAGACGCGTGCCGAAGCGCGCAAACGTCTCCAGCTCCTCGAACTGCGAGTAGGAGAGGCGCAGGTCGCCGGCCACCGCGCGCAGAGCCGGCAGCTGCGCCTTACCGCCCACGCGCGACACCGATTTGCCGATGTCGACGGCCGGCAGCTGGCCGCGCTGAAAGAGCTGCGGCGAGAGGTAGATCTGGCCGTCCGTAATCGAGATCAGGTTGGTGGGGATGTACGCGGAGAGGTTCTGCGCCTGCGTCTCGATGATCGGCAGGGCGGTGAGCGAGCCGTTGCCGCGCTCGACCGAGAGGTGCGTGGCGCGCTCGAGCAGACGAGCGTGGATGAAGAAGATGTCGCCCGGGTAGGCCTCGCGCCCCGGCGGGCGGCGCAGCAGGAGCGAGAGCTCGCGGTAGGCGCGGGCGTGACGCGTGAGGTCGTCGTAGACGACCAGCACGTCATGCCCCTGGTCGACGAAGTACTCGCCCATCGCGGTGGCGGCGTACGGCGCCGCAAATTGCAGGCCGGGGGCGTCCTCGCCGGCGGCGGCCACGACGATGCTGTGCGCCATGGCGCCCGTCGCCTCGAGCCGCGCGATGACCTGCGCGACCGAAGAGCCGCGCTGTCCGATGGCGCAGTAGATGCAGATCACGCCGGTGTCGCGCTGATTGAGGATCGTGTCGACGGCGATCGCCGTCTTGCCGGTCTGGCGATCGCCGAGGATGAGCTCGCGCTGACCGCGGCCGACGGGAATGGCCGCGTCGATCGCCTTGATGCCGGTCTGCAGCGGCGTCACGACCGGCGCCCGGTCGATGATCGCCGGCGCCGCACTCTCTATCGGCCGCCGGTCCGCGGCGTCGATCGGGCCCCGCTCGTCCAAAGGACGGCCGAGCGCATCCACGGTGCGGCCGAGCAGGCTCTCGCCCACGGGCACGTCGATGACGGCGTTGGTGCGGCGCGCCTCGGCGCCGACCTCGAGCGCCTCGCTGGGCCCCAGCACAATGACGCCGATGTCGTCCAAGTTCAGGTCGGAGGCGAGACCGTAGAGCTCCCCGGGAAAGCGAATCAGCTCGCTGTCGCGCACGCTCGTGAAGCCCGCGACCCTGGCGATGCCGCTTCCCACCTCGGTCACCGTGCCGATCTCCTGCACGGCGAGGTCTGCGCGCTGGTCGCCTTGGGCCTCGCGGATCGCCGCGAGGACGGATGCCTCGACGTTCTTCAGCGGTGATGACGGCTCGTTCACGACGGCGTCACCTCCAGGCCGCCGATTTCCGGCGACGGGATCGGCGGTCGCTTCTCGAGCGCCTTCGTGAGCCGCCGCTCGAGCTCGTCGAGATAGTCGTCGAACGTCCAGAGCAACGACTGGCCGCCGGCCCGCAGAGCGATGCCGAACGCCTGCGACGCGTCGCACACGTACTCCACCTGCACGTTCGGGCCGAGCGCCGCGCCGAGGCCTGCCTCGAGCTCGGCGCGCTCGCCCTCGGCCAGATCGAAGCAGCTCTCCACCCGCACGCGACCGGTCTCCTCAGCCGCGGCGGCGAGCTTCTCGCGCTCGTTCGCGTCCAGAGCGCCGAGGTGGCGCACGAAGACGCTCACCATCTGCGTCTCGAGCGCCACGTCGGCCATGTCGCGCAACATGCGGCGCGCCAGCGCGAGATACTCCTCGGCGACGCGCCGGCGCAGGCCCTGGATGAACTCCCGCTGCTGCGCCTCCACCTGGCCGACCCACTCGCGCCGCCGCGCCTCCGCCTCGGCCCGCGCCTGACGCAGCATCTGCTCCTTCGCCTGTTCCGCCGCCGCCCGCGCCTCGCTCATGATCGCCCGCGAACGGCGCTCCAGGTCGGCCTGCTGCTCCCTGTACGCACGCCCCTCCGCCTCGGCCGCCTCCCTGATCTTCCCGGCCTCGGCCAGGCTCTCGGCGATGCGCTGCTCGCGCCGCGCGATGGCCCGCATCACGGGGCCGTACAGAAAGCGACGCAGCAACCAGACCAGAATCAGGAAGTTGACGATCTGGGCGACAACGGTGAGCCAGTCGATCTGCATGGAGTTACGGTGTGACCGCGTTCCAGAAGGGGTTGGCGAAGAGCAGGATCATCGAGACGACGAAGCAGTAGATGGCCGTCGACTCGATCATCGCCAGGCTGACGAACAGCGTGCGCGTAATCGTGCTCGCCTCATCCGGCTGCTGGGCGATCGCCGCGAGGGCCTGAGACGCGGCGCGCGCCTCGCCCAGTGCCGGGCCGATCGAGCCGATCGCGATGGTCAGCCCAGCCATAACGATCGACGCCACGCCGATCCAACCGCTTGTATCCATCACTTCTCTCCTTCGGTTATCGATGCGCGGCTCAAGGGTTCTCCGCCGCTTCGGAGGGCGCCGGCCGCGCCCTGGTCTGCTCGGCGCTGCGCGACGCCGAGGCGATGTAGACGGTCGCCAAGACCGCGAAGATGTAGGCCTGGATCATGCCGGTGAGCAAGCCCAAGAGCTGCATGACGAGGGGAAACACGAAGGGCGTCAAGGTCAGCAGAATGGCGACGATCACGGTGCCGCTCATGACGTTGCCGTAGAGACGGATGGCCAGCGCGATCGTCCTCGTGAACTCGCCCAGGACGTTGAACGGCAGCATGAAGGGAGTCGGCGTGAGGTAGCCCTTCAGGTACGCCCAGAGGCCGCGCTGCGTGATGCCGTAGAGCGGCACCGCGGCCAGCACGCAGAGCGCCAGGGCCGTGGTGGTCGAGAGCGAACCGGTGGGCGGCTCGAAGCCCGGCACGACGGCCAGCAGGTTGCAGGTCGCGATGAAGAGGAACAGCGTGCCGATGAACGGCACGTACCTGCCCGGTTCCTGCCCGCTGGCCTCACGGATCTGGTCGCGCACGGTGACGACCAGCACCTCGACGACGTTCTGCCAGCGTGAAGGCGTTTCGTCGTCCGTGAGGCGCCCGGCGAGCAGACGCGCGGCGAGCACGAGCACGGCCATCACCACCCACGTGAAGACGACCGTGGCCGTAAGGTCGTAGCCGTGCCAGCTCCAGATCACCCACTCGTCGGGACTGATGCTGATCACCGCACGGGCTCCGTGGCGACGGGCTCCGGCGAGACGCTGGCGCGCTGCCTAGTCATCCCGCTCGCGACTCTGCCGCTTCACCCAGTACCACGCGTTCACGCAGCCGAGAACGACGCCGATCAGCAGGAGCGTCAGCGTCCAAGAGACGCGATCGTCGAGCTTGCTGTCCAGCCACCAGCCGATCGCGGCGCCGACCAGCGTCGGAATGGCCACCGACCAGCCGACGAGCCCGAACATGCCGAGGCCGAACCACACGCCGCGGTCTTCGCGCCCGCGCGCCTTGAGCTTGCGCTCGGCCTTCTCCCCCACCTCGCGCGTCACGCGCTCGCCGTGCTCGTCGCGAAGCACGGGCGTTTCGGCGGGCTTCTTGTCTCCCGGCTCGCTCATCACATCTCCTGCCTCAACTCGATGAAGCGCCGTACGACGCCGGCCTCCAGGCGCGCAAGCGCACTGCGTGCCGTGCGCGCGTGCTCGTCCAGCTCCACAAAGCGTGACTGCACGGTGTCGCGCAAGGTCTCGAGGTCGTCGCCGAGCACCGCGTCCCGGACCGAGACGAACACCGTCTGCTCGCACTTGACGAGCATGCCCTCATCGACCGCCACGAAACGCTCCTCACCGGCCGTCGTCCAGTAGCTGAGGATGCCCGGCACGAGCGCCGCGACCCAGTCGAGGTGGCGCGGCCGCATGCCGAAGGAGCCGTTGGCGGCGTCGGCGACGATTTTGGTCACCTGCTCATCGATGAGGACGCGCTCCGGCAGGTTGAGACGCAGCCGCATGACGCCCTCGGGCGCGGCGGTGGCCCGGCCTGCGGCCCCCGCCGCCTCATCCGCGATGGGCCGGCTAGACAAGCGCCGCCTCCCTCACCTCGGAGATGGAGCCGATCATGAAGAAGTCCATCGGCGAGCGGCCGGCGAACTCGTCGTTGAGGATGCGCTCGCAGCCCTCGAGCGTGTCTTCCAGCTCGACCAGCCGCCCCGGCTGCCCGATGAACGCCTCGGAGCTGAAGAACGGCTGCGTGAGGAAGCGTTCGAGCTGCCGCGCGCGCGCCACGGTGCGGCGGTCTTCCTCGGAGAGCTCCTCCAGGCCCAGCATGGCGATGATGTCCTTGAGCTCCTCGTACTCGGCCAGTGCTTGGCGTACCGCCCTCGCGACATCGTAGTGACGCTCGCTGACCACGCCCGGGGTGAGCATCTTGGAGGCGGTCTGCAGCGGGTCGATGGCAGGGTACAGGCCCTGGCTGGCGCGCTTGCGCGAGAGCACGACGGTCGCGGAGAGGTGCGCGAAGGTGTGCGTCGCGGCCGGATCGGTGAAGTCGTCCGCCGGCACGTAGACGGCCTGAATCGAGGTGATGGCGTTGCTTTCCGTGCTCGAGATGCGCTCTTCGAGCTCGGCCAGCTCCGTGCCCAGTGTGGGCTGATAGCCGACCCGCGAGGGAATGCGGCCGAGCAGGCCGGAGACCTCCGAGCCCGCCTGCACGAAGCGGAAGATGTTGTCGATCAGCACGAGCACGTCCTGATGGGCATCGTCGCGGAAGTACTCGGCCATCGTCATCGCCGCGTGGCCGACGCGAAAGCGCACGGCGGACGACTCGTTCATCTGCCCGAAGACGAGCACGGTCTTGTCGAGCACGCCCGTCTGGCCCATCTCGCGGTACAGCTCCTCGGCCTCCCGGCAACGCTCGCCGATGCCGCAGAAGAGGCTGACGCCCTCGTACTTGGCGGCCATGTTGTGGATCATCTCGGTGATCAAGACCGTCTTGCCGACGCCGGCGCCGCCGAAGAGGCCCGTCTTGCCGCCGCGCTCCAGCGGGCTCAGCAGGTCGATCGCTTTGATGCCGGTGGCGAAGATGTCCGAGCGCACGCGCCGTCGGCTGAGCGCGACCGGCCGCTGGTGGATGGAGCGCATCTCGACGTTCTCCGGCGGCGGTTTACGGTCGAGCGGCTCGCCGAGCATGTTCACCATGCGGCCGAGGAGGGACGTGCCGACCGGCGTCTGAAGAGGCCCGCCGGTGCGCGCCACCGGCATACCGAGACTCACGCCGGCGAGCGGGTTGAGCACCAGACCGCGCACGGTCTGCGGGTCGGTGAGCGCCGCGACCTCGATGATGATCCGGCCGTCATCGCCGCCGAGCAGCATCTCGTGCATCTTGGGCGGCGCGCCGGAGAAGCGCACGTCCACAACGCTCCCCTGGACGGCGACAATCGCCCCACTGCGATCTTGCTCCGCTGGTCCCTGCATCTGCCACCACGACGTCGGCGCCCGCCGAGCGGGCGGCGCTCCCCCGGCTTCTGCCGTCATCGTACACCCGGCCTGACGGCCGGGGGCTGCGATCAGCGCCGGCCGCCGCCCTCGGCGGCGCCCAGCAGCGCCTCCCAGATGGTGTCGAGGTCGCGCTCCGTGGTGCGCCAGTTGCTGAACGCGGCGCGCACGCCCTGCCGGCCCCAGATGACGGTCGGCGAGACGAACGTGCGGCCGTCGTCGCGCACCGTCTCAATGAAGGCCTCGGTGCGCCCGGCCTCGGCCAGGGCGAAGCAGACGATGTTGAGGCGCACCGGCGCGAGCAGCTCGAACGCCGGCGACCGCTCCATGCGCGCGCCCAGCTCGCGCGCCAGACGGCAGTCGCGTTCGACGATCTCGCGGTGCCCGTCGGCGCCATACGCCGTCAACGAGAACCAGGCCGGCA
>ENA-ORXD01001931-ORXD01001931.1-sediment-metagenome-genome-assembly--contig:-NODE-1931-length-15156-cov-10.051330_pt1 | contig 15156 bp, 15 predicted proteins | sample MGYA00237862_ERZ511471 | MGnify/ENA metagenome assembly ERZ511471 | reverse complement strand
GGAGACCCCGAAGGACGGTTCCTCTGGGGTAATACTTCACTGGTCAGGATCCTGGGGTATCATTCTCTCCAGTCTGTTCGGGATCTGCCGGTCTCTGATCTCTTCCTCAGAGTGCACGGCAGGGAAGATCTCCTGAAGGAACTGAAGGACGGAGGGTTCGTGCGGAACAGGGAGATCCTCCTGAAGAGACGGGATGGTTCGGTCGCCTATGTCCTGGTAACTGCCCTTGCTACGTTTGACAAGAACGGAGAGATTGCCTACATCAACGGGATTGTGGAAGATGTTACCGAGCAGCGTGTCCTGGCACGGAAACTGGCTTCCCTCCAGAGACCCGAATCCTGAACCGTAACCTGTTTCACCGGAGAGATCCGCATGAGCAGGAGAATCTATAGAGAGCATACTCGCCATTCTATGGACCCTTTCATTTCCACTGGAAATATACTGATGTCACCAGAAGGAAGGGACGAATTCTCCATAACCATCCTGATCAATAGCCGGTGCATCTGTCCATTTCAAGCAGGATAAACCAGAACCTGACAGCGCTGATGCAGGACCGGCACACATCAGGTCACCCCACCTCTCCCCTGGTGATCATGCTCTATCCGGTGCCGGGAGGGTAAGCTCGGTATAGTATGGCGGATAGAATATGATCCCTGCTGCACGGATCGGATCGGTGAAAACAACCCGATCACCGTCACGGTTCGCGGTAATCACGTAGGAATAGAACCGCAACCGCTGGTATTCCGGTCTCCGGACCAGGTCTTCAAGTTCATAAGGGGCTGTATTCCTGTATTTCGGAAAGATCTTCTCCGGACCTGTTCCCGAGAGGAGATGGAAGGAAGACAGAATATACCTCCCGTCATCTTCTGCGAGAATGAACCACCGGAGAGGGTGAAGCGTGGGAATGACTCTTTCCCGGGTGCCGGCCCGGACAGCAAAGGCGATCCCGCCACTGGCAAGAATGAACAGGATGCAGAATGCGGCATAGGCCCATGTCAGGGTTTGTCCGCTCCGTCCTGATAGCGAGAGGGTGGCAAAGACGAGACTTGCAGCGAAGATGACGAGGCTCGGACCCGGGAATATCCCTGCCGTATATTTCTGCGGGGTGACCGGATAAAAGAGGGGAATTCCGGGGTAAGCGAGCGCATCGAGGAAGAGGTGGGTGAAGGTCCCGAGAATGAAGAGACCTCCCATCAGGACCCATGTGAAGCCCTGTTCGGGAACGGGAAATGCCCCCCATGCAATGACAACAGCACAACCGGTAAGAGCAAGCGGTGTCATGGCAACGGCTCCCGGAATGCTGTGGGTGACCCCTCCGTGGGTGAACATGTACAGAGACGGGTGGCGATCAGAGATCGGCTTGAACAGGATATCGATATCGGGAATGACGGCCCCAAGCACAAGGGCAAAGAGATACAGCCCGGAGACCGAATCCGGTGCAGCCAGCATGACCGCAAAGGCATGGGTCAGGGAGTCCACACCAGAAGTATCATCTCAGTATCTCAAAAGGATAGGTGCGGTTCACCCTGAAAGATGCGCAGGGCACCCCATCATCCGGCACCAGCGTATCAGGACCCGGAACGGGGATATACCAGAGGATTCCTCTGCCGGTGGATAATATAATTCCATCAGATTGCCTGCAAACCAGCTCACCTGCGCCTGAAGGGCTGCCCGCTCTGGGACGAATCTGACGAGAAATGAGGGAGCCCCGGGAGGGCTGTTCCACGATGATTCCGATCAGACCGGGTGGTATTCCTTTACCGGCGCCGTCTGGGTATGCCCGTTGAGGACGCGGGAAAGGTCACGGTACCCCACGACATAGAGGTGCCGCCGGATGAGAGCGGTCAGATCCTGTTTTCTGGCATCGAGAATGGGTGAGAGCCAGGCAGTTCCTTCCCGCTCACCGCTCTGGTCGACGACCTCGACTGTGCGGTGGATCATCAGGGCCGGGATATCATCAGGGGTGATAAAATATCTGGCTCCGGATATCTCCATGGAGAGTCCCCGGCCCGAGCGGCGTGCGGTGCCTGCTCGGGTGTATGAGACGGATGCCACCTTTCCCATGTCACTTCACCACATATAATCTATGGATGAGAGAGTATGTAAAGGTGGCGTCTGACGATTAATATCGCTCATTTTTCAAAATTAAACCCGTATAGAGGTTTTTTTTCCGACGAAACCACCGGTATTTTCCTCTGTTCCCTGCGTGTTCATACACTCATGTGCCCGGAATGGCCTTGATATCAAAAAATAAGGATTCTCTGCCCGGCCTTTATAGAAAGATTTATAAACCACCCAATACAACAAAAGAATGAAGCCAGCATGGCCTGGTTCCTGGATCAAGCAGAAAATGCTGATACTCTAATTGATCAATGGCTGATACTCTCATGCATCAATTATGTATCCAGGCACAGGCCATGATGGTCTGTTTTTCGTGACCGGGCCGGTTTTGTAACCGTTCTGTTTTCGCGCTGGAAATCCGGCCTTCAGGATCTCAGTAGTTTTCTGGTATCCACAGATTTGTGAAGATCCAGGACCCGCGCCGTGACCCGCCAGGATACATTTTTCATGCACTGGCCACGCATGCACGCGGAAACCGGAGTCTTTCCACCTCTGCCGCCTTCTCCTATCCGATAATGAGGTAGATGACAATGGAGAGGAGGAACGCCAGCAGGAGCATGCCGATGGAAAGCGGAGGGATGAAGAGCACCATGGCATTGACCGTACTCGCCACCTGGGCTATCCTCTGGGATCCAAAGACAACAATCCGTTCGCATATGGCAGTATCGCCGCCTGCATGCGCAGGAGAGAGGTCCCCAAGCGCTTCCCTGATGGACTGATCAAGATAGGGGATGATATGATCGGGGGGCACATTGAACCCGACAGGGTTCTTGCCGCTGACGGTGTTGACCACGTGGGAATCGGTGGTCATGATCTCTGCCTCATCGACCAGGGTGAGCGCGTAGTCCCTGAGTGTCTCCCTGACCCCGGCAAGGACGTTATTGCCGTCTATCAGAACATAGGCTGTGGTCTGTCCGCCGGTCCGGATGACCAGGGTTTCTATCCCCTGGTCCCCGAAGCCCTGGACCCGGGTGAAGGGAGGGATAACCTGGGACGACCCTGCCTCTATCGGGTACTGCTCGAGACCCGGACCGTCCGTGATGGCATGGAATGCCGCCTGCTGGTAATCCAGGGCAGCCAGGGATCCCGGGGAGATGCTTGAGATATCCCCGGTAAAACAGTTATGGGCATCCACGAAGGCAACATGGGGGAATGAACGGTGCCCTTCCGCCATGATGGTTGTACCGATCCCGAATTCAATATCCTCTGTTTTTTCAGGGGAACGGGTACTAACCATCAGGAGTGTCGTGCCGAAGACCTGGTAGAGAAGCGAGACTGATCCTGACTGGCAGCGGTACGACCTGGAAGCGCTGGACGAATACCCGGGCCGGTCTCTTCCGGCCCGGATTGCGGTTACGATCTTTTCGATCTCCTCTTCAGCGACGATGTTGAAATCGTGGGTCGCTGTGCCATGGGAGACCATCACCAGCTCGGGAAATGCCTTCTGGAGGTATCTCGGGAGGACCCCCCCTCCGATCTCACCCATCGGCCCGGGATGGACATTCGGCACCGTGAAAATCACCCCGCGGCCCTTCTCTTTCCTGAAAAAGATGGTGACCTGCGGCACGTACACCTCTTCCCCGATTTCACGGAAGAAGTCCTCCATGGTCTTTGACCCATCGGTCAGGTGGGCGATGAACGTGTTGAGAAAACTGAGAAGGTGGATATGAAACGCCCGGTAGAGCGGGCGATCGATTGCCCATATCAGGAGTATAAAGCCTGCCCCGAAGACCAGGTGGAGGAGCAGGGCAAGCACGAGGAACGGCGGGTCAAAGAATACCAGGCCGATGAGAAGGCCGGCTCCGCTCTGGATGAGGGCCGGCACGATCATCCGGGTGAAACGGTAGTCGACAATTGCGGCGAGAACGATGAGGCGGGAACCGAACATGAATCCTATCGCAATGGCATAGGAGAGAGACAGCAGGGTGACGCTTACCACCATGCCGGTGAGAGTAATGATGATGCCGATAACCGTGCAGGAGAGCGCGAGGAGAGCCGAGCGGTTCCAGGTCAGCCGTCGCCCGGAGAGGGCGGCCAGCGGGCCGGTCAGCAGCATACCGGCGATGGCCGGAAGGGTGAATGCGAGGGTTCCGAAGAAACGGATACTCTGTCCGAACCGGAGGCTTGCACCGTCGATAAGAAATCCGAGAACCACGATGATGGCGAGGGAAGTCGGCCAGGAAGGGGCTGAAAAAATGTACTTTGAGAGTCCCTCCATTTTCACATCGCCATTGATGATGCTCACCGTATCCCTCCTAATTCCTCCAGGTTCAGTGCTGCCCGGTCCCGTGAATATCTTCGGGATTCCCGAATACCTGAGTATACCGCTCTGCCATCTGCCCCCAGTCAGGGAGATTCGTCTGGCAACCGGCGACCTCGACCGCGAACGATGCACAGACGGTTCCCACTCTGCAGCAGGTGAGCGGGGGGAGATCTCTCGTAAAAGCGGTCAGAAAACCTGCCCGATAGGCATCCCCCGCACCGGTCGGATCTGCCATGCGGACCGGCACAGCGGGAATGTGCCATTCTTCTCCCCGGCAATAGAGTATGCTGCCCCGGGGACCTCTGGTGAAAACCGCTACGGGGACCTTATCGATGAGACTCTCCAGCGACAGCCCGGTCATTCGGCACATGCCCTCCACTTCGTGGTTATTCGCAAACAGGAGAGAAATATGTGAAAGGATCTCGCAGAGCTGGTCCGTGCTATACCGGTGGAGATCCTGCCCGGGATCAAATGAGGAGAACTCCGCCCGTGAAGCGATCTTCACATTGAAGACCGGATCTGCTGTGGCCATATGGACAAACGGAAAAGACGGCGGCTCCGAAACCCGGAAGATATCCGAGGCTCCCCACTCAAAGAAGGTGATCTGGTCCCCGGCTTCATCCGTAAACATGAACGCAGTCGGGGTATGGGTACCGGGAACCACATAGAACTGTTTCTTCACTTTGAGGCTGTCCAGCCAGGCATCGTAGTCGCTCCCGGGAAAATCGTCGCCGACCGCACTCACCAGGGTAACAGCTCCACCAAGGCGGGCGATTCCGGCAGCGATGTTTGCGGCACCGCCCCCATAAAAGATCTTCCGGTCGGTAATGGTCACTGAGCTGTTCGGACGAGGGAGGATGCCCACCCGCGAGATATGATCGATTGCCGTATGCCCGGCCACATGGATCATAGTTCGCATACGTCCTTCACCTGGAGCGGGATGTCCCGGAGAGCCTTTCCGACAACAGACCTGGCTATCTTCGCCGCATGATCCGGCGTATCGGCACGGAACACCTTCATCTCCAGCACGAGGCCGACAAGTGCGGTATTTGCTACGACCAGGGCACTGTTCAGTTCCCCGTCACAGAAAGGACAGGCAAGCATCCCTGCTTCGATCTCAACATACTTTGCCGTTGGATTGAGCCGTTTTCCGGCTTCGCTGATAGCGATCCCTACGGCATCGTCAAGGGATTTCACATCCTTGATAATCCAGGCTGATTCCAGTACCACCAGATAATCGGGCATTCCTGGTCTCTCCTTCACCACTCCTCGATATGGAGGTGCTCGGCTACCGGCATTCGTCCGGTCAGTTCTGCAGGAGGCTTTCCCCTACCGATACAGATGATGGCAACCGGCCGGATATGGGGTGGAAGGCCGATGATGTTTTTTGTCTCCTCTTCATCAAATGCGCCCACCCAGCACGAACAGAGCTGCAGTGCATGTGCGGCAAGCAGGAGGTAGGTGCCGGCAATGGTCGCGTCCTGCACCGCATACAGGATTCCCCGTTCCCCGTACCGCGACATCGAACGAACGTAGTTTGCACAGACCACAAAGAGGACAGGTGCGTTTCGAACATGGTACTGGCCGAGTGCTGCTTCGGAGAGCGCTTCCCTCCGTTCAGGATCCCTGACCAGCACAACATCCCAGGCTTCCAGGTTCCCTGCACTGGGGGCGGTGCTGGCACAATCCAGCAGGTAGACGATATCGCGCTCGCTTATCTCGTTGGCAGAGTATTCCCTGACCGAACTCCGGCCCGCCAGAAACTCAAGAAGTTCAGAGGAGTCCATGCTCTCCGAGTACCTGCCAGGCCCCCTGGGCGGCGGTAGTCACCATGCTGATCGATTCCGAGAGCCTGAGTGATGCAGAACCGTACTGGTCATTCTCGGTAAGGCTGATCGCCTCGCCCATCAGGTCGATAGCTTTCTTGAACTCGCTCTGTTCTGTTCCATGGTATGCAAACCGGAGTTCCGCCCTGACCGAATCCAGGACCATGATCAGCATCCTCCTCGCACCTGTCTTCTCGGCGTCAGGAAATCCTGCAAGAGCCGTTACCAGCTGTGAGCAGATGATCAGTTCGGATTTGGCCCGTTCGGCAAACTGGTAGCTCTTTACGGCAGTCTTGAGATCCATGTTCTCTCTATCAGCTCATCCGATGATGATAGTTCCGGAAATCGTTCTTCCAGCTTCCGCGGCAGAAAAGTGATATTGGTTATCGAATGAGGCCTGGTTAACGGCCAGTTTTCTGTTTTGCGCCCATGACCGATGCTTTTGAGCGACGCATCGATTTCCGTACCATTGGATTTCCGGTCGGCCTTGCATCTCCGCGTCCCCTGCCGCCACGGCCTCCCCGGCGTCCGCCCCGCCGCGGACCGCCGCGGCCGTCTCCGGTTTCCTTTTCAAGCTTTTTGAGCGAAGCACCAGCCTTGAACCGCTGGTTAGGTCCGGGTCTCTTTACTTCCGCTTCGGATTTGGGTACAAGCCTGATCTGGCCTTTGACACCTTTGACCTGGACCCACTGGACTGTTCCTGTTTTCCCCATATATGAAACTCCTTACCCTATACGTCGTGCCGTTTCTTAAACCTTGTTACTCCGGACGGGGCCCTCTCTCCTTCAGGTGTCCGGCAATTTCCTGACGGAGAACCTCACTCACGAGTTTCCCATCGGCAGAACCCCGTACCTCGGCCATGACCACTCCCATGAGCGGGCCGAGTGCCCCCTTCCCGCGTTCGGCGATGAAATCGCTCCGTTCCTCAACAATCTTCTTCACGATCGCCCGGAGTTCGTCGCGGGACAGGACAGGGGCGCACTCCAGGAGGGCTTCAGGAACTGATGCCCCTGAAGAGACCTTTTCGAGAATGGCAGGTACGGCCTCTTTTGCTGCCTCTCCCCGCTCAACAGCGGACAGGACATCCAGGATCTCCTGATCCGAAAGGCGCTGGACATCAGTGCCTGCCCGGGAAAGCTCTTTCAGGGTTGAGAGCAGGGTCCGCGCTGCGAGGGTGGGGGAGATTTCTGCTGCGACCAGTTGTTCAAAGAGAACCACGTGTTCGGAAGATATCAGCTGGGAGGCGAGCGCCGGATCCAGCTGGAGATCGCGGACAAACCGGTCCCGTTTTGCGGTCAGGAGCTCGGGGAGAGGACGCGAATCAAACCAGTTGCTGGTTATGGTAACCGGAACCACATCCGTCTCCGGATACATCCGTGCGGCGCCCGGGAGCGGGCGCATGTAGGCAGTACTCCCTTCCTCAAGCATCTTCCTGGTCTCTTCCGGGATACCCCTGAGGGCCCATTCAGCCCGGATAATCACCTGCTGTGCTGCACACCGGGCCGCCTTTGCGTCTGCGGCAACCAAGACGATGCATTCATCCTCTCCAGCCATGAGGTGCGCCCGCAGGTCTGCAACTTCCCGGGCCGCAATCCCGTACGCAGGAAGTTCATCGGTATGAAAAATGCCCCCGACCCCGCACTTCCTGGCGTAATCGGAAAATTCGCTTCCGAGCCTTCGTTCCGGCTGGATCTCCCTGCCCACCAGGTCTGCGAATCGCGGCAGCCGGACAGCAAGAATGCAGGACGCTTTCTTCAGGATTGAGGATGCTGTCGTTCCGAACATCGCGGTGACATCGACCGGTTCCTGCAGGACCGATGCACCGCGATCCCTGAGCTGGTCGCGGATTGAGAGAAGGTTCTTCTGGCGAAGTGCCTCCCGTTTCACGACCTCTGCGATGAGGTCAAGCTCCTGCACCCCTTTGATTTCCACCCGGGCACCGTCCCTGATAGAGATGTTCACGTCCTGCCGGATGGTCCCGAGACCCCGCTTCACCCTCCCGGTTGACCTGAGCACCATTCCCAGGAACAGGGCGATCTCCCGGACCTCCTCCGGTGTCTTCATGCAGGGGGAGGTGGTAATCTCAACCAGCGGTATCCCCTGGCGGTCGAGCGAGAAGGTGTCGCCCTCGACCCGCTGCGCCGCCTCCTCTTCGAGACAGATGGTCTCAATACTCCCGCCATTCGGGAGTAATCCGTCCAGTGCCACTAAGGCCGTCCTCTGGAATCCGCTGGTGTTGGATCCGTCGATCACCAGCTTCCGCATGGTGTGGACCTGCCCGATCGGAGTCATCGAGAGGGCCCGGGCAATGGTACAGCAGATTTCAAGCGCTTCCGGGTTGAGAGGTGCGGGGGGTTCCTCGTCGTACTCCACCAGACAGGTCGTGTCATAGGCATAGTAGCAGAACCGGCGCTCACGCTTCATCTCCTCCTTTGCCGCTTCGTCGATCTCGCCGAGCTCGCTCTCGGTCGCCCGCAGATACCGGAAGATCTCCCCCGTGCGTTCATCGAATTTCCTGAGCACGGTCGGACAGTGGCAGAAGAGTTTCTCCCGGGTGTTCAGCTGCTGGTGGATCTCGATCCCGGCTTTCAGGCCGAGGTCTTCATAGTCCATTGGTCGACCTCCCGGTAAACTCGCCTTTCAGGTCTGATCTCATCAGGCGCTCCGCGCAGTCAGGGTCCTTCTCGTTCCCGAGCGTCCACATCATCTTCACCAGCGCCGTCTCGGGGAGCATATCCTCCCCTTCAATGACCCCCGCTTTGAGCAGGTCGCGACCGGTATCATACACCCGATCGCAGACCCGCCCACGCAGGCACTGGGAGGTCATCACCACCAGGGTCCCTTCCTCGATCAACTTCCGGATCGCCGGAATGAGCACGGTACTCACATGGCCAAGTCCGGTTCCTGAGAGTACCAGTCCGGCATATCCGGAGAACGCCTCGACCGTTGCCGGGGACATCCCGGGGAAGAAGCTCAGGATAGCGCACCGTTCCTCCAGGTTCTTTCTCAGGGCGGGCTCGCATGAGCCCCGCCTCACGGCGCAGTTTTCGAGGTCGACAGAGAGGGAAGGGTACGAAACGCACCCGATGGGGAGCGTGCCGATGCTGCGGAACGCGTCCCGCCGTGAGGTATGCATCTTCCGGACGCGGGTGCCTCGGTGAATGGCACAGGCATCATCATTCGTGGTGGCATGCATCACCACTACCACCTCACCGAGGTCACTTGTTGCAGCACGGGCGCTGCAGAGTGCATTCATGGTGTTGTCGCTGCTCGGCCGATCTGCTGATCGCTGTGACCCCACAAAGATAACCGGCACCGGTGTATCGAGCATGAAGCTCAGTGCGGCGGCACTGTAGGCCAGGGTGTCGGTGCCATGGGTGACGATGACCCCGGCCGCTCCCCGCTGGATCTCCTCGTATACCGCTTCTGCCAGCTGCTGCCAGATGGCAGGAGTCATATTCTCCGAGAGGATGGTGGTAAGCTTCCGTGCCCGATACTTCCCAACGGTCCGGAGTCGGGGTATCGCCCGCAGGATATCGGCGGCGTCAAACTGGCTGGTTACCGCCCCGGTCCGGTAATCGATCCGGCTGGCGATCGTCCCCCCTGTTGATACGATGGAAAGCGCGGGGAGGGATTCGTCCTGGGAGATCGTTATTTCCGGCGCCTGCACAACTTCCGGACGGGAGACCAGGGAAAGGCCGGAGACCGGAACCCCGATATTATACCCGCTCTCCAGTTTTACCACGGCATGGCCATCCCTGCCCGTAATATACGTCCCTTTCCGTGGGTTCCGTCCATAGGTGCAGGTGACGATATCCCCGGATGAAAATTCACCCGTCACGATGTAATCCTCCGTGCTTCGCGGATGAGGGACTGGATTGCCCCTGAAATCTGCTCTTTCCTCTTCTCCAGCAGTTCGCGGTCCCCCGCCAGCTGTCTCCTCCGGTCATCAAGGGAGGCGGCGACCGCGATTTTTGAAGGGCTGCCTGTCGCCCGCTTCTCCTGGAGGCTCTTGTCAACATCGAGGGCAGCCGCGATGTCAGGAGCTGACAGACCCTGTGCGGAGAGAGAAGACCCGGTGATCTCTACCGCCGCCGCGTCGAGGTTCGGGAGGTCGATCGTCCCTTTCCGGACCGCCCGCCCCACAATGCTGTGTGCCGTCCGGAACGGGAGACCAAACCGCCGCACAAGCATATCGGCCAGGTCAGTGGCCGTGGCATTGCCGCGTCCTGCCTCCTCCCGCATTCTCCCGGTATTGAAGGTCGCAGATGCAAGCATCTCGGCAAGGAGGCCGGTCGTATGCTTGGTATCCTGCACGCCACGGATGAGGCCGGGTGTCAGCTCCTGCAGATCCCGGTTATAGCTCATCGGGAGCGCCTTGACGATGGTTGCCGATGCTATGAATGCCCCGAGGACCGATCCGGTCTTGGCCCGCATGATCTCGGCGCTGTCGGGATTCTTTTTCTGGGGCATGATGGAACTCGTGGAGCAGAAGGCATCGTCAAGGCTGACGAACCGGACAAAGGCCGAGCTCCAGATGATGAGATCCTCGCAGAGCCGGCTTACCGTAACCATGAGGAGGCTGAGATCTGCCAGAACCTCCAGAGCGAAGTCGCGGGAGGCAACGGCATCCATGGTGTTTCCGATGATCCCGTCAAACCCGAGCAGGTCTGCAGTGTACTCCCTGCTGACAGGAAAACCGGTCGATGCAAAGGCCGCAGCACCGAGCGGGGACAGGTTCACCCGCGGGAATGTTTCCATCAGGCGTTCAAAATCGCGGGAGAAGGCCTGCTCGTAGGAGAGGAGGTAGTGGGCGAGGGTCGTGGGCTGGGCATGCTGGAGGTGGGTGAAGCCGGGCATGACTGCGTCCTGGTGATCCCCGGCTAGGGAGAGGAGAACCTCGCGCAGTTTGCAGAGGATGGCGAGCTGCCGGAGTATATCCTCCCGGATGCGTATCCGCAGGCATGCGGCAACCTCATCGTTCCGCGATCGGCCGGAATGCAGCCTTCCGCCGACTTCTTCTCCGGCGGTCTCGACGAGGTACGATTCAATCCCGGCATGGATATCCTCGAACTGATCGCTGAACACCGAATCGGGGATACCGTCATCATAGAGCTGGAGAAGTGCAGAGAGCAGCGACTTCGCGGTCTCCGGTTCGATGATCCGCTGTTTGTTCAGCATCATGACATGTGCAATATCGACAAGAACGTCCGCATCGGCCAGGTGCCGGTCTGCTCCCATGGAGGAGAGAAAGTGCATCATCTCGCCGGATCGTTCGCCAGCGAGACGGCCCCGCCGCACCACATCATTACGCATCGGTGTAACAACCTCTGATCCTAATGAAGGGCGGGAAAAATGATTAAAGCCACGCCTTCCGTGCGGCAAGCTCGATGGCCCGCTGCACCGATCCGCGGGGGACAATAGTGGCCACAGGGATATGGACCAGCTGTTCGATGATACTTGAGACAATGGGTGCACAGACGATCGCAGTTGCACCCTCCCGTTCGGCGCGGACAGCGGCGACGATGGCATCCTCCATGGTATGCACCGGGTATTCCCGGACCCGTATCCGCCGCCCGTCAACCTCCGCATTCCGCTCCTGCACAGTATCGAGCACCGGCCGGGCAGCGATCAGACCGATGAACTCTCCCTCCCCGGATCCTTCAAAGAGACGGAGGGCATGGACTACCGCCCGGAGCGTCGAGAGGTTTGGCGACCGTTGTCCGTGGAGGATCTTGTAGAGTGAACTCTGGGCAATCCCGCTCTTCTCGGAAAGTTCACGGACGCTGATCCTGAGATCGCTCTTCATGATCTGGTGGAGTGCGCGGATAAACTCCTGGTCCGATGCAAGGGCTGCGCGCATCAGCCGGTCGATAGGGTCGCTGAGTACCATAGAGATATACAGAAAGGATAATTAGCTGACATATATATTACTTCTGTCCAAAAATTATATTCAATAAATATAAAAAATGGACTTAATACTATAATAATTAGCTAAATTGTATAATATGAAGAATTTATTGTTACAAATGTATAATTTATTTGACTCAATAATAGAATTTATAGGCTATGAACAAAACCTACTACGTATGAAAATTCCTCTATGGGTTGTGCTTGCCACAACCGTGGCCATCGCTCTCATCATGGCTGGCTGCATCAATCAGCCGGCAGGGGAACCGACCGAAATCCGGATTGGTTACCAGCCGAGCACCCACCAGGTAGCGCATATGATTGCCATGGAAAAGGGGTGGTGGCAGCAGGATTTGGCTCCATATGGAGTTAAAAACGTAACAGATTACGTGTTCCCCACAGGAGCTCCTGAGATGCAGGCTATGCTTGCGGGAGAACTCGATGTCGCGTATGTTGGTGCAGCCCCTGTTCTTTCTGCGGTGAGCACGGGTCTCGATGCCAAAATCATTGCTGGTGTCAATACACAGGGATCGGATCTGGTTCTCCGTACAGGACTTGCTTATTCCGGACCGGAATCATTAAAGGGGCTAAAAATCGCCACGTTCCAGGCAGGAACCATCCAGGACACCGTTCTGCGTAACTGGTTAAAAGCCAATAATGTTGATCCCGACAAAGATGTTGATATTCTCGGAATGGGACCGGGAGATGCGGTAACGGCAATTACTGCCGGGAAAGTAGATGCTGTGTTCCTGCCGCATCCCTCCCCCGCGGTGATTGCAGCAAGCGGAAGCGGGAGGACCGTGGTAAAATCGGGAGAGATGTATCCCGGACACACCTGTTGCGTCCTTGTGGCAAGTGGGACGCTGATACGGGAGCACCCCGAAATTGTCGAACAAATTATCAGGACACACCTTAAGGCAACAGAATTCGCAGTCCAGAACCCTGATGAAGCGGCAGCGATATACGCGGCAAAAACCGGTGCCGATGTGGAGGTTGTCAAGGAATCATTAAGGAACTGGGATGGTTCGTTTGAAACCGATCCGGCGGCCATCGTCGATCCGGTCATGGATTATGCACAAATCCAATATGAATTGGGGTATATCAAAAAACCCTTGACACAAGATGAACTCTTTGACCTGACGCTGTATCAGAAGGCGACGAGTTGATCCCCTTCATCACGGTTCTTTTTTTTACTGCTGCACACATAGTGATGAGGATTGATGGATGACGTTCTGGTTAGATTTTAGGGATATCCGAAAGAGTGATATTCCCCGCAATGGGCGCTCCGAGGCTGTATTTCTTTGAAGCTGGGTGGAAGGAAGATATCTGACAAATGGCTTGGTGTTCTCGCCATTTTTCTCGCCCTGCTCTTCTGGCAGGCGATGGCATCGATGGTTGTAAAAAATACATTTATCCTTCCTTCCCCTGTTGATGTCGCAACTGCATTCCTTACCCTGGTAGGGAGCGGTACGCTCCTGAAAGATATCGGAGTGAGTCTCCTTCACTTTGGTATCGGCCTTGGTTCAGCACTCCTCATCGGCATCCCTATTGGGATAGCCATGGGCTGGTTCCGAGGGGCAGATGCCTTTCTGGATCCCCTCATCGAAATCATCCGCCCAATACCCCCGCTTGCCTGGATTCCTTTTGCAATCGTCTGGTTCGGATTAACGAATGCCTCGGCAGGTTTCGTTATCTTCATGGGTGCGGTCTTCCCAATCCTGATAAACACGTATTCCGGTTTCAGAGGCATACCCCGGGTTTTTGTTGAAGCCGGGAAGATGCTGGGCTGCACCAGAGACCATGCACTCATCCGGTATATTGCCTTTCCCTCTGCACTTCCCGAGATTGCTGCCGGTATACGGATTGCTTCCGGTGTCGGGTGGATGTGTCTGGTTGCTGCAGAATTGTTCGGAGTTTCCAAGTACGGGCTCGGCCAGAAGCTTTGGTTTTTCTATAACCTGCACCAGATGGACAGTGTTGTTGTTTATATGCTCCTGCTCGGAATGATCGGGCTTTTCTTTGACTGGCTTTTCCGGTACTATATCGACCGCCGTTTCCTAAGATGGCGGAGTGGCGAGGTGGCGTGATATGGGAGATCTTGTTATTAAGAACCTCACCCGGAGCTTTATCCGTGATGACGGCGCATTGCTGACCGCGATAGAAAAAATTGACCTCACTATCCGTCAGAAAGAATTTATCTGCGTACTCGGGCCATCAGGATGTGGAAAAACAACATTCCTTCGCATGATTGCGGGTCTTGATCAGGCCACCTCAGGAGAGATCATACTTGACGGAGAACAGATCCAGGGGCCGAACCCGAAGATTGGGATTGTATTCCAGGAATATTCTCTCTTTCCATGGCGGAACGTGATCGATAATGTCACTTTCGGACTTGAAATGCAGGGAATCGGACGCGAGGAGCGATACCGTATCGCACACCAGTATCTCGATCTTGTCGGTTTATCCCAGTTTTCACAGAGTTATCCCTCCGAGCTTTCCGGAGGCATGAAACAGCGGGTGGCAGTAGCACGGGCACTGGCTCTTGATCCGGTGGTACTTCTGATGGATGAACCATTCGGAGCGCTCGACGCCCAGACCCGGAACCTCCTCCAGAAAGAGTTACTTGATATATGGCAGAAAACGAAAAAGACGATTATATTCGTTACTCACAGTGTCGATGAAGCTGTATTTCTTGGTGACCGGCTGGTCGTGCTTACACCGCGCCCGGGCAGGATTTGTGAGGTCATTCCCATTGACCTCGTCCGCCCCCGCGACCGGACGAGCATAGAATTTGCACAACTTCGGCGGCAGGTTCTCGATCTTATCGCTCTGCCGAAGTGCTCCCTTCAATAAAATTTAATAGGTAACATCTCCATTTTATAAAAGCAGTCGTGACTTGTCCCAATACTCTGTGAATTTTTCATGGTATGGTACCGGGTCCGGTTTCAAGAGTGAGGCATTATGGTACGAAAACCAGGTAAAATGTATAGGAATGTTTCAAAGCGGGCCTATACAAGACGGGAATATATGGGCGGT
>ENA-ORXD01001929-ORXD01001929.1-sediment-metagenome-genome-assembly--contig:-NODE-1929-length-15169-cov-4.055526_pt1 | contig 15169 bp, 12 predicted proteins | sample MGYA00237862_ERZ511471 | MGnify/ENA metagenome assembly ERZ511471 | reverse complement strand
CGGACCTCGCGCGAATCCTTCATCAGCTTGCGCGCATCGTTCGCAACCCCGTGGTGCTCGAGGACCCCGCCCACCAACTCGTAGAGTTCGCCGTCTTCGACGCGCCTGCCGAGGTGGTGCTCGCGACCTGGGAAGACAGCTCGCGGGGCGGAGCGGGCTACAAGGACGGGCTCTCCCCCGACCCCGGGGCGCTCGCGCACACGAGGCTCTCGGCCGACATCCGCCTGCGCGACGAACTCTGGGGGCGGCTCCACGTGCTCGCCGTCGACAGCCGCCTCGACGAGACCGACGAACTCGCCCTCGATCGGGCCGTCGTCGCCGTCGCGCTCGCGCTGCTCAACGAAGAGGAGCGGGCGCGACTCACGGACCGCGCCCGGAGCAGCCTCATCGCCGACATCCTCGGCGATGACTACGGGGGCGCCGCTGGCTTCTACCGGCGAGCGGGCAGTTGCCGGGCCGACTTCCAGTCCCGCACCCTTGTCGCCCTCGTCGTCGAGTTGCAGGGCCTTGCATCGTTCATAGACATCGAGGACCCCTCCGAAACCGATCGCCAGCGCATGCGCACGGCCTTTGCGCAGGCGACCCAGCGCGCAGTTGAGTCGACCGGCGCGGTCGCCATCGCCGGGCTCGACGGCGACGCGGTGCTGGCGATGGTGGGAATCGGGCGCGGCGACGACCTTCGCGCCGCAGCCGACGCTATCGGCGCCGCCGTGTGCAATCAGGTCGCCGGGCTCGTCGAGAACGTGGTCCCCATTGTCGGGATGAGCAATGAGGCCCCGCCGAGGTCCCTACGACGCGCCCTCGAGCAAGCCGCGGAGGCGGCGGCGTTCGCACGCGGCAGCATAACGCCACGCAGGATCCACTTCTCGGACCTCGGCCTGCAGCACCTGCTACTACGACTTGGCGAGGGACCGGAGCTGGCGCGCTTCGTCGAGTCCGAACTCTCCGCGCTGCTCAATCACGACGCGCGCCGCCGGACGGCCCTCGTCAGGACACTGCGCACCTACCTCGACTGCGGTGGTCACAAGAGCCGGGCGGCCCGGGCACTGAGTGTCGAGCGGCGAAGCCTGTACCACCGCCTGGACAGGATAGAGGAGGTCCTCAAGCTGGACCTAGACGACGAGGAAACCCGCCTACGGCTCGGCCTCGCCCTGCGCGGGCTCGACCTGCTGCGACGGCGGTCGCCCGTCGGCACGAGCCGGCAGTCGCTGGTCGACGGCGGGCAGCCGCTCAGTCCCGCCTCACTGCGTTCACAATCAGCTTGGTGTCGCGACACGCGTCACCGCCGGGCTCGGTAACATGCCCCGTGATGGCGGCTCTCGGAGCGCGATCCCCTGCGCTAGACCGAAGTTCCTGACCTGATCGTCCCCCAATCGCCTCGATTTGCTGGGGTTCTGGCTCTGCTTGAGATGGATTGTGTAGCCAAGAGTACAGCTTGCGCTCTATGATGTTTTGTGTCAGGATGCTGGCTATGAAACGGCAACCAGGATCAATGCACGTAGCCACGATACGGAGGCGTCACGGCGACCGTGTGTACGAGTCATACCTGATCAGGCGCTCGGTACGCGAGGGCAGGCATGTGCGCCACGAGACGATCGCCAACATCTCCAAGCTGCCCGTCGCCGCACGGGAGGCGCTCGCCCGCGCCCTCGCCGGCGAGACGCTGGTCGCCGCCGAGGATGCTTTCGAGGTCGCGCGCTCGCTGCCGCACGGCCACGTGGCCGCGGTACTGACCGCCTGCCGGCGCGTAGGACTGTCTCGTCTCCTGGACCGCGCCCCCTCGCGGGAGCGCTCGCTCGTGCTTGCCATGATCGCGGAGCGCCTGCTCGCCCCGGGCTCGAAGCTCGCTACCTCGCGCTCGCTTGCCCGCTCGACGCTCGCCGAGGAGCTGGAGCTGGGCGCCGTCTCGGAGGACGAGCTCTACGACGCCATGGACTGGCTTGCCGCCCGCCAGGAGGGCATCGAGACTCGCCTTGCCCGCCGCCACCTGCCCGCGGGTTCTCTCGCCCTTTACGACCTCTCGTCTTCGTACCTCGAGGGAAGCTGCTGCCCCCTGGCGGGCTACGGCTACTCGCGCGACGGGCGGCGAGACCGGATGCAGGTCACCTGCGGCCTCCTCACCAGCGAGGCCGGCGTGCCCGTCGCCGTCAGCGTCTACCCCGGGCAGACCCACGACCACCAGACGCTGCCGGACCAGCTTGAGAGGATCACGGAGCGCTTCCGGGTCTCCGAGCTCGTCCTGGTGGCCGACCGCGGCATGGTGAGCGCCGCGGGCCTGGCCATGGTCGGCGAGACCCCGGGGCTCTCGTTTGTGAGCGCCCTGCGCGCCCCGCAGCTCAAGCGGCTGGCCAAGGCGGGCGCCTTCCAGCCCTCGCTCTTCGACGAGCTCGCCCTGGCCGAGATCGCCTCCGAGCAGTTCCCCGGCGAGCGCCTCATCGTCTGCCGCAACCCGCTGGTCGCCGCCGAGCGCGCGCGCAAGCGCGAGGCGCTGCTCGCCGCCACCGAGGACGAGCTTGGCCGCATCGGCGCCCGTGTGGCGGCCGGCAGGCTCACCGGTGCGGGCGAGATCGGCATCGCCGTGGGCGAGGTCGTGCGCCGTCACCGGATGAAGAAACACTTCGCCCTCGAGATCGGCGCGGGCAGCTTCGCCTTCGCGCGCAGAAGCGAGCGCATCGCCGAGGAGGCCGCCCTCGACGGCATCTACATCCTGCGTACCTCGGCCTCCGCCGAACGCCTGGACGCCGCCGGCGTGGTGCGCGCCTACAAGCAGCTCAAGGAGGTCGAGCGCGACTTTCGCGTGCTCAAAGGCCCCCAGCTCGAGGTGCGCCCCATCTACCACCACCTCGCAGAGCGCGTGCGCGTCCACATCTTCCTCTGCATGCTCGCCCTGTATGTGGAGCATCACCTGCGCTCTGCCTGGCGCGAGCTGACCTACGCCGACGAAGAGCCGCCCCAGCAGGTCCACCCGGTCGCCAAGGCGACCCGCTCGCCGGCGGCCCTCGCCAAGGCGGCAAGCCGCCGCAGCGCCGACGGCCTGCCCGTGATGAGCTTCGGAGAGATCCTGGCCGAGCTCGCCACCCAGAGCCGCTCGGAGATCCGCGTAGCCGAGGGCGTGACCTTCACCAAGGTCACCACGCCCACCCCGCTGCAGTCACGCGCCTTGGAGCTCGCCGAGACCATCGCCACCCCGTAGCCACGAGCGGGACAGAAGACGCGGCGGCAAAACCCCAGCAAAGAACGTCAACCGGGCGACCTTTGGGCGGGGAACTTCGGGCTAGATCGCCATCAACCTCGACTTGCAGATGATGGCGAGCACCGACAGGAGCGAAGAGGCCAATGGACGCTCGACGCGGCGCACCGACCTGATCACGAAGCTAATCGGCGCTTGACGTAGGGCACGCAGGGCGGCGGGGGCGGCCCGCTATCCGCGTCGGCGGGGTCGGCGTACCGGCTCCCCGCCGCCCGTCGCCCCCCGACTAGTCCTCGTAGATCGCCCAGAGCTTGCGCACGGGCTTCAGGCTGCGCCAGAAGCCGCTGCTGCCCTTCGGCGTGTCGAGGATGTCGCCGGGGCCGGCGTGCACCGCGGTCCCGTCGTCGAGCTCGATCTCGACCTCGCCCTCGAGGATCAGCGCGACCTCGTGATACGGACGGGTGAAGGGCCGGCGCTGCACGTCCCGCTTCCAGTAGCCCACGTGGAACTTGCCGTCCGGCGAGCCGGCGGCGGTGAACTCGCCGCCCGGTGGGTCGGTCTCGTCCGGGTTGCGCGCCGCTTCGGTCCAGACCACGTCGTCCGGCTTGATCACCTTGATCTGCGTGGCCATCTCGTCGTTCACGTCGCACCTCCATCTCGAGCGGCCCCGGCGGAGTCTGCCGCCCCGGCCGCCGCTTCCTTTCGTCCGGTCACACGATACCGAAACGCTCGGGTCTCAGCAGGCTCAGGTCGACAGACGACTCGCGGCCGTCGATCAGCTCCGCGACCAGCTTGCCCGTCACCGGACCGTACATGATGCCGTTCATGTTGTGCCCTGTGGCGATGACGAGGTTGTCGTAGGCGGCCGCCCGCCCGACCATCGGCAGCCCGTCGGGCGTCATCGGGCGCAGACCGCGCCAGAGCGCCGTCGGAGGCGCGGTCTCGACCCCGGCGAAGTAGCGGCCTGCGCCGCGGCGGATGGCCGCCACACGATTGGTGAGCACGCGGTCGTTCATACCCGAGAGCTCCAGCGTGCCGGCGAACCGCAGCCCGTCGCCGAAGGGCGTCACGCAGGCGTGGCCCTCGGGCAGGTAGAGGGCGAGATCGGCGGGCACGCCCTCGGGGCGCGGCACGGTGACGCTGTAGCCCTTCGCCGGCTGCAGGGGAAGCGACACGCCGAGGCCGCGGCCGAGGTTCCCGGACCACACACCCGCCGCCAGGACCACCGTCTCGGCGCGCAGCATGCCGTGCGTGGTCATCACGCCGGTCACCCGGCGGCCGGCACGCGTGAAGCCGATGGCCTCGGTCGCCGTCAGCACGGTCGCGCCCAAGTCCTCGGCCGCGCGGGCCATCCCCCGTGTGAGCTTCAGCGGGTCGACGTGGCCGTCCTCGGCGGTGAAGACGCCGCCGACCACGCCGGGCCGCGCCGCCGGCACGCGTTCGTGCACGGCCGTCGAATCCCAGACCTCGGCCTCGACCCCGAACGACTCCTTCAGCGGGGCGGCGCCCTCCGCGGCTGCGTCCAGCGCCGCCTCGGTGAGGTACAGACTGAGGATACCGGTGTGCTTGTAGCCGGCCTCGACAGTTCCCGACCCGCAGACCTCGTCGAACGCCCTCAGCCCCTCGACGCCCAGGGCGCGCAGCACCGGCATGCCCCGCCGCATGCGGCTCCCGCGGGAAGCCGCGGCGAAGCCCAGCAGCCAGCGCGCGAGCGCCGGGCTGGGCCGCGGCCGGATGTAGAGGGGGCTCGAGCTGTCCAGCAGCCACTTCATCCCCTGACCCAGCACCCCCGGCGAAGGCAGCGGGTACGGATCGCTCGGCATGACGAGACCGGCGTTGGCGTAGCTGCTGGCTCCCACCGGGCAGACCGCCTCGTCGCGCTCGATGAGCGTGACCTGCCGGCCGGCCCGTGCCAGGTAGTACGCGCAGGACACGCCGATGATGCCCCCGCCGAGCACGAGGACGTCGCTACCACTCCTGACCATCAGCACCCCTCTCCTCCCGCCGGCCTACGGCTCCTGCTCTCGCGTCTCTGACGGCGGGGGCGGCGGCACGGCGTCCCGGCGCGCCGCCGCCCCCGCCGTCTCGGCCCCAACGGCGACTCAGGCGCTCTTCACCTGTGTCCAGGCGTTGGTGTAGTAGCTGTTGAACTCCCCGACGTCATCGACGATCTCGCCCGCCGCCCACTGCTCGGGCGTCGGGCGCAACTGGGCGATGACGGGGTCGTCCATCATCGCGAAGGCGTCGTTGTTCGGGGTCTGGTAGCCGATCCAGGTGCTGTTCTGGGCGGCGATCTCCGCCTTGGTCAGGAACTCGATGAAGAGGTGGGCCCCGTACGGGCTCGGCGCCGCCTTGGGGACCGCCAGGTTGTCGACCCAGAAGACCGAACCCTCGGACGGCACCACGTAGTCGAGCAACTCGGGACCGATGTCGCGCTTCGCGACCGCAGCGTCACCGTCGTAGCAGTTGACGAGAGGGATACCCTCGGCCATCGTCCGCGCCAGACCCGAGGCCTCGTACTTGAGCACCAGCGGCTTCTGCTCGATGAGCTTGTCGCGCGCGGCGTCGACCTCGGCCTCCACCGTCGTGTTGATCGAGTAGCCGAGGTACAGGAGCACCTGACCGAAGACGGTGCGCTCGGCGCTCAGCATGGTGAGCTGGCGCTCGTACTTCGGGTCCCACATCGTGTCCCAGCTGGTGACGGTCTCGGCGACCTTGTCGGTGCGCACGCCGATGCCCGAGGTGCCGAACATGTAAGGCACCGAGTACTTGGCGCCGTCGGCCTCGTCGTCGAAGGCCGGCTTCTGCAACTCCGGCATGATCTGGCTGAACGAGGGGATCAGCGTCATGTCGAGGGGCTGCAGAAGGTCCGACTTGCGCATGATCGAGACGATGTACCCGCCCGGACAGACCACGTCGAAGTCGGTGCCCCCCGCCTTCATTTTGGCGAGGAGGTCGTCGTTGGTGTCGAAGAAGGTCTCCTTCACCTCGATGCCGGTCTCGTCCTGGAAGCGCTGCTTCAGGTCGGGGTCGAGGTAGTCGGCCCAGTTGTAGAAGGTGATCGACTCGGGGGTGGTCGTGTCCATCGCCGCCGGCGCCGCAGCCTCCTCTTCGCCGCAGGCGGCAAGGAGCGCCGAGGCGCTCGAGAGCGAAAGCCCCACGGCCACCGCCCTGGTCATGAATCGCCGACGGCTCATCCTGCCGTCGCGGACGCCTGCCATGAGGTGGTCGATCTCGCCCATGTGTCCCCCAGGTCCGTGGCTGCCCTTACCGTGGCCCCGTTGGCGCATGCTAGCACCGGAGGCTCCGCGCGAGAATGGCCTGTGACCGCGGGCCGCAACAGCTCCTCATGGTCCTTCGGCGGCGGAATGAAGCCGTGCGGCAGGCATGGCGTCGTGGACGCAGTCCCTACCGGAGACTGCTGCGCCGCCCGGCAGCATCGCCCCTCAGACGCCCTCGAGCGTCGCGATCGCCACCCCTACGAGCGTGACGGCGGCGCCGACCGCGAGCTTCCAGCTGTAGCGCTCGCCCAGGAACCGCATGCCGCCGAGGATCGCGAACACCGGCGAGGAGGCGATGATCAGCACGGTCAGCACCGAGCCGATCTCGTCGATCAGGAGGTAGTAGGCGACGGCGAAGTAGGCCTCGAGCACGCTGGCGAGGAGGAGCAAGCGCACGACCAGCCGCCACTCCGGGACGGTGAGGCGCCGCACGACGACGCGGTGCCGCCGCCAAACGATCGGGACCAGCATCAACAGCCCCATCGTCTGGCTCTGCAGCATCATGGTGGCACTGGCGACACCCAGCGACTCCGTGGCCAACTCGATGAACACCGGCCCCAGACCCCACCCCACCGCAGCCAGCAGCGCAAGTGCCATCACGTCGAAGCGCAGGCGCGCGGCGGACTTCTCCGGCGCCGCCGGAGCCGCGGACGGCGGCGGCGCCGGATCTGTGAGGAGCGCCGCCGTCTCCGCGCGCAGCGGCGGCGGCGTATCCACGGACGACGGCGCCGCCGGCTCGGTGAGGAGCGGTGCCACCGGCGGCGGGCCGGCCTGCCCGGCGTCCGCCAGCGGCTCGAGCGTTGCGGCGAGCGGCGGCGCGACCGCGCTGGGCTCCATCCAGCGCGAGATGAGCACGACGCCGACGGTCGAGACGACCAGCCCGGCGATCACAAGAGGTCCCGGGGCGGCGTTCAGGAGGATCACGGCGAAGACCGCCGTGAACAGCGGATCGGTGGCCATGATCGGCGTGACCACGCCCAGGGCGCCGAGACGCAGGGCGAGGTAGTAGGCGTTGAACGCGATCAGCCAGGTGACGACGGCGGAGGCGGCGATCCACGCGAAGGCCTCCCACGTCATCCCAAAGCCCAGCTCCCAGGCGTCCGTGACTGTGAGGACGAGGGCGGCGACGGCGATGAGCGCGATCGTCGGCACCCGCATGAGGAGGTTCAGCGCGAACGGGTCGACGTACTGCAGCGTGCGCTTGTTGATGACGACGGTGAGGCCCCAGGCGGCGGCGGCGCCGAACGCCAGCAGTACCCACACCCAGAAGGAGACGTCACTCACGGGATACGACCGGGCGCCGCACCTCGACGTCGCGGGCGGTCGCGGCGCCAAGGACGGTCGCGGCGGCGCCAAGGACGGTCGCGACGCTGCGGGCGCCCGCGACGCCGGGGGCAGCCGCGGGGCTTCGGGCAGCCGCGGCGGCAACGAGCGGCGGAGGGGCTGGACGCGAGGACGACATGCGGCGAGCGCTCCCGGGGTCGCCGGCGCGGGTCAGTGCTCGTCGGGCGGCGTCTCCGGCAGGTCGCGGATGCTCTGCGCCGTGGCCCACTTCGTGTAGTTGTCCTGCAGCGCCTCGAGCAGCTCGTGCGTGAAGCGCGGCGACATGTTCACCCGGCTCACCACGACGCCGTTGACCTGGTCGTCCTCCTCGCTCTCGTGATCGAGGCGGACGAAGGTGATCGAGAACTCGTACTCGGAGTGACTGACGTTGGCGAAGTTGGCGTAGACGCCCGCCATCATCTCCGGCGTGGCGTGCAGGTTGATGCGCCGCTCGTTCTCTTCCATCGCGCCTCACGCTCCTTCGTGTAGCCCGACCGACGACGGACGACCGCCGCGTTCCGCGACCCCGCCCGCACGCGCTCCCCGATCGCCGGCTGGGCCGACGGGCGCTGCATGCCGCCGGCAACCGGCGCCCGGCAGGCCGGCGGCCGGCCTCAGGCCCCGATACGCTTCGCGATCGCGGCGGCCATCGCCTGCGTGCCGGCGCTGCCGCCGAGGTCGTAGGTGACCTCCTTGCCCTCGGCGATCACGGCGGCGATGGCCTCCTGCATCCGCGCCGCCGCCTCGTCCTCGCCGAGATGGTCGAGCAGCAGCACGCTGCTGCGCAGCAGCGCCGTCGGGTTCACCTTGTCCTGCCCGGCGTACTTCGGCGCGCTGCCGTGCACGGGCTCGAAGACGGCGGCCTCGTCGCCGATGTTGGCGCCGGGCGCGACCCCGAGCCCGCCGACGAGGCCGGCACAGAGGTCGCTGACGATGTCGCCGTAGAGGTTGGGCAGCACGAGCACGTCGTAGAGCTCGGGCTTCTGCACGAGCTGCATGCACATGTTGTCGACGATGCGGTCCTCGAACTCGATGTCGGGGTAGCGCTCGGCGACCTCGCCGGCGACGCGCAGGAAGAGGCCGTCGGTGCACTTCATGATGTTGGCCTTGTGCACGGCGGTGACCTTGCGCCGGCCGTGCCGCCGGGCGTAGTCGAAGGCGAAGCGCACGATGCGCTCGCTGCCCTTGCGGGTGATGATCTTGATGCTCTCGGCGGCATCCTCGCCGACCATGTGCTCGATGCCGGCGTAGAGGTCCTCGGTGTTCTCGCGCACGATCACGAGGTCGACGTCACGGTAGCGGCTGCGCACGCCCTCGAGCGACTGCGCCGGCCGCAGGCAGGCGTAGAGGTCGAGCTCCTTGCGCAGCGCCACGTTGACGCTGCGGAAGCCGGTCCCGACCGGGGTCGTGATCGGCCCCTTGATGGCGACGCGGTTGCGGCGCACCGAGGCGAGCACGTGCTCGGGCAGCGGCGTGCCGTAGTGGGCCATCACGTCGAGGCCGGCGTCCTGACGGTCCCACTCGATGTCGACGCCGGTCGCGGCGATGACCGTCTCGAGCGCCTGGGCGAGCTCGGGGCCGGTGCCGTCGCCGGGGATGAGGGTCACTCTGTGCGACATGGGCCTCCGCGTGGTCGCTGGGACGGGGACAGCTTGCGTAGGGCTGAACGGCGGGCGGCTCGCCTCACGAGCCGGGCAGGGCGAAGCCGCCGTGCTTCTTCACGTGGGCGACGAGCCCGCCGTCGCCGAGGATCGTCACCATGACCTCGGGCAACGGGACGAAGGGCACGACGAGGCCCTTCGTCACGTCGCGCACCTCGCCGGCCGTGAGATCGACGACCAGCTCGTCGCCCTGCTCGATGACGCTCGTGTCGCACTGCAGCACCGGCAGGCCGACGTTGATCGCGTTGCGGTAGAAGATGCGTGCGAACGACTGCGCGAGCACCGCGCCGACGCCGGCCAGCTTGATGATGCGCGGCGCGTGCTCGCGGCTCGAGCCGAGACCGAAGTTGCGCCCGCCGACGATGATATCGCCGGGGCTCATCGCCGCGGCGAAGCCGGGGTCGGCGTCCTCCATCACGTGCTTGGCCAACTCGGGCAGGTTCGTGCGCAGGTGGAAGAGGCGCCCCGGCGCGATGTGGTCGGTCGAGATGTCGTCGCCGAAGGTCCAGGCGCGGCCGCCGAGCTCGCCCATCGCCGCCTCAGGCCTCCGTCTCGACGATGGTCACGCTGTTCATCGCGAGGCCGGGCTCGCGGGCCCGCATCGGGTCGCGCTCTGGGATCGCGAGCACGACGTCCATGCCCTCGACCACCCTGCCGAACACGGTGTGACGGTCGTCGAGGTGCGGCGTCGGGCCGTGGGTGATGAAGAATTGCGAGCCGTTGGTGCCGGGGCCCGCGTTGGCCATCGAGAGCACGCCCGGCCCATCGTGGCGCAGGTCGGGGTGGAACTCGTCCTCGAAGCGGTAGCCGGGGCCGCCGCGCCCCGAGCCGGTCGGGTCGCCGCCCTGAGCCATGAAGCCGGGGATCACGCGGTGGAAGGTGACGCCGTCGTAGAAGCCCTCGCGGGCCAGGAAGACGAAGTTGTTCACGGTCTGCGACGCCTTGTCGGCGAAGAGTTCGACGACGATGTCGCCGCGGTCGGTGGCGATGGTCGCCGTGTAGCGCTTGGCGGAGTCGATCGCCAGCTCCGGCGGGCGGTCGTAGGACTTGGCCATGGTGGTCTCCTTCCCGGGCGGCGGGACCGCCTCAGAGCTCGCGCGGGTCGACGATGCGACCGGCGACGGCCGTGGCCGCCGCGGTCGCCGGCGAGGCGAGGTAGATGCGGCCCGCGGGGTTGCCCATGCGGCCCTTGAAGTTGCGGTTGGCCGTGCTCACGCAGACCTCGTCGTCGGCGAGGATGCCCTCGTGGATGCCGACGCAGGCGCCGCACCCGGGGTTGGTCACCACGGCGCCGGCGGCCATGAAGACCTCGTGGAGGCCCTCGGCGACGGCCGCGCGGGCGACGGCCTGCGAGGCCGGCGTGACGATCAGGCGGGTCGAAGGCGCGCGGCGGCGGCCGTCGAGGACGGCCGCCGCCGCGCGCAGGTCCTCGAGGCGCCCGTTGGTGCAGGTGCCGATCAGCACCTGGTCGACGGCGACGTCGCCGAGGTCGGCGGCCGGCGCCGTGTTGTCGACCGTGTGGGGCCGGGCGACGGTGGGCACGACCGTGGCGGCGTCGATCTCGACGACGCGCTCGTACGCCGCGCCGGGGTCGGGCGCGAGCGCACGCCAGTCGGCCTCGCGCCCGTTCGCCGCGAGGAAAGCGCGCGTCGTCTCGTCGCTGGCGAAGAGGCCGGCCTTGGCGCCGGCCTCGACGGCCATGTTCGAGAGCGTGAGGCGGCCGTGCATCGGCAGCCGTGCGGCACCCTCGCCGCCGAATTCGAGCGCCTTGTAGGTGGCGCCGTCGGCGCCGAGCCGGCCGATCAGCGTGAGCATGAGGTCTTTGGCCTCGACGCACTCGCCGAGCTCGCCGGTGATCTCGACCCTGAAGGTCTCGGGCACGCGCAGCCAGGTCTTGCCGGTGGCCATGCCGACGGCGACGTCGGTCGAGCCCATGCCGGTGGCGAAGGCGCCGAGCGCGCCGGCCGTGCAGGTGTGCGAGTCGGCGCCGATGACGAGGTCGCCGGGCTTCGCGTAGGACTCGGCCACGCGCTGGTGACTGACGCCGAGCTCGACGTCGGAGAGCGTCGCGCCGGCGCGGGCGCAGAACTCGCGGATCGTGCGCTGCGCGTTGGCGAGCTCGCTGCGCGGGGCCGGCGCCGCGTGGTCGATGAAGAAGACGCAGGTCGGCGCCTGCACGCACTCGGCGCCGAGCTCGTCGACCTGCTGGATCGCGAGCGGCCCGGTGCCGTCCTGGGCGATGGCGACGTCGACGTCGCAGACCACGATCTGGCCGGGCCTCACTGCGTCCAGGCCCGCGTGCGCGGCGAGCAGCCGCTCGGCCAGCGTGAGCGGCGTCACCCGGCGCCGCCGGCGGCCGGGTCGGGGGCGCCCCCGTTGCCGATCGGCACGGCCTCGCCGAGCCGCGTGATGTAGTCGCGGTAGATGTACATGAGCTCCTTCTCGAAGAGCGCCCGCTTGAGCTCGACCGCCGTCTTGCGCACCATCTCGAGGATCGCGTCGCAGTCGTCCTGGCTGAGCTCGAGCCCGAACTCCTGGAACTTACGGTAGATGGTGCGCGTCCCCGAGTGCTTGCCGACGACGATCTGGCGCTCGAGGCCGACGTCTTCGGGCGAGAAGGCCTCGTAGTTGAGCGGGTTCTTGATGACGCCGTCGGCGTGGATGCCCGACTCGTGGGCGAAGACGTTGGTACCGACGATCGACTTCCACGCCGGGATGCTGCGCGCCGACGCCGCGGCCACGTACTCCGACAGCTCGCGGAAGCGGTGTGTCTCGAGCCCGACCTCGACCTTGCCGATGTGCTTGAGCGCCATCGCGACCTCTTCGAGCGCCGCGTTGCCGGCGCGCTCGCCGAGACCGTTCACCGTGGTGTTGACGTAGGTGGCGCCGGCCTTGATGCCGGCCAGCGCGTTGGCGGTCGCCATGCCGAAGTCGTCGTGGGTGTGCATCTCGATGACGCGCACGCCCTGCTTCTTGAGGAAGCTGATGACGTTGTAGGTGTCGAACGGGTCAAGGATGCCGAGCGTGTCGCAGAAACGCAGGCGGTCGGCCCCCTCGGCCTGGGCGGCGAGGCCGAAGCGCAGGAGGAAGTCGAGGTCGGCTCGCGAGGCATCTTCGGCGTTGACCGAGACGTACAGGCCGTGCTCCTTGGCGAAGGCGACGCACTCGCGGATCTGGTCGAGCACCCACTGGCGCGACTTCTGCAGTTTGTGCTCGATGTGGATGTCGCTGGCCGACATCGAGATCGCCACCGCGTCGACGCCGCAGTCGACCGAGTGCTGCACGTCGGTGACGACGGCGCGGTTCCAGGCGAGGATCGACGTGTCGAGGCCGAGCTCGACGATCTCGGTGATGACCCTCTTCTCGTCGCCGCCCATCGCCGGGATCCCGACCTCGATCTGGTGGACGCCCACCTCGTCGAGCAGCTTGGCGATGCGCATCTTCTCGTGGTTCGAGAAGACGACGCCCGCCGTCTGCTCGCCGTCGCGCAGGGTCGTGTCGTCGATGAAGACGGGCGGGTCGGCGGCCTGCAGCCGCTCCTTGGGGATCTCGAAGCTGGAGAAGTCGTCCATCACGCTGCACCTGCCGTTTCGCTGGCCCCGGGGCGGCCCCGGGGACGATGACACCGCTGCCGTGAGAGCGGGTGGGGGGAGACGCCGCGTCGCAGGCGTGCTCCCCGCGGCGCGGGCCGGACGACGATTGTTCCACAGGCTCGGCGGGCTTGGCAAGGCCGGGCCGGCGCGCCTTGACCGCACCGCGGCAGGGAGTCCGCCGCGGCGCGCCTTGACCGCACCGCGCCGCTCGTGTGGAATCGCGGCGTGAGGCGTCACCGAGCCGCGCGCCGCCCCGGCCGACCGGAGCGCCGCGCGGCGGACGACACGGACGGCGCGCCGCCCCCCGACGGGCGCGGCGCCCGAAGGGGGCGCGCGATGACGCAGTATGAGCCCGTCTACCCGAAGCACACCTGGGCGATCGCCGGCGAGGACGTCCCCGCCTTCGAGCGCGACATGGCGGCGATCTGCGCCGCCGCCGAGGAGCGCGGGGCCGACTTCGCCAAGCTCATCCCGGCGCGTCACGTGGCGACCGACGCGCGGGTCACCCTGAAGTGCAAGATCCCGCCCTGCGAGTGCTACGGGCAGTGCCTCATGGACCCGCCGTTCTCGCCGACCGCCGAGGAGACGGCGAAGATCGTCGCCAAGTACGAGCACGCCATCCTCACCGAAGTCTCGATGGAGTTGCCGCAGGAGTACTGGGACCTGATCCAGGGCGACCAGCCGCTCTGCCGCCTGCAGTACGACGAGCGCGCCATCGAGTTCGACCGTACCGTCCAGCAGCCGCTCTGGTTCCGGCTTCACGACGTCGTCATGGAGATCGAGCGCCGGGCGCACAACCTCGGCTACTTCTTCGCCGTGGGCTACGTGGCCTCGACCTGCTACCTCTGCTACCGCCCCGACGACCCGGTCGGCTACTGCGACACGACGCAGCTCTGCAAGCACCCCTACGAAGCGCGACCCTCGATGGAGGCCGCCGGCATCGACGTGTTCAGCACGTACCACAATGCCGGCCTCAGGCTGAAGATGGGTTCCAAGGAGAAGTTCAGCTGGAGCGGGCTGGTGCTCGTCGTCTGACGGCGTCGCCGCCTCAACAGCCGACCCGGGCGCGCCGGCGCGGCGTCAGGGGGCGACGTTCTCGGTGATACGCAGCGACTCCGCCGCTGCGATCAGCGAGGGAGATTCCTTCTCCCAGTCGCTCACACGCGCCTGCGCGCCCGGGTCGACGTCGGGCTGCCGCACGGCCGTCGTCTAGCGGTCGAGCGCCTTGTGCAGCAGCTCGCTGACGAGCTTCGGGTTGGCACGCCCCTGCGTCGCCTTCATGACCTGGCCGACGAAGAAGCCGAGCACCTGCTGCTTGCCGGCGCGGTACTGCTCGGCCTGGGTCGGGTTGTCGGCGATGACGCGCGCCGCAAGGGTCTCGAGCTCGGCCTCGTCGGAGAGCTGGCCGAGGCCGTACTTCTCGACCACCTCATCGGGCTCGGCTCGGTCCTCGACCATGTGGGCGAAGACCTCCTTGCCGGCGCTGGTCGAGACGGCGCCGCCGGCGACCAGCGCGACGAGCTTGGCCAGCCGCTCCGGGGTCACCGGGCCGTGTCCGGGCTCGAGCCCGGTGGCGTTGAGGTGGGCGAGGTACTCGCCCATCGTCCAGTTGGCGGCGAGCTTGGCGTCGACGCCCTGGGCCACCACCTGCTCGTAGTACTCGGCCAGCGCGCGGTGCGCGCCGAGCACGGCGGCGTCCTGGCGCGAGAGCCCGTACTGCGACATGAAGCGCTTGGTGCGCGCCGCCGGCAGCTCCGGCAGCGCGGCGCGCACCTCTTCGACCCAGGCGGGGTCGATCTCAAGGGGCACCAGGTCGGGCTCTGGGAAGTAGCGGTAGTCGTGCGCCTCCTCCTTGGAGCGCAGGGGCGTGGTCAGGCCGGTGTCGGGGTCGAAGTGGAGGGTCTCCTGCTCGATCCGCCCGCCGGCCTCGAGGATCTCGACCTGGCGCGGCAGCTCGGCCTCGAGCGCCTGCTGGAGGAAGCGGAAGCTGTTCATGTTCTTCAGCTCGGTGCGCGTGCCGAGCTCGCTGCTGCCCGCCGGGCGGACGCTGATGTTGGCGTCCCAGCGGATCTGGCCCTCTTCCATGGTGCAGGCGCTGACGCCGAGCTCGATCACGAGGGC
>ENA-ORXD01001927-ORXD01001927.1-sediment-metagenome-genome-assembly--contig:-NODE-1927-length-15191-cov-3.530965_pt1 | contig 15191 bp, 13 predicted proteins | sample MGYA00237862_ERZ511471 | MGnify/ENA metagenome assembly ERZ511471 | reverse complement strand
ATCGGCGGCGCCCCGACGACCCGCGCCTGGGCCGACGAGATCGGCGCCGACGGCTACGCCGAGGACGCGATCGAGGCCGTGGCCGTGGCCAAGGGGCTCACCGGGGCGGGGTGAGCCGCAGCCCCGAGTCCGAGTCCGCCGAGGGGGCGGCCGCCGCCGGCGGCCGCCCCCTCGCTTCACGACGCGACGACCTCTCGGGCATGAGACCGTGGTCTTGCGCGCGGCGCGTCGGTTCCGCTCCCCGCGCCGCCCGGGTAGAGTGTGCCTGCGATGACGTCCGCACTTGACGCCTACTTCGACGAGGTCGAGGCGCGCTTCGAGCACGCTCTCGACTTCACCGTCGGCCTCGAGGAGGAGTTCCAGATCCTCGACCCGGCGACGCTCGAGCTGACCCCCGGCTTCGAGGACCTCCGCGACGCCGCCGGGCCACGGCTCGCCGACCGCATCAGCGGCGAGTTGATCCGCTCCGAGGTCGAGGTACGCACGCCGCGTACCCTGCACTTCGCCCAGGCCGCGCGGCAGGCCTTGCTCAACCGGGTCGAGCTCTTCCGTCTCGCCGACGAGCGCGGCTATCGGCTGGCGGCGACCGGCACCCACCCGTTCTCGAGCTGGAAGGACCAGGCGATCATCGACACGCCGCACTACCGGCTCGTCGAGGAGCGCCTGAAGTACGTCGCCTGGCGCAACAACACCTGGGCCGCGCACGTGCACGTCGGGGTGCGCGGCCTCGACCGCGCGGCCGCCGTGTGCGACGCGCTCCGCGGGTATCTCCCCTACCTGCTCGCCCTCTCGGCGAACTCGCCCTTCATCGAGGGCGTGTGGACCGAGCTGCACTCGGCGCGCACGCAGACCTTCATGCGCATGTTCCCGCGCTGCGGGATCCCCGACGTCTTCGGCAGCTGGGCGGAGCATCGTCGCTTCTACGAGCTGCTGATGGCCACCAACTGCATCGAGGAGTTCACCCAGGTCTGGTGGTCGGTGCGCCCGCACCATCGCTTCGGGACCGTCGAGCTGCGCATCGCCGACGCCCAGACCGAGCACTGGCAGAACCTCGCCGTCTCGGCCCTGAGCGTCGGCCTCGTCGCCTATCTGACCGGCCTGTACGACGAGGGTGTCCCCTTGCCCGTGCAGCCGACGCGCTACGTGGAGGAGAACCTCTGGCGGGCGATCCGCTTCGGCCTCGACGGCAAGTTCGTCGACTTCGAGGCCGAGCACGAAGTGCCGGCGCCCGACGCGCTGCGCCGCCTGGTCGAGCTCGCCGCGCCGCGCGCCGCCGACCTCGGCCTGCAGCCGCACCTCGACGATGTCGAGCGCTTGCTGCGTGAGGGCAACGGGGCGCAGCGGCAGGCGGCGGCTTATCGGGAGAGCGGGTCCCTGCACGAAGTGTTCGCTGATGTGGTGGAGCAGACCGCGGACGCGGCGGCGGCCCTGTCCGCGCCCGAGTCGGGGGAGGTGTGACCGTGAGCGACGACGACCTGCGGCAGGACAACGAGGCGCGGCACGGCGATGCGGCGCGGCCGGACGGCGAGGCGCGGCACGACGGGGGGACTCTGCGGCCCGAAGAGGAGCAGGGCGGGACGGCGAGCGAAGAGCAGCGTCGGCGCGAGGCCCTCGAGGGGCTCAAACGGCTGCGCGTCGCCGACCTCGTCGAGGAGATGCTCGTCGGGCTGGTGACGGTCGGCTACCAGAAGCTGGGTCTGACCGACCAGACGCGGGAGCTGCGCGACCTCGGCGATGCGCGGCTCGCCATCGAGACCCTGCGCGCCTGGATCGACGTGCTGGCGCGCGAGCGCGGCGAAGAGGGGCTCGCCGACCTGCGCAGCACGGTGGCGGCGATGCAGCTGAGCTATGCGCGCGCCGTCGCCGAGCCCGCGCGCGACGGCGCGGGCGCGGACACCGACGACGACGCCGGCGGCGCAGACGCCGCCGCCGAGCCGGATGCCCCGGCTCCGGCTGACGACGCGGGCGCGGAGGCCGAGGGCAGGGGCACGGACGAGACGGCGGCGGGCGACGGGGCGGATCCCCGACCCGCCGCCGACTGACGCCGTCGCACGGGGGCCCGGCTCAGGCCCCGGAGCGCGCCTGGTTCAGGTCGTGGAGCGCGCCGGGCTCAGGTCTCCGCGAGCGCCCAGAAGCGGCACTCCTCCAACTCCTCGCCGGGTTCGACGGTGATGAACTCCTCGTCGTGCGGCCCGGTGACGAGCTTCTCGAGGAGGCGCAGCGAGCCCTTGAGGGTGTCCAGCGGCAGGTCGTAGAAGGCGCACACCTTCTTGAGGTACGGGCGGAGCCTGCCGGTGTCGTAGGTGCCCGTGTCGATGAGCGCCACGCGTGTGTAGTGCTCGAGGATCATGCGGGCCACCATGGCGGCCTTCTCCTCGCCGTACTTGGGGATGATCTTGAGGTACTCGTGGTAGGGATCCTCGATGTAGTCGACCCACCCGCGCGTGTAGTAGTAGGTGCCGGGTTGCCGCCCGTGCTCCTCGAGGTAGCGTGCCCGTGAGCCGAGCAGCAGCGAGATGCAGTCGTCGACGGCCGGCAGGACGAGGCGATGGCGGCCGCCGCGCAGCCCCACGGTGCCGTTGCTGCAGCGCCCGCACGACAGCAGGACGGTGCGCTCGCCGGGGATCTCGTCGATGCGCTCCTGCAGCGCCGCCCGCATGCGGTCGGGGTAGTCGTGCAGGGCGCCGTCGACGAAGCGGATGTCGTGGCCGGGCGCGACGCGCTCGATCTCGTCGCGCAGGACCTCGCAGCTGACGATGACGGGCTTCGTCTCCATGCCTCAATGGTAGCAGGAGGAGGGCTCGGCGGCCGCCCGGGCGGACCGGCGGTCCCGGGACGCCGCGTGCCGGCCGCAGCCGCCTCGCCTCCGTCCCTGCTGCCGGGACCTCCGCGCGGGGCACGCCGGCGACGGCGCTGCGATAGCATAGGCGGGCCGGCGGAGGCGCCGCGACGCGCAGCGCCGCGGCGCCCGTACCGGCCTCGTACGACCACAGCGCGACCCCTCGGCCGGTGGCCCGGGGGCGCTCCCGGCCCCGCGCCGCCGCGGGCTCGCAAAGGAGGACTCGATGACCGTCAGGAAAGTGCTCGTCGCCGGCGCCGGCCAGATGGGTTCCGGCATCGTCCAGGTCTCGGCCGTGGCCGGTCTCGACGTCGTCATGATCGACATCGCCGACGAGTTCGTCGTCCGCGGCATGGCCGGCATCGAGAAGGGCCTCGGCCGCCTCGTCGACAAGGGCCGCATGGAGGCCACCGACCGCGACGCCGCGCTGGCCCGCATCGCGACCGGCACCGACATGGCGGCCGGCGCCGACGCCGATCTCTTCATCGAGGCCGCCCCCGAGTCGATGGACCTGAAGCGCGACCTGTTCTCGCGGGCTTCGGCTACGCTGCGGCCCGACGCGATCATCGCCACCAACACCTCGAGCCTCTCGGTGACGGCGCTGGCTTCGGCCGTGAGCGACCCGGGCCGCTTCGTCGGCATCCACTTCTTCAACCCTGTACCGCTGATGGCGCTCGTCGAGGTCGTCCGCGGGGCGGAGACCGGCGAGGCGACGGTGGCCGCGGCGCGGGCCTTCGCCGAGCAGGTCGGCAAGACGCCGATCACGGTGACCGACGCGCCGGGTTTCGTCGTCAACCGCATCCTCTTCCCGATGATCAACGAGGCGGCGCAGGCGTACGCCGAGGGCGTGGCCGGCGCCGCCGACATCGACACCGGCCTGAAGCTCGGGGCCAACTTCCCGATGGGGCCGCTGGCGCTCGCCGACCTTGTCGGCCTCGACACCACGAAGGCGATCCTCGAGACGCTCGAGCGCGAGCTCGGCGACGCGAAGTACCGGCCGGCCGCGGTGCTCGGCGAGCTGGTCGCCGCCGGCAAGCTCGGGCGCAAGAGCGGCGCCGGCTTCTACGAGTACGGCAAGTGAACGCCGCGCAGTCGGCACCCGGACCAGCGATCACCCGTGAGGCCCGCGCCGCGGCGGTGAGAGGGCCGGCGCAGGGCGCCGGAACGGTCGAGCTGGCGGAAAGGGTGGTGCGATGAGTCCGCTGACGAGAGGCTTCGTGCAGGTCTACACCGGGGACGGCAAAGGCAAGACCACGGCGGCCCTCGGTCTCGTGCTGCGCGCCCTCGGGCACGGCCTGCGCCCGGTCGTCGTGCAGTTCATGAAGGCCGACCCCAGCTGGGGCGAGATCGTCATGCTGCGGCGCCTCGACGTGGAGGTCGTGCAGGCGGGCCTCGACCACTGGGTGCGCAAGGGCGAGGCGACGGAGGAAGACCTCGCCGCGGCCGCCGCCGGGTTCGAGCGCGCCCGCGACCTGGTGATGAGCGGGCAGTACGACGTCGTCGTGCTGGACGAGCTCGTCACGGCGCTCTACTTCGAGCTCGTCCCCCTCGGCGACGTCCTCCGCCTCATGCGCGAGAAGCCGGACGAGGTCGAGCTCGTCATCACCGGCCGCCGCGCCCCCGACGAGCTCGTCGCGGCGGCCGACCTGGCGACCGAGATGAAGCCCCTGCGGCACTACTTCAACGCCGGGGTGCACGCCCGCGAGGGGATCGAGTACTAGCCTCGGGTGCCGGCGGCGTCGCCGGCGCACCCGTGAGCAGCGGCCGCGGGCACACCGGCGCTCTCCGGTCAGGACGTGGTCAGTCCTCCGTCGGCGACGACGACTGAACCGCTGATCGCGGCGGCCTCATCGCTGGCGAGGAAGGCGACCACCTCGGCGATCTCCTCCGGCCGTGCCAGGCGGCCGAGCGGGATGGTCGCGCAGGTCGCCCGCAACGCCTCCGCGTCGTCGCGCAGGCCGTCGTTCATGTCGGTGTCGACCCATCCCGGGGCCACGCAGTTGACGCGCACGCCGTGAGGCGCCAGCTCGCGGGCGAACGCTTTCGTCAGCAGGTGGACGCCCGCCTTGCTCGCGCAGTACGTCGCCCCGTCGCAGTCGGCGCGCAGGCCGCTGATCGAACCGAGGGTGACGATGCTGCCCGAGCCCTGTTCGCGCATGACGCGTCCGGCTGTGGCGAGCACGTGGTGGACGCCCATGACGTTGACCGCGAACTGTCGCTCGACCTCGTCCGCCGGCAGCTGGTCGAACGGACCCCACGGCCCCACACCGGCGGCGGCGACGCACACGTCGAGGCGCCCGAAGAGGCGGAGCGACTCGGTCATGAACGCGTCGACGGCCGCGGCGTCGGCGACGTCGCACACGTACCCGGCGACGGGACCGCCGCCGAGGCCTTCGAGCTCGGCTGCCGCCGCCTCGACGCGCTCGTCGTCGGTGCCGCAGAAGACGACGCCCGCCCCGCGTGCGACGAACGTGCGGCAGCAGGCAAGGCCGATGCCACGCGTGCCGCCGGCCACGACGGCGGTCACACCGGCGAACGGCTGTGCCGGGCTCATCGCAGGCTCTCCAGGCCGCCGTCGACGGGGAGGACGGCGCCGCTGACGTAAGAGGCGCGCGGCGAAGCGAGGAAGGCGACGGCGGCGGCGACGTCGGCGGCCGTCGCCGGGGCGCCGAGCGGCGGCGCGATCTCGCCGCTGGCGAGCGCGGTGCGCACCAGGTTGACGCGGACGCCGCGGACGCCGGCCGCGGCGGCCATGGCGCGGGCGAGAGCCTCGAGGGCCCCGATCGCGGCGGCGCCGGCGAGCTCGGGGCGGGCGCCGCCGGCCGCGGGCAGGTCGGCGACGACCACTACGCTGCCGCCCTGCCCGCGCCCGGCCATCAGGCGCGCGGCGCGCTGCGCGCCGGCGAAGGCCGGCCGCAGGGCGGCGAGGAGGGCGCGCTCGAAGGCGGCGTCGTCGAGGGCGAACGGGTCGCTCGCGGCGGGCGCCGGCGGCGCGGTCGCGATGGCGACCGCGACGTCGACGCCGCCGAACACGCGCAGCGCCTCGCCGAAGACGGCGTCCATGTCGCGGGCCCGCGACGGGTCGGCGACGATGGCGTAGGCGGCGCCGCCCTCGGCCGCGAGGTCGGCCTCGAGCGCGAGCGCGGCCTCGTCGTCGGCGGCGGTCGCCAGCACGGCGGCCCCGTCGGCGAGCAGCCGCCGGGCGATCGCCGCGGTGACGACGCCGGGTGCTCCGGTGACCACGGCGCTGCGTCCCTGCAGGGGTCTGGCCAGCACGTCGGGGAGGGCCTCCATGGCCGCCCATGATAGCAGCGCACCGAGGGTGGTAGGATGCCCGGGCACGTGACGCACACCCTCATCTACCCACCGTCGGCGCGGCACAACGAGGCCGGGCATCTCGAGATCGGCGGCTGCGACGTCGTCGCACTTGCTGCCGAGCACGGCACCCCGCTCTTCATCTACGACGAGGCCGCGCTGCGCAGCCAGTGCCGCGCCTACCTCGAGGCATTCGCCGCGCACGCCGAGCGCTTCGTCGTCGTCTACGCGAGCAAGGCCTTCGCCTGCCGGGCGATGTGCGAGCTCGTGCACGAGGAGGGGCTCTCGCTCGACGTCGCCTCGGGCGGCGAGCTCGCCGCGGCTCGCGCCGCCGGCTTCCCGCCCGCCGACATCTACTTCCACGGCAACAACAAATCGGTGGAGGAGATCGAGGCCGCGTTCGACTACGGCATCGGCCACTTCGTCGTCGACTCTTTCGACGAGATCCCGCGGCTCGAGGCGGCGGCCGCGGCCCGCGGCCGCCGCCAGCCCGTGTTGCTGCGCGTGACGCCGGGCGTGCGGCCGACGACGCACAGCTTCGTGCAGACCGGGCAGGTCGACTCGAAGTTCGGCTTCGGCCTCGCCGAGGGCCAGGCGACCGAGGCGGTCCGGCGCCTGCAGGCGTCGGACCGCCTCGAACTCGTCGGTGTGCACGCCCACATCGGCTCGCAGATCTTCGAGCTCGACTCGTACGAGAGCGAGATCGCGACCCTCTTCACCGCGGTCGCCGGCTGGCGCCACACTCTGGGCTTCGAGTGCCGCCTGTTCAACATCGGCGGCGGTCTCGGCATCCGCTACACGCTCGACGACCAGCCGTCGTCGATCGCCGAGTTCGCTGCCGTGGCCGTCGGCGCCGTCCGCTCCCAGGCCGAGCGGCACGGTCTGGAGATGCCGACCGTGCTGGTCGAGCCCGGCCGCTCCATCGCCGGCAAGGCGGCGGTGACCGCCTACACGGTGGGCACCGTCAAGGTGATTCCCGGCGTGCGCACGTACGTGGCCGTCGACGGCGGCATGTCCGACAACCTGCGGCCGATGCTCTACGACTCGCGCTACGAGGCCATGCTGGCGAACAAGGCGGAGACGCCGGCGACCGACCTCGTGACCGTCGCCGGCAAGCACTGCGAGTCCGGCGACATCCTCGTCCGCGACGTGCGCATCGCCCCTCCCCAGCCGGGCGACATTCTCGTCACGCCCGGCACCGGCGCCTACGGCTACGTGCTCGCCAACAACTACAACGGCCAGCCCCGCCCGGCGGTCGTGATGGCCGCCGGCGGCCGCTCGCGGGTCGTGATCGCCCGCGAGACCTGGGGCGACGTCCTTCGCCTGCAGCGCTCTCTCGCCGACTGACGCGCGGCGCTCCCTCGTGCGACGGCCGCCCGCGGCCGGCGTGCGGGCCCTCGTGTGGAGCCCCCGCATGCTCGAGTCCCGCCGCGAACGCGGGACCCTCCCGTCCCCCCTCGAGGCCGCGCGCCGCCCCGCCCGCTTCGTCTCCGTCGCCCGTCCCATATACTTCGGCTGCGCGTGGCGGCGGCGCCCGAGACGGCGTGCCGCCGCCTCGCGCCGTGGCCGGGCAGACGAGAGAGAACGGGAGGGGTCTTCGTGGAACGCGTCGGGATCGGGCTTCTGGGCTACGGCACGGTCGGATCGGGGGTCGGCGCGCTGCTGCGGCGTAACGCCGACGACATCTGTCTGGCGACCGGCAGGGACGTTGCGCTGCGGCGCGTGCTCGAGTTGCCGGGCTTCTCGCACCCCGACCTCGACCCGGCGCTCGTGACCCACGACATCGACACCTTGCTCGGCGACCCCGAGGTGCACATCGTCGTCGAGCTCATCGGCGGCGTCGGCGCGGCCCTCGACTTCCAGCTCCGCGCCCTCGCCGCCGGCAAGCACATCGTGACCGCCAACAAGCAACTCCTTGCCCAGCACGGCGCGCAGCTCTTCGACGCCGCCGAGGCGGCCGGCGTCCACCTGCGTTTCGAGGCGAGCTCCGTCGGCGCCGTGCCGGTCATCAAGGTCCTCCGCGAGTCGCTCGTGGCCGCCGAGGTCACGCGCGTCTTCGGCATCGTCAACGGCACGACCAACTACATGCTGAGCGCCATGAGCGCGACCGGCGCCGACTACGACGACGTGCTGAAAGAGGCGCAGCGCCTGGGCTACGCCGAGGCCGACCCGACCGAGGACGTGGCCGGCAAGGACGCGGCCGCCAAGATGGCGATCCTCTCGTCGATCGCCTTCCACAGCCGCGTCACCCTGGGCGACGTGCCCCACGAGGGCATCACCCGGGTGACCGCCGTCGACATCGAGCACGGGCGCCGTCTCGGCCTCGTCGCCAAGCTCCTCGGCGTGGCCAAGCTCATCGACGGCCGTATGAACGTGCGCGTCTACCCGGCGTTCATCCCCGCGGAGCACCCGCTCGCCACCGTCGGCGGGGCGTACAACGCCGTCTTCCTCGAGAGCGAGACGTTCGACAAGATCATGCTCTTCGGCCCCGGCGCCGGCAGCGTCCCCACCGCCTCGGCGGTGATCGGCGACATCGTCTCCGTGGTCAACACCGTCGAGGGCAGCTTCGTGCGCAACTGCCAGTGCTACAAGGACCTGCGGTTCTTCGCCGACGCGGAGATGGTCTCCACATTCTACCTGCGGATGCAGGTGCGCGACCAGCCGGGGGTGCTCGCCGCGGTGGCGGCCATCTTCGGCGACGAGGGCGTCAGCATCCGCTCGGTCGTCCAGGAGGGCCGCGACGAGGGCGCCGAGCTCGCCCTCGTGCTGCACCCGGTGCGCGAGGCGTCGTTCTTCGCCGCCCTCGCGCGCATCGAGGCGCTCGACGAGGTCGAGGGGCGGCCGGCGGTCATCAGGGTCGAGGGTCGGGAGTAGGAGGGCACATGAGCAAGAGTCCCAAAGGGCGGATCGGCATCCTGACCGGCGGCGGCGACGTCCCCGGTCTCAACCCGGCGATCCGCGCCCTCACCGTGCGCGCCGTGCGCGAGGGCTTCGACGTCGTCGGCATCCGTCGCGGCTGGGCCGGTCTGGTCGAGACCTGCCGCGACGACGGGGTCGACAACAGCCACTGCGTGATGCCGCTCACCAAGGAGCTCGTCAACCAGTACGGCCGCACCGGCGGCACCTTCCTGCACTCGTCGCGCACCCGGCCCAGCGCCGTGCCGAAGAAGGACGTACCGGCGCACCTCGCCGGTAAGTACACGGACGAGAAGAACGACCTCACCGACGAGGTCATCGCCAACCTCGACCACCTCGGCATCGACTATCTGGTCCCGATCGGCGGCGACGACACCCTGAGCTACGCCGTCGAGCTGGGAAGCAAGGGCGTCCCCGTGGTCGCCGTCCCGAAGACGATGGACAACGACGTCCCCGGCACCGACTACTGCCTCGGTTTCAGCACCTGCGTCACGCGCACCGTCAATATCACCAACCAGATGCGCACCTCGGCGGCCTCGCACGAGCGCATCATGATCGTCGAGGTCTTCGGGCGCTACGCCGGGTTCACCGCCCTGCTCCCGACCATCGCCGGGGCCGCCCATCGCTGCCTGATCCCCGAGTTCAAGGGCGACATCGACAAGCTCACCGAGATCCTCGTCGAGGACCGCAACCAGAACCCCGACAAGTACTCCGTCTGTCTCGTGAGCGAGGGTGCCGCGTTGGTGGGCGAGGACATGCTCTTCAGCGCCCAGGAGAAGGACCAGTACGGGCACGCCAAGCTGGGCGGCATCGGCGCCCGCGTCAGCGCCCTGGTCAAGGAGCGCGCCCCGAAGTACAACGACGGGCGCAAGATCGACATGATCAGCATGAACCTGGGCTACGCGGTGCGCAGCGGCGACCCCGACGCCCTCGACTCGATCGTCCCGCTGGCCTACGGCAACCTGGCCATCGACCTGCTGCTGCGCGGCGACCACGGCCGCATGGTGGCGCTGCGCAACGGGCGCTACGACTCGGTGCCGATCGACACCGTCGTCGCCTACAAGAAGGTCGTCGACGTCGAGAAGTTCTACGACACCGAGCGCTATCGCCCCACGTACGCGACCTTCGAGCTTCAGCCGATGCTGGTGCTCGGTGCGGCGAGCTGAGGCGGCAGTACGCCGATGGCGCGACAGGCCGTGGGCGGCGGATGACGCGGGGAGCCTGGACGGACACCGAGCCCGTCGCCGGCGAACGGCGCGGCGGCGCACACGCGCCTCTGGCGCATCGTCGTGTCCCGCGCCTGCCGGGAGTGACCGCCTGATGCGTGGTGCCGGGCGAGCCTGCCTGATCCGCTGTCGCGCGCTGCCCGTGAACGGAGCGGCCGCCTGATGCGCCGCCTGCTGCTCGTGCCCGACGGCATGGCCGACGAGCCCCAGGCGGCGCTTGGCGGCCGCACGCCGCTCGAGGCCGCCGAGACTCCGGTCATGGACGCGCTCGCGCGCGGCGGCACCGTCGGCCTCGTGCAGACGGTGCCGCCGGGTATGCCTGCCGGCAGCGACGTCGCCAACCTCTCGGCGCTCGGCTACGACCCGCGGGCCGTGTATACGGGCCGCTCGCCGCTCGAGGCGGCGAGCATCGGGGTCGAGCTCGGCCCCGGAGACGTCGCCTATCGCTGCAACCTCGTGACGATCGTCGACGGGGTGATGAAGGACCACACCGCCGGGCAGGTGTCGAGCGGCGAGGGGCGCCGCCTGGTCGCGGCCCTCCAGGCCGCGCTCGGCGGCGGCGCCTTCGAGTTCCACCCCGGAGTGAGCTACCGCAACCTGATGGTCTGGCGCGGCGGCGCCGTCGTGCCCTGCACGCCGCCGCACGACATCCTCGACCGCCCGGTCGCCGGGTGCCTGCCCGGGGCCGCCGGCGAGGGGGGCGAGGCCGCGGCCGGTGGCGGCCGAGCCGGTGCGGCGGCCGCAGAGCTACGCCAACTGCTCGGTGCGGCCCGCGAGGTGCTGGCCCCGCTGAGGCCGGGCACGGAGATCTGGCTCTGGGGTGAGGGCACGACGCCGCGTCTGCCCGCGTTCCGCGAGCTTCACGGGCTGTCGGGCGCGGTCGTCGGCGCCGTCGACCTGGTGCGCGGCATCGGCCGCTGCGCGGGATTGACCGTGCTCGACGTGCCCGGCGCCACCGGAGACCTCGACACCGACTACGGGGCCAAGGCACGCGCGGCGCTCGCCGCGCTCGAGGACCACGAGTTCGTCTGGGTCCATGTCGAGGCCCCGGACGAGGCCTCCCACCAGGGCGACCTGGCCGAGAAGATCAGGGCCATCGAGCGCATCGACCACGAGGTGCTGGCGCCACTGCTCGCGGCTGCGGACCCGCCGGCGGTCATGGTCCTGCCCGATCACCACACGCCGCTGCGCCTGCGGACGCACGCGGCCGAGCCGGTCCCCTTCGTCATCGCCGCTCCGCCGCGGTCTGCGGACGCCGGCGGCGGCGCGGCGGTCGCCGGCGCAGGCACCGACGCTGTCGGCCGGGGCCTCGGTGCCGCCGGCGGCGGCGCGCTCGCCTTCGGCGAGAGCGAAGCGGCGCGCGTGGGCCTCACAGTCGCGACGGGGCCCGAGCTCATGCGGCTGTTCCTCGCGGCGACCGGGTAAGTACGGTGACGACCCGCGGCCCAGGACCCTGACCCGCATGGCCGACACCCCACAGCCCCCGGGAGACCGACCCGACGAGGTCGTCGTCGGCGACGAGCGCTTCGACGCCGTCGATCGCGAGCCCGCCGTCACGATGGCGGCGGAGCGTTACGTCATGACCGGCAGCCGCGCCGCGCGGCTGGTGCTCAAAGAGGGCGACCTCTTCCTCTACACGAACCAGGCCGGGCATACGAGCGGGGCCGAGAACTCCGTGCTGGGCCTCTACTTCCGCGACACACGCCACCTCAACCGGCTGGAACTGCTGCTGGGGGGGAAGGAGCCGGTCGTGCTCTCCTCCTCGGCGGAGCGCGGGTACAGCGCCCTGATCGACGCGACCAACGTCGAGCTGCGCGGCCGCGACGGTCGCACGGTGCCGCAGGCGACCGTGCACGTCCGCCGCCTGCGCTTCCTCAAGGACGGGCTGCACGAGGTGGTGCGCGTCCGCAACTACCACGACGCGCCGGTCGACCTCGCGCTCGACCTCGTCTTCGACGCCGACTTCGCCGACTTCTTCGAGGTGCGCGGCACGCGCCGCCGCCGCCGCGGCCGGCTGCTCGCGCCGAAGGCCGAGGCGGGCGTGCTGACGTTCGCCTACCTGGGCCTCGACGAGACGCTGCGCAAGACGCTCGTGCGCTTCGATCCCGCCCCCGAGTCGATCCGTGAGGGGAAGGCCCGCTTCCGCCTGCGTCTCGACCCCGGCGAGCGTGCCCTCGTGCGGGTGTCGACCGAGGTCGTCGGCCCAGAGGCGCCGGTGCCGCAGCCGGGCGACGAGACCGAGCATCTCGCCGGCCTGCGCCGAGACTACGAGGAGTGGCGGGCCGAGGCGACCGGCATCTACACCGACAACGAGCAGTTCGACCAGGTGCTGCAGCGTGCCCAGCGCGACCTGCGCATGCTGACCGAGGAGACCGCCGCCGGCCGCGTGCCCGTCGCGGGGCTGCCCTGGTTCGCGGCGCCGTTCGGTCGCGACCTGTGCCTGGTCGGCCTCGAGACGCTGCTCTTCGACCTGCGTCTCGCAGGCGCCTCGGTGCGTACGCTCGCCGCGCTGCAGGGCCGCACCGACTCGGCGTTCCGTGAAGAGCAGCCCGGCAAGATCATGCACGAGCTGCGCCGCGGCGAGCTCGCCGCCCTGCGCAGCATCCCGCAGACGCCGTACTACGGCTCGGTCGACGCCACGCCGCTCTGGCTGCTGCTGGTCTGCGAGCTGACGATGTGGACGGGGGACCTCGAGGCGTTCGAGGAGCTCGGCCCGTCCATCGACGCCGCGCTCGGCTGGCTCGCCGGCGACGGCGACCCGGACGGCGACGGCTTCGTCGAGTACCTGCGCCGTTCACGCGCCGGGCTCGTGAACCAGGGCTGGCGCGACGCCGCCGGCGCGGTCGTGCATGCCGACGGCACCCCCGCCGAGGGCCCCATCGCCCTGGCCGAGGTGCAGGGCTACGTCTACTACGCCAAGCGCCGCCTCGCCGCGATCTACGGGCGGCTCGGCGACGTCGAGCGCTCCGAGCGTATGGCCTCCGAGGCGCGCGAGCTCAAGCGCCGCTTCAACGAGCGCTTCTGGGTCGAGGGCGCCGGCTTCCTCGCTATGGCGCTCGACGGCGAGAAGCGCCCGGTCGCGACGCCGTGCTCGACCGCCGGTCACTGTCTCTGGTCGCGCATCGTCAGCGACGAACTGGTGCCCCCCGTCGTGCGCCGGCTCATGTCGGCCGAGTTCTTCAGCGGCTGGGGCGTGAGGACCGTCAGCCGCCACGCGAAGGCCTACAACCCGGTCAGCTTCTACAACGGCGGCGTCTGGCCGTTCGACACGGCGATCGCCGCGAACGCCCTGAAGAAGCTGGGCTACGTGCAGGAGTCGAACCGCCTCGCCAAGGGCCTCTTCGACGCCGCCCTGGGCTACGACTCCGACCGGCTGCCCGAGCTCTTCTGCGGCTTCACGCGCCAGTCGTCGGCGCGGCCCGTCGCCTTCCCCATGGCCTGTTCGCCCTTCGCCGCCTCCAGCGGCGCCCTCCTGCTCGTGCTCCAGGCGATGCTCGGCATCTACGCCCAGGCCGAGGAGAACATCGTCTACGTGCACAACCCCGTGCTGCCGAGCTGGCTCGGCGACGTGACCCTCTCCAACCTCCACATCGGGCACACGACGATGCACCTTCGCTTCCGTCGCGAGGGCGGCCGCACCACCTTCTCGGTGCGCGACAAGCAAGGACCGGGACGCATCGTCATCGTCGAGTAGCGGGCGTAGCGTCGCCGGCGAGCGATGACGCCCGTGCGCGGCGACCCTGGCCGAGCCGTTGCGCCGCGGGGTACCATTGCACGCGCCGGGGGCCGAGGGCCCACCCGCCGCCTTGGGAGCAGCGTGAAGGCCATCACGATCGCCCACATCTCCGACCTGCACGCAGGGTCGCCGTACTTCGTGCCCAGCCTCATGGACCGCACGGTCGTCGAGCTCAACGAGCTGCAGCCCGACCTCGTGCTCTGCACCGGCGACCTCACCGAGATGGGGTTCCGCCAGGACTACGTCACCGCGCACGAGTACCTGCGGCGCCTCGAGTGCTCAGACGTCATCGTGATCCCGGGCAACCACGACTCGCGCAATGTCGGCTACGTGCACTTCGAGGAGCTCATCGGGCCGCGCTGGCAGTCGGTGCAGTTCGGCGACGTACGCGTCGTCGCCGTCGACTCGACAGAGCCCGACCTCGACTTCGGCCAGATCGGGAGGGCCCGCTACTACTGGCTGCGCGAGGAGTTCGCGGGCCCGGCCGGCTTCCGTATCTTCATGCTCCATCACCACCTGCTGCCGATCCCGGGCACCGGGCGCGAGCGCAACATGGTCTACGACGCCGGCGACGTGCTCGAGGTGCTCGCTGAGTGCGGCGTCGACCTCGTGCTCTCCGGCCACAAGCACGTGCCCTACGCCTGGCGGCTCGAGGGTCTCTTCGTGGTCAACGCCGGCACCTGCTGCTCGCTTCGCCTGCGCGGCACGACCCGGCCCTGCTACAACGTGATCCACGTCGCCGACGACCGCGTCACCATCGTCCGCAAGTTCCCCTTCCACGGCAGCGAGAAGCTGATCGAGTTCACGCCCTCGAGCGGCCGCTTCACCAAGTACCCCGTGCTGTCGCCCGAGGAGCCCGGCGCGGGGGCGGTCGAGCAGTGACCCGCCGGCGCGCCGTGGTCGTGATCGACGGCGAGCACTACCCGCCGGTCGTGCGCGACTGCGTCGCCGGCCTGGGCGAGCGCTTCGATGTCGCGGCCGCCGCCTTCGTCGGCGGCCGCGAGAAGCTGCGCCGCGAGGCCGGCGAACTCGGCGAGGAGTACGGCGTGCCGCTGCTGCGCACGGTCGAGCCGGGCGGCGAGGTGGCGGCGACGGCGTCCGCCGTCGCCGCCCTCGCCGCCGAGACGGGGGCCGAGGTCTTCGTCGACCTCTCCGACGA